>ERZ1048068.441-NODE-441-length-38766-cov-17.223451_pt1 | contig 38766 bp, 30 predicted proteins | sample MGYA00383098_ERZ1048068 | MGnify/ENA primary metagenome ERZ1048068 (study PRJEB29581, sample SAMEA5548368) | metagenome | biome: marine; feature: coastal; material: water | depth 1 m | study: Short-term variability in the microbial, nano- and picoplankton... | reverse complement strand
TTCCAAATAGGTAGTTTTTAACCAAATCTAGTTCCTTTTCAGAAACCAATTGCTTTTGCAATACTCTAATTTCTTTCTCAATTTCTTTAATCGTTGCTTGTGTATAATCTGATCCTACTTCGGTAGTAATAAAAAATGTAGACTCCTTTTTATTAGAACTAAGTCCACTCCCTATGCCATATGTATATCCTTTATCCTCTCTGATATTAGTCATTAATCTAGACCCAAAGTACCCACCAAAAATTGTATTTAATAAAAACAACTTTGGAAAATCTTCATGTGTTTTAGGTATCAACAGTTTACCTATTCTAATTCCCGATTGAAGCGATTCTTCTTTATTAATTAGTCGGATATTAAAATCATCTGCAGATTTTACAATTGAAATTGATTGAGCAGGATTTTCATTTACCACTAATGTTCCTATATAATTATCAATTGTAGATAATGATTTTTTATCAAGAGCTCCCGCTGAATAAACTCTAAAAGTATTTCCTTTTATGAAACTTTTGTAGAAGCTAATTAATTCCTCTCTGTTGATAAGATCGAAATCATCCTCATTTAAAGCGGAGTGATAACTTGAGCCTTTAGGGTAAATTGCTTCGCTAAATTCATTTCGAGTTAAAAAAGAAACCTTTTCATTATTTACAAGAAACTTTTGTTTTTGGATTTTTATGTATTTATCAATTTCTTCTTGGGGAAAGTTGGCATTTTGGATAACATCCTTTAAAGCATGAAGTAACCTCTCTAATTTATTCTTTAGCACATAAACTGTGATAGAAAATGTTTCTGCGCCACAACTAGCATCGTAGAAAGCCCCTTCTCCTTCAATAGTTTCAGCAATTTCATTCGAGTTTCTATTTATTGTACCATCGAATAAAAGCTGCCCAACCGTTGTTGGAATAATCGAGTTCTTATGATTAACATAACCTGCATTATAAACTAGCTCTAGCTTTATCATCTTTTGACTCAATGATGGAACGTAATAAAGTTTTTGCTTATTCTTTAATTCAATTGAATTAGCCTTCGCATATTCAAACTGATAATCTAAAGTAAACTTAGGTGCTAATTTTCTATTTATCATTTTCTCTTAAATAATGTAAAACAGAAGAATTTTCTTCGGTTAAATAACCATTTGTAATTCTGTGGATATCCTCAAGTAAAACATTTTGGTATTGTGTGAGTTCGATATTCACCAAGTTTGGGTCTCCAAGTAATTTTGCTGTAGCAAGCCCCATAGCTTTGTTTAGAACAGAATTATTTGCAAATTCCAATGAGACTGTAATCTTGTTTTTAACCTTTTCTAATTCAACTGTATTTACTGTCTCCGATTTAAGTAAGTTGATCTGTTCCCAAATTGCATTTTCTGCCTCGTCAATTGTATACCTTGGATTTACTTTTCCTGAAATTATAAATAGACCTGGATCATGCTCTCCAGTTACATAAGCAGATATTTCAGTGAATATTGTTTTCTCCTTTACAAGGTTTTGATACAGTCGTGATGAGCTTCCTCTCGATAGTATATCTGACAGTAAATCAAATACATGATAATCAGAGTGGCTTCTGCCAACCATATGAAACGCCATGTAGATAGAATCCTGAGGAACATTATCATAAGTAATTGCTCTGTTCTGAGCTAATTGCTCTACTTCTTTCTTGTAAGAATTAATATTTTTTGACCCTTTAGGAATATCTCCAAACCATTTTTTTACCAGAGGCTTCAGTTCTTCTAACTCAATATTACCCGCAACAGACAAAATCGCATTATTCGGATTATAAAAGCGATTAAAAAAATCTTTAACATCCCTCATGTTAGCATTTTCAATGTGAGAAACATCTTTTCCTATTGTCGCCCATTTGTATGGATGCGTTTTAAAAGCAAGAGGTCGTAATTCCAAATTAGCTTTTCCATACGGTTGATTCAAATATCGTTGGTTAAACTCTTCAATCACAATATTTTTTTGAACCCTTAAACTTTCTTCAGAAAAAGCCAAATTTAACATTCTGTCAGACTCTAGCCACAAAGCAGTTTCAATAGAATCTTTAGGCAAAGTTATATAGTAGTTAGTAATATCATTGGATGTAAAAGCATTGTTTTCTCCACCAACCATTTGAAGTGGCTGATCAAATGATTCAATATTTTCAGATCCGCCAAACATTAAATGCTCGAACAAATGAGCAAATCCGGTTTTGTCCTCTAATTCATCTCTAGCACCAACATTATATAGTGTATTAATTGCTACTATCGGTGTAGACTTATCGGTATGCAAGAGGACGCGAAGTCCGTTACTGAGTTCAAACTCTTTAAATTCAATCATTTAAGATGCTAATAAATTTTTAAATGAAACCGAAATTAGGTTTAAATTGTTTATCAATAAAATCTTGATTTTAGCCCTTTTGAATACTTGAGGTTAAGTCGAAAACCATTATATTTGTATTTATGAGAAAACTATTATTCATTCTTTCCTTAGCTGTAACAACCAGCCTTAGTAGCTTTGGCCAGTATAGCATGGACTTTGGTTTAAACCTTGGAGCAGCTAATTATCTAGGTGAAATTGGTGGTGGTCCTGGAGAAGCAAGACCCTTTTTATTAGATATGAAATTCCAACAAACTAATATTTCAGTTGGTGGATTTTATCGAATGAATTTTACACGAAATATTGCGGCTAAGGTTGCTTTTAATTATTCAAGAATCGAAGGAGCAGACAGCTTAACAGGTGAACCTACTAGAATAGCAAGAAATCTTAGTTTTAGAACTGACTTGTTGGAATTTAATTTGACTGGTGAATATACATTCTTTTCATTCAATGACATGAGTAGGAGAAGTAAAAATCGGGTAGATTTCTCTTCCTATGTAACGGCAGGTGTAGGAGTTTTATTTTATTATCCATATGCTAACTTTAATGATAAGTGGTATTATTTAAGACCATTGCAAACTGAAGGTGTTGAAAACGCTTATGATGAAATGGCAATAGTTGTTCCTTTTGGTATTGGAGCAAATTTCACCTTTAATAGAAAAATTAGACTTGGAATTGAATTTGCATACAGGTTTACCAATACGGACTACTTAGATGATATCAGCACTGATTTTGCTTACGATTCTGAGTTGCCTTTTGAAGAATCAAAAATTTTCGCAAATCGTTCTGCTGAAGCATTTGCAAGAGGTGACGCAGATTTACCTGATCCGGGGTTTTATGTTTCAGGAAGTAACCGAGGTGGAGATGGAAATGATGGTTACTTAATTGGGAATATAAGTTTGTCTTACGTAATTGCTAGCGGAAACAACTTTAGTAAATCTATATATAGAAGATTTATCAATAGAAGAAAGAAGAGAACCAAATTCTAAATTAAATTACAAAAAAAAGGGAATCAATTGATTCCCTTTTTTTTGGGCAGGTACTGCCCTATTTTTCGTAAAGGTTTTAACTTTAAGGTGTACCAAGGAAGTCTCAGACCATTAATATCCCAAGCCTTTTTATCTTCTGCATTACCTCTTAGTCGATTAGCAAAGCTAGCATTGCTAATACCTCCATCTCGCATTTTTACTAATACACGCTCTAAATACGATAGCTTTATTCTATTAACATGGATAAACCTTAACATTAATTCATAATCAGCTGCTGAAACTACATCAAGATTAAAGAGACCAAATCTTTCGTAACATTCCTTTTTAACAAAGAAACTAGGATGTGGAGGCATCCAACCATATTTAAAATACCCTTCTTTGTACTTTCCAGACTTCCAGTATCGTACAAGTTTTGACAAATCATCTCTTTTAACGTATATTAAATCTCCGTAACAAGCATCTGTATTTTCTTTCTGAATTAAGCTAACTACATCAGATATTACATTCGCATTCTTATAAACATCATCCGAGTTTAAAATCCCGATTAAATCCCCTGCTGAGATTTGGATACCTCTATTTATGGCATCATACATTCCATTATCTTTCTCTGACTTTATTACAGAAATACGGTCTTTGTATTCATTGATTATTCTTAGTGTTGAATCTTTTGATTTCCCATCTAGAAGGATATATTCAATATCGAGATAAGACTGTTCTAAAACAGACTCAATTGTATCCCTAATGGTTACTTCAGAGTTATAACAAACTGTAATAATACTAACCTTCATTAAAATTGAAAATAAATAAATTGGCTAATAGGTCTTAAGAACGTTAAATCAAGTGCTGTTAAAAACGTAATTACAATGATTAAAAACAGACCATATGCAAAGATATTGCGTTTTAATATAGGTAATAAATAACTATATGTTAAATACGAAAGAATAACTAATATAGTTAAAAGGAATGTAATCAAATAAACATTCTCGCTGAAGGATCGATTCAGACCTCCTTCAAAAATTAATACCTTTTTAAACATTTTAAAAACGTTAACTAAAGAATTATCTCGAAATGGTAACCAACTCAACATTGCTAAAGGAAATACAATTATCCAGCCTAAGAAACTCCTAATTTTTCCTTTTAGGGAATTATGTTTGGCAACAAATCGTTCTAGAAGAATTAATGTTGCATGATAAACACCCCAAAAAACAAAAGCCCAACTAGCTCCATGCCAAAGCCCCATAATTGCCCAAGTAAGAAATAGAGCTCTATTGGTATTTCCCTTCTTGCTAGACTTTGAAACGGATATTCCTCCTGTGCTTTTATCTTGAACTTTTTCACCCAAAAGCGGCAAATAAAGATAATCTCTAATCCAACTTGACAATGAGATATGCCATCTTTTCCAAAACGCTTTAAATGACTTAGCAAGGTACGGGTAATTAAAATTTTCGGGAAATTGAATACCCATTAGCATTGCAGAACCAATTGCAATATGAGAATATGCTGAGAAATCAAAATAAATTTGGAACCCAAATAAAAAGGCCTTAGTCCAAACATCAATAGCACTAAGTTTAGAGACTTCCATTAGGTAAATCTCATCAACCATTGGTGCAATATTATCTGTTATTACAACTTTTAAGAATAGTCCTATTAGAATTCTAATAACACCATCACTAATGTAAGATAATTTAAACTCTGGTCTTATCGATAATTGTTCAATGACTTCTTTAGCCCTAAGAATTGGCCCTGCAACAAGCTGAGGGAAAAAAGTAACATAAGATCCATATAGAAAGAAGTTTCGATATGGTTTCAGAAACCCTCTGTATACATCAACAGTGTAAGATATTGTCTGAAATGTATAAAAAGAAATACCTAGTGGAAGAATAATTGAAAATTCAAGTGGGGTAATCTCTAAACCAAATAAATTCAACAATGAAATTGCATTCGTAGTCAAAAACATTAAGTATTTAAAATAAACCAATAAGCCTAAATTAAAGACTAGACTAAAAATTAATAATCCTTTCTTTCTTTTGGAATTAGAAGTTTTATCAATCAAGATTGAAATTCCATAATCATTAATTGCAGAAACTAGAACAAGCAATGTGTATTCAAACCTCCATAATCCGTAAAAGATAATACTAGAAACAAAAAGCAAAACCTGTCTTGGTTTTCTTGGAAGAACCCAATAAAGAAGAACTACAAGAAATAAAAATATGATATATGTTACTGAATTAAATATCATTGTTTAAATTCTGGCTAACATCAAGTATAGTATCTGCAAAAACCTTATGACCTTCTACCTGAAAATGCATAAAATCATAATCCTTAGTTTGAAATAATTGAGTTGGCGATGAGTATCCCCAATATTCCGGTTCAACAATATCCTCTAAATCTAAAACATGAATACCATTCAAGGTAAAGCTATTCACATATTCCTTAAACTGAGAATACTCACTTTCATCATATGGATATTTAATATCAGTTCTTAGTGGAGGAATTATGAGTATTAAATTTATATCCCTTTTTTTACATGAATTAATAATAAGGCTCAACGTTTCTTTATTCTTTAAATATCTTGAAGTGATTTTTTTGCGAGTTGTTTGAGCAGATATTCCAAAAGCAGTATTACGTGACAAATACAATGTTGTGAAAAACTCTCCTCTTATTTGTTGCCTATTTTGCCAAAAATTGAACTTTCTGTAAAGCACATCGTTTAGCTTTCTCTCAACAACGTCTTGAGTTGTTTTATTTAAAGCTGTAAAATCATTATTTTCAATAGATGCAGTTGTATCATTTGAATTAGATTTAATTTTTTGTTGCCAGATTTCTAGCTTTGAATTAATTCTCTTAGCTAAAGAGTTGTTCTCTGCAATTTGATAAAGAGATTTTGAAAAATCTCCAAAATATGATTCCCTTATTCCATCCTCTCTGAAGTCATCAAAGAAAACAGGTAACAATAAGGTTTCTATATTCGAGATTGAATCAAAAAAGAATTGAGAAAGAAGATAATGTTCTTGAAGGTTTGCATTTGGTATGCTCGAAGCAAAAAATAAGATACTATCAGAAATAAAGCTTTCATATAAATAACCTGTTAATGTATTATCATTCAACTCTTTCTGGTTAATACTGTGTGATTGTGAATTCCCTAAGAACAAAATTTTAGGATATGAACTATAAATGGAAAGCCCATTAAGGAAATCATTATAACTATTTTTAGGTAGAAAATGAATTGAGTTCCCTGATTTGTCCTTATGAAAGTAAGAAACTGTTCCTTTACCAAGTGCCGCGTCTCCAAAGTCAGTCTTATTCTCATAACTGCTCATTACGGCTAATCCGAAAATAACACCAACAAGTGTACAAACAAATAAAAACGAGTTATTTCTAGTTTCTTTTGATAACATAGTTCTCTAAAACTAAAACATCCATTTCTGTTCTAAGATAGCATGCTAAAGCCTCCTTAGGGGAATTAACGATCGGTTCATTTTCGTTAAAAGAAGTATTTAATAAAATTGGAGTTCCGGACTTCTCATAGAATCTTCGAATCAAATCATAATACCTGTCACCTTTAGAGACTGTTTGCAACCTACCAGTTCCATCAACATGTGTAACTGCAGGAATTTCTTTATACTTTGAAGGTTTAATAGGATAAACCTTTTCCATAAAAGGGACTTTATCAGTTTTCTCAAAATATTCAGGCACAAATTCTTCAAGTATTGATGGAGCAAAAGGCCTAAAGCTTTCTCTTCTCTTAATCTTTGAGTTAAGTAATTCTTTAGCATCAGTTCTTCTTGGATCTACAATAATAGACCTATGACCTAAAGCTCTTGGTCCAAATTCTGCTCTTCCATGAAACCAGCCGATTACTTTTCCATTAATCAATTCATTAGATACTTCTTCAATCAACTTAGTATCATCATATTTAATGAATTCTACATTAGCGTCTTTTAAGCAGGCCTCTATTTCTGTATCATTAGTTTTATAACCTGTGTAGGCATCGTAAATGGCAGGCTGTCTGGTTTGCTCCAATATATGATTAAACAACCATAAGGCGGACCCCATTGCTGTCCCAGCATCATGACCAGCTGATGGTATATAAACATCTTCAAATGATGTATTTTCTAATATCTTCCCATTCGCTACAGAGTTTTGAGCTACTCCGCCGGCAATACAAACATTTTTAAGTCCGGTTTTCTTTTGAAGGTGATTTAGGATATGAAAAATAAGTTCTTCAGTGAACCTCTGAACTGAGGTTGCAATGTCTTTATGTTTCTGTGTTAACTCTTCACCTTTTTTTCTAGCTGGACCTAATAACTTTTCCAGCTCATCGGAATATATTGGCTCTATACTAGGGTCACCGCCTTCCCAACTCATACTAACACCTTCTTTTGCATGCTTAAAGTACTTCGTTTCTAGTTCAAATAAACCATTAGATTTAAATTTTAAAACATTTCTTAATTCATCTACATACTTTGGCTCTCCATAAGGAGCAAGTCCCATTACTTTGTATTCGTCACCGTAATGATGAAAGCCTAGGTATTGAGTTAAAGATGTATAGAAAATTCCGGCCGAATGAGGATATATGACTGAGTCTAAAACCTCAATCTTGTTTCCTTTACCTGTTGCAATCATAGTGGAGGTAAAATCACCAAAACCATCTATGGATAAAATAGCCGACTCATCGAAAGGTGAAGCAAAAAACGCGCTTGCTAAATGACTTCTATGATGTTCAACATTATGAATAATAGCCTTTATCAGTTTTTCATCTACTCCGAAAACTCTAGCAAGCTCTTGTTTTACATCACCTACCTTCTTAGTGTTAGACAACCTATCTTTTAAAGCCTTAATCGATACTAGATTTTTAACTGAATGCAATATTTTTTTATGAATGTTAGCCGATGGATTTCTTGATATGGTTACATAATCAACTTCATGAATTGAAATCCCAGCTTCTCTTAGGCAAAACTTAATAGCTTCTGAAGGGAATCCTGCCCAGTGCTTTATTCTTCTGAATCTTTCTTCTTCAGTTGCTGCAGTGAGAATTCCGTCTTTTAAAATACATGCTGATGAATCTCCATGATAAGCATTAATTCCTAAGATATACATAGTAAAATTTTGATCAGCTAAATTATAGATTCCTAGCTAATTAAATAATAACTTATAAGATGTTTCTAAACTATTTACATCATGTTTTTTTATTGCAAAATCATAAGCGTTTAAAGCCATCTCCTTTAATTGATCCTTGTCCAAGGAAGCCAAGTATTCTATTTTCTCTACAAAGTCATTTTCATTGTTTAACGATAAATCATAACCTGCATTTGATAGTTCTAAATCTTTCCAAGGAGTTTGGTCAGAGATTAAAGGAATACAACAGTTCATCATTGATTCATTTATAATATGCCCAAAATTCTCCCCTGTAGATGGCAAAAACAGTATATCATAGGATTTTAATTTATCATTTAAATTTTCATGATCCAAAACGCCCTTATAATTAATGATTGCAACACCATTATAGTGCTCTATTATTTCTTTACATTGCATCCAGTATGAATTATTGTAAATTGGACCATAGATATCAAACTCAACCTCAACTTTTACTTTAGTTATCACCTGAATTGCAAATAACAAATTCTTTTCAGGGGCTATCCTACCTACAAATACTACTTTTAAGCGATCGGTCACCTTTGAATATACTCGCTCAAAACTAATAAATGGAACATTGTTCGCAAGTCTAATGGCAGTTTGTGGCCCTATCCTATTTTTTATATCTTCAATTTCACTTAAAGAAGTCGCTTGAAAAAGAATCTTATTTTGAAGTTTTAAGAACTTAAATATTTTTAAAAAAATGTCTTTTTTGTTACGCTTTACATTAAATGACCCCTTTGAAAGCATACCTCTAACAGCCAACACAACCTTTATTTTTAGCCATACTGAAAGTAGGATAGGAATCAGAGTATAATGAAATGAATACAAACTATTCAAATAAATAAGATCCGGTTTTACCTCTTTTACCAAAGAATAAATACTAAGAAATTTATGTTGATTACCAGATAAATAATAAACATTTTCATTGCTTCTTTTAATCCATTCATTGCTTTTTATTCCAACATATGGCTCATTTTCAAGATAATCTGTATTTGAAGTTATAATATAAAAGTCGTAAATACTACCAACTAAGTTAACAAGGTTGCTAATTGATTGAATTGGACCGCCAGCTTTATAACCGGGTTTATACCAATCGGAAAAAATCAAGATTTTTTTCTTTTTCAAAGCTAATTTAGTCTTTTATAAACCTCATTGTATTGCAAGGCAATTTGCTCAGGATGAAATCTATTAACGTTTTTTAAACCATTTTTTATAAGCTCGTTCCTCAACTTTATGTTTTGAATCACTTCTTTAATACCGATTCGAATACTTTCTAAAGAAATAGGATCAACGGTCAGCGCCCCATTACCAGCCACTTCCGGCATTGAGGCTACATTGCTGCAAAGTACGGGACGCCCGGCGGCTTGGGCTTCTAAAATAGGCAAGCCAAATCCTTCATAGGTGGAGACGAATGCCAACATATCACACAAGTAATATTCCGCTACTAATTCTAGTTGGCTAATGTTCATTTTAATTTCGTGCTTGATTTGATGAATGGTGAGCAACTTGTTTATTTCTTTACTTGGTTTTCCAATAATTATTAAGGTGCATGGAATAGTTGACAATGCTTCTATTAAACGCTGCAGGTTTTTATTCTCTTTTACGCCGACGTGCAAAACTCTCGGTAAAGCCACATTAAATTCCTTCGCTCGAAACTCAATGGATAAGGTAAGCGGATTTGGAATTACTTCAATTGGCGTTTTATATTGTTTTAGGCATAGTATCTCATTTTTACTAAATTCTGAAATAGTAGTTACCAGCGTTGCATTCTTAATGGGTAGGTCAAACCACAGCTTTTTAAAGAGCCATCTTTTTAGTCCTGTCTTTCTCTTTAATGCTTCAATATCGTGAATCGTTAAGATGGACTTCTTGAATGGCCACCATAATAAATAATGATCGTGACCAGTAATGTGAATCAAATCCGTTCTTTGTCTGAGTATATAACGTATGTTCTTCAACCGGTTAATGATTCCAACACTTTCGTAAGGCAAAACGACAGATTCAACCTTTAAATAAGGCATCAAAGCACCAAAAACGTTTTCGATACTATTAAAGCTACTTGTACTTTTTCTGAGAACTATCAAATGATTAGGTATTTATTCACAATTAAATACTGAAGTACAGCTGCACATGCCGTGATCCAACTCTGTTTTATACTATTTCATTAAAGCAAAAAAAAATACTACAATCAGTTATTTAGGAATTTTCTAAGATGTTTTTGTACAACGCTTTGTATTGTAAAGCAATAAAATCTGAGTCAAATCTTTTTTTATTTTCAAAGCCTCTTTCAATCAAATTTTCTCTGTACTCATCCTCTTCCATTAATTTAATTATGGCGTCTTTTATTTCAACCGTATTTAATGGGTTAACATAGACAGAAGCATCTCCTCCAACTTCAGGCATCGATAAAATGTTAGAAGTAATTACAGCCCTACCAACAGCCTGCGCCTCTAAAATGGGCATCCCAAATCCTTCAAAAGTAGAGGCAAAAAACAATAAATCGCAAGCAATGTATGCCTCAATTACCTCTTTAAACGGTACACCTACTTTATTGCTGTATTGAATCTTTAAACTTTCCAATAAATGAAGGTTCTCTTCTGAAATCTTACCAATAATCAACAATTTACAAGAAATACCATCGACTGCATGAATCAGTCTTTTTAAATTTTTATTTGGTGCTCCTCCAATCTGCAGAATTTTCGGGCATTTTTTATTAAACACTTTGTCAACTCGTTTAAACAATTTACTAATCGGAACATAAATCACCTTAATTTTTTCAGGATCGCAAGATATGTTTTTGATTAGATCTTGCTTCGTAGCCTCAGATATAACCGTAACCCATTTACTGCGGTAAACCGGCCACTTAAACCATACGTCTAAAATAATTCGCCTTCTAATTCCAGCGGTTCGGTGAAGTATACCTAAATCTAAAATAGTGGAGATTGTTTTCCTTTTTCTAAGCAATAGTGCTACATAATTAATATCTCCTGTTACATGATTAACAGTTCCTTGATTCAATGAAGCCGATATAACATTGGCCACTCTTTTGAAAAACCCAGAGCTTACATAAGGAAGAGTTCTTTGAATAACCTTATAGTCTAAGCTAAACCTCTCAGCTAGATCATTAAATATTTGCTCTACACTATAATTCGCTCCCTTTCTTCTTTTTCTTAAAAAGTATGTGATGTTAGACATGGTAAAAATTATTTTGATATTCTACTAAAATTTCCTCTACTACATCTTTGAAATCCATTTGATATTCCCAACCTAATTTATTTTTTGCCTTCGTATTATCGCCATAAATATCAAGTATTTCAGATGGTCTAAAATATTTTTTATTAATCCTTATTCGATCTAAATCGATCTCTAACAAATGAAATACATGGTGAATAATACTACGCAAGCTAACCGATTTGCCGCTGCATATAATATAATCGTCTGGAGCATCCATTTCCATCATCTTAACCATCGCTTTCACATAATGCGGCGCGTAACCAAAATCTCGCTTAATATCGATATTCCCCACCTCCAAATACTCTAACTTACCGTAATGAATGTCTAGTGCCGATTTTATTATTTTCATAATAAAAAATCGCTCTCTTCGAAGCACCGATTCATGGTTAAACAAAATACCTGAACTTACGTGTAAGTTATATGACTCTCTGTAGTTTCTTACCAAATGGTGGCAAGAAGACTTCGAAATAGCATAAGGACTTTGAGGATTCAGCAAGGTATTCTCGCAAATTGGCAATTGATTAACAGAGCCATACATTTCGCTACTTGTTGCTTGATACAAACGAGTAGAAGGGTTAGAGCTTCTAATCCCTTCTAAGATATTAAGCGTAGAATGTAAGTTAAATAGAATGGTCGAATGAGGATTATTAAAAGATTCCGCAACCGAGCTCTGCGCAGCTAAGTTGAAGATATAATCAGGCTGCTTTGCATTTATTAGTTTATTGATTTCAGAAACATTTTCAAGATTCAACTCCACTACATCGACATCGTTGGCAATTCCTAGATAATCCATTCCTGCAAGAGAAGAAGATGGATCACGAACTACACCTATAACTTGAATGTTTTTCCCCAACAATTCTTTTGCTAAATACGCTCCATCTTGACCGCTTATGCCTGTTATAATTGCCTTCACTATAAATAATAATATTTTCTCAGTTATTCAAATAATCGAAAAGAGCAACTTAAACCTAGTTCAACAACCCAATTAATATGTTTATGACATCAATTATTTGTTCACGAAAATATGAATTTTAAAATCCATATCACAATAATTTATTTCAACCTAAAACTCAATTTTATTATTTCTAAACCTATTGATATATCCTAGATTTAAATCAAATAATTTTCAAAATCACAATAAACTCAGAAAAAATAAACTACTAAAGTGAAGATGACAATTCAGTTTATTTCAAAAGGGTATTACACTGTTAAAAAAGAATTAGGAACAAATCTAAAGATGCTTACTTGAATAATGTTCAATAAACTGGCTATAGCCTTTTACTGTTGAATCCAATGAGTATTTATTTATTTTTTCTTTTACTGGAGTATCAAAGTCAAATTTTTCCTTTTTTAATTGAATAAATCTATCAATAACTGAAGTAAGTTCGTTTACAGATCCATTCTTAAAAACAAACCCAGTTTTCCCATTCTCAATTAAGTCAGGGTAACAACCAACAGAGTCGGAGACAATCGCTGGGATACCATTCGTCATTAACTCATTAACAACCAAACCCCATGTCTCATTATTAGAAGATGGGAGAACTAAAACATCAAAATTGGAGTACCCTTTTAGTACAATTTCCGACTGGTTAAGAAAACCGATAAAATCAATATCTACCCCTTTCAATTCTGCTGCTTCAATTAATTCTTTTCTTAATGGTCCATCTCCAACAACAACCAATTGAATTTCATTTTTAAAGCTTGATAAATTAATTGCTTCTAACAAAAGAAGTGGTTGTTTTTTATCAATTAGTTTACCTGCAAACCCAACTCTAATCTTTTGAGATGGGTTTTTCTTTGCAACTAAATATTGTTGCCTAAAAAGTGGAGTATTAATACAGTGAAATGCAGGGAATAAACAACTTTCATCGACTCCGTAATGAAGGTAAAAGTCTTTATTGGCTTTTCCTACATACAAAAAAAAATCAAAGTCCCTTAAAATCCATCTGATATAGATTTCCTTTAGACTCTTTTTTATTCTATTTTTCGTCATTAATAAATTTGAATCTCCTCTGCAAATAACAGGAATACCCTTTCTTTTAAAGTAGCGTGCTATTTGCTTTAAACCTTTAGGAAACCAGCCATTAACAAAAACTATATCAGGCTTATCTCTTTCATAGATTAACTTTATCTCATTTATATCTAAAACGATTCCTTCATATTGGCTAGAAGAAGGACTTTTTGATAAATTTTTCATATAATCAAAGGCATATCCATCTGTCAATGGGATATCCCATTCGAATGAAACCCCAAAACCTGATTTCGCATGACCTTCTGATGTTTGATTTAAAAGAAAATACACTTTAAGATCATACTTATTAGCTAAGGCTCTATATATCGGAGCTTGGTATTGAATAGGATGCGTGGAAAAAATTAATACTTTCAAATCTAAACTGTTGCTATCCTTTTATTAACACCTAAGATCCAAAGAAGTACGAACCAAAATATTAAGACTTGCAGTAATGCTCCAAAAACTAAAGTTATGTTCCCTTCAGCATGAGTAAACTGTTTAATTGCATTAAGCATTATAATAAGGTTAATATCTCCAAGGCCCAAACCAAATTTCATTGCAAACCATTTAATTGCAGCTCCAAAAAAGAAAGCCAATACTAGCATTCCGGTATAACCAAAATTTACATAGGCTTCAACTAACATAGGAAAATTAATCGATGTCTCCCCAGCCCCTTCTCCTCGGAGACCATACTCCGTTGCAAAAGTAGAAGACATCAAATTCAGTGGTTTATTTTTCCATATAATTCTTGGAATGGGTGTAAATGGAAGCCAGTAAAAGGTCTCCCCATATAAAAACTCCTTCATCCCAATATTATGCAAATGAACAACATGAGCAATAAAACTCAAATTCTCTAGACGATTAGATTGATATTTTGCTCTTCTTTGGATGCTTTGATCAAATTGTTCAAGAGCAGCCTCCCCCTCACTTGTGTAAATTTTTTTCATATAATCTTGCCCTCTCAAGAAGACAGACTTTTGAGAATTTTCTGAAATTGACTCCGCATTTATCCGTTTTAATTGCCTAAAGTATTTTCTGGATTGATAAAATGGAACTAAAATCATTAGAGAAATAATTAACACCGCTAACGGTACCTTCCTACGTTCGAAAAAGTACGCCATAAATATCCCAATAAACAAAAATGCAGTTCGAACAAACATCGTTGATGAAACTCTTATTACAAACTCCAATAAAAAAAGAGTAATAACTAACAAGTTAAATGGTGTAAAAACAAATTTAGTTTTAGTTCTTAGCAGTAGCAGAGTGTATAAGCCAAATGCAATTGTGTAGCTATAAAAAAAGACCTGAACTAAGTTTGATAACGCGCCCATAGTAGACGAGAAAAACTTAGCACCTAAGCTATCAAATAACCCCAAACCTAAAAAAACTAAAATTAGTTTTACAAGCGTTGAATCCTTAAATTTTAATTTTTTTGAGGTTAATGATGAGCATTGGTTAAAGAAAAAAGTATACCCAACAAAAATTAGAATTATCGAGATACAAGAATATAAAGCAATATCAGGAATATCCACCTCATCAATTGTTCTAGTATAATAGTAGGTCTTTTCTTTTAATAAGAATGGAGATTGAAAGTAAATCCAATTTAAGCCAATGAAAACCCCAAGGTAGATGAACTTAATACTTTTATTGAGAATAACTTCTAAGAATACAAAGCAGACAAAAGAGAAAGAAAACGAAGCCAAAACTGCAGGAAAAAACCCATACGGCTGATAACCAAAAAAATAAACCAGAGCAGATAGAACTATACTTAATATAAGGTTTTTCGAATCAAATACCATAGCTTGATGAACCGTTTACTCGTAATACTTTCAAAATCCTTTCGCTTGTTTTTCCGTCACCATATGGATTATGACCTTCTAATAAGTCACTTCCAGGACTAAAATCGCAAAAAGCATCAATTATAGCGCTACTCTTCATTTCAACTAAAATTGACATGCCAGCATCAACAGCCTCAGGTCTTTCTGTTGTCTCTCGTAAAATTAAAACAGGAACCGAAAAACTAGGTGCCTCCTCTTGAATCCCTCCAGAATCTGTAATTATTTTTTCTGAAATTGAGATTAACTTAAGCAAATCTAAATACTCTAATGGTTCAGTTATAATAATATTTGGTTGGTCATTTAATTTTGAATAGAGAACTTTATTATAGACCCTAGGATTTGGATGAACAGGCCATATAAAGGTAAGATTGGGGTGCAAGATTGCAAGCTCTTTTGTAGAATCAATTAACTCTCCTATATTTTCATGATTTTCCCTTCTGTGACAGGTAACCAGCACAGTGCTTCCTTGGACGTCTCTTAAGGACTCGTTAAAGAATAGGTGATTCTTCAGTATACTCGACTTTTGAAAATATTGAATGGTATCCACAATAGTATTTCCTACCACAAATATCTTATCTTCTGATATACCTTCCTTGACCAAGTTGCTCTTTGAAACTTCTGTGGGTGCGAAATGATAGCTCGCTATAATGCTTGACACTTTTCTATTAAATTCTTCAGGAAAAGGATGATTGAGATTGAAACTTCTTAATCCAGCTTCAATATGTGCAAACTCAATATTGTTAAAAAACGAAACCATAGAAGAAGCCATAACAGTAGTAGTATCTCCTTGGGAAACTATAACATCAGGAGAGAAATCACCTTTAATTGATTCTATAAAACCTTGAAGTTGGATTAACACCCTCCCAGTTAAACTTGACAAAGATTGGTTCTTTATCATAATATCAAGTTCGTAGTCAGGTTGAACATCAAAAACCTTCCAGTATGACTCTAACAACTCTTTATGCTGACCGGTTGAAACAACCCTAAAATTAGAGTTATCTATTTCTTTCAACCGTTTAATTAAAGGGAATACTTTAATCAATTCAGGCCTTGTGCCTATAATGAAGAGAATTTTTTTTGACATCCTATTTATTTATTTTATCTAAAAGTGGGAGAAAATGATCAATCTCGAGTTTATTCTCAAAATAGGTCAAAAGTTTAGATTTTACATTCATATCGGGGTGAAAATTTAAAATAACTGCCGCTAACATTTCTTCATCTTCAAAATCAACCAATTCTCCTTGAATTTTTTTTTTAAAAACATTAACAAGTCCGTCTAACGTATGCCCTATTACCGGCAAACCGTTTGACCACATCTCATATAGCTTATTAGGAGCACAATACTTATAATTTATCCCGGTATCTTTATACAAAATCAGACCTAAATCAGCTCTACGATAATACACTAACAATTCCTCATGGGGAACTGAATCATAAAAGGTCGCGTTTGGTAAAGATAATGATTCGAATTTCTCTTTTACTTCTTTAGATTGTCGTCCTACAAAAACGAAATCGATTGGTTTATCTTTTAAGATTTCCATTACCTTTAGAATAGAATCGAAGTAATGATTAGCTCCCCCAACGGAGCCTACATGGAGTATCGTTTTTTTCTTAGCAACCTTTCCAACATCTAATTTAACTTCGGATAATTGACAAGAATTTGGTATAAGACATGTCTCGCCTTTATAATTAGTTTGGGAAATAAAATATTCGAGCCGGTTCTGCTCAGGCAGGATTGCTAATGAGACATGATTTATATTTCGTATTACAATTTTTAATAAAAACTTATTTACTCTATTCAGCTTTTCTTCAGCAATCACCTCAAACTGATGGTATACTATTTTCACAGGCTTTGATACGAAGTATTTCAGAATAAAAACTAAGAATAAGACCTGGAAGTCATTCGTGTAGATGCAATCAGAAAGTTTCATCTGCCTAAAAACAACACGAGCCAACTTAACATACTTACTAAAAAAGTTTTTTTTAGTAGATTCAAGGGAATCGTTATAACATTTGAAAACTCGATAATAATTTAACCTAAGCCGCTTGGACTCCTTAAAATATGAATTACTATCCGATAGATGCGTCTCAGAAATGGTAAGTGAATCACCTTTGTCATACAAGTATTCTACTATAAATCTTATAACGGGTATACTTGTTAGGGAGTTTATTGAAACCAGACTAATTCTCATGAAAAACCACTTTTAACATTTCAGAAAGTCGAATCTCGTATGTATGGTCTTTCATTGTCCTATCATAACCCGCTTCTATAATTTTCTTTCTTTTTTCTTCATTTTGGGGGTCCAAATAGAACTCAATCTTTTGTTTTAAGTCTTCTAAATTAGTGTACACTTCAATCTCTTTCCCAATTTCAAAATGCGTTGAAACAGCATTATTAAGTGAAACTATTTGAAATCCACCACAGGCAGGTATTTCAAAAGTTCTCTTATTTAAACCATCAATTTCTCCGATATGCAAATTGTTTAGTACAATCTTAGCAGCTGAAAAAGCTTTACACTTATCTTCATTAAAAACAGCTCTTCCCATAATTATACGCTTCAATTCAGGAACTTTCAACCAAGATGTGGCTCGCCCACCCCACATTTTGAAATCATATTGCGTTAAATTCTTGTACAAAGCAGCTCTGCTTGGGTAAAGGTTGCCCGCGTTAGTTATTTCACAAGAGTACTCCTCAAGGTCGTTTTGACTTAAATTAACTTTACGATGTGAATTGGGATTACAACATTGTGGTAAATAGAAGGCATTTAGGTTCATCTCGTCTCTTAATTTACTTACAGTGTACCTATCCTTGAAAAATAAATAATCATAATCTGCCAAGTAAAACATAGATTTTTGAAAATTTGCCAAGTGATCCGGAAACCAAATACATACTGCAGCAGAGGTTCTTGCTTTTATTTGATGTATTTCTTCTGGACTTAGAAAATCATGTAATACTAGAATCATGTCAAGATGGTCTTCTTCTATCGACTTATAAATTTTCTTGGATTTAAACCGCCTTATTGCAGGCACCTTATCCAAAAAATTTATATAAAATGATTTAGCAATTTTTCTAAAGTTAAACCCAAAAATTTTGTACTGTAAAAAGTTCACTTGTGGGTCTACACGAATAACAGAATGACCCATTTGAATAAATGTTTCTTCAATATGTAGCCCAAAACTTTCTGCGTTGAATTTACCTACAATCGCAATATTCATTTCTTAATTAATTAATACACTCGTGAATTTAATAGGTCTAAATTACATTTTTTATTAGCGCTCTTAAGCTAATTACTTTAGGACTATTTTGGATTCTTAAGAGAGGGAAAACGTCAAAGTTTACGCATTTATCTGGGACCGAAAGGCCACATCCATGAAGTACAGACATTTTTCTATTCATTTAAATTAAGTTTTTCTTGCATCGAAACACAACGATTAGTAAATGAAAAATAGGCGATTACGAAGCCCGAAACTTTCGGTTAAGCATAAAGTTTGATTCAACACAAGGTCTTTAAATTCAAAGCCATACAACCTATTTTATACGCATTGTTGTGTGCTGCCAATTTTTATTTGTCTAGCAGTTTTTATTCTTTCTTCTACAAATTCCTTATCTCTCAAATATATTGTGTTATGAGTTCCAAATGTCTCTAATTCTTTTAACTGTCTTGTTTTAGGATTGTAATTAAAAGTTTTAAATCCAAGCTCAATCAATTTATTATGAATTCGATTTTCATCATAACCATATCTTTGTCCTAAACCATTTAATTCGATTATAATTGCTTTTAAGGACATATTCGATAAAGTTTTTTCGGCACCACTTAGAACTTCTGTTTCAAATCCTTCAACATCAACTTTTAGAAGAATCGGACTTGGTTCTATTGTTAATATTGTGTCTAATGTGTTAATATCAATTTCAATCGTATCAGTTTCATTTTCAGTTGCAACGTGATTAACCGTGTCAAATGATTTTGTAAATTTAAGTTTACCATTTTTACTACCTAAACCAATATTTAATGCTTTGACTTTTTCTTGCATTTGATTAATCAAAATATTGTCCATTAAATTTTTAAATGTTGAGGGAACAGGTTCAATTGCAATTGTTCTTGCATTAATTTCTGATGAGGCTAAAATTGTATAAGCACCAACATTTGCGCCGATATCTATAAATAAATCGTTTGGTCTTAAAAAGTGTAAAAGAAATGCCATATCATCATATTCCATCAATCCACAGTAAAGATTTCCTGTGGCGCCTGTTAATCCTTTCCAGATTATGAATTTAGAGTTTGCAGTATATGGATATAAAACAGGATAAGGGTTCAAACGACAATTGATTTGCCATTTAAAAAATTTCAATAGTCCACCAATCTTGTTTTCAGAATTAAATGGATGATTGTAAATGAATTTTAAAGCGTTGAATGTTTTCATAATGTATCTATGTTTTCATTTTTTGGTTAGTTCGAATTCCCCTTTTAAAATGTTCTAATTTAGAATTTATTTTTATTTAATATGCTTATCCGTTTAAGTACCTCACATCTTGCGTAACGGCAATTAACAATCTATCAAACAGCTTGTCACCAAAATATCTGCGGTTTAACTTGTAACAAAATTCGTTCAAGTAGTTTTGTAGATATTTTCCTTTTATTTTATGGTAAATCTCTAGTAGTGTTCGTTTAGCATTGCTTATAGCGATATGAACCCATTTAAAGGTACTATTGGTTGTTTTATTGGTGGATTTTTCAGTGATATGTACTTTTACATAGTCAGCTATATCAACATAACTTGTACTCTTGTCGCTGAATACAATACTGGTTTCTTCAATATTGCATACTATTGTTTCGTTAATCTCCGAAGACTTGTGGCTTTTCATAACTTCCATTTTGAAGTAGCGCACGTGCTTGTCGTTTTTACCTGTCTTAACTTTCTCTAAAGGAGTAGAATCAACCATAACAGCTACATTTGATTGCTTTTGACTACCTCTTCCTCGCTTTAAATTCTGTTTATCACTTTCGTTAGTTTCAGTAATAAAGTAGCCCTCGTCAAATTCAACGAAGTCATGAAGTTTATATAGGTCATCTCGCTTTCCCATCGCCGCCCTAATCTTATGCATCATGTACCATACAGGTTCATAACGTTTTCTACCTAATTGACGCTGTAACTCTCTACCTGAAATACCTTTCTTACTATAGGTCATAAATGCCATAGCAATAAACCAATCTCTAATCGGAAGCTTAGAGCTTTCCATCATTGTACCGCTGCGAATTCCGGTTCTAAACCTACAAGAACTACACTGCCATTGTTTCTTGGCTTTCAGGTAATAATACTTTTGATTTTTACATTTTTTGCAAACGATACCTTCTCGCTCCCGGAGCTCTTTCAAATGACTAACACAAGACATCTCGTCAGGAAATTCTTCAATAAATCTTAGTAAATTCATTCCCCTAATTTAAACATATTTTCTAATTTGTGGTATCTTTGCGGACTATCATATTATTTAATAAAGCTTCTTAGCTAGATTTCACTTCAGCCAAGAAGATTTTGTTTTAAATAGTTCTGATATGAATTCAAGCTTAATATCAGTTCGTATTTTTTTGGTTCATAATATTTATTTGTCAGATGTTTGAGTACCCAGGGAACTATGAAGTGTCTACATTTGATGGGACGAATGGGACTTTCTTCAGCCCTCTAGTGCAGCCTCCCTTTCTTATTTGTTGATTAAGCCGGATAATCTTTTTTTAAAGTCCAGCCACATTCACAAAATGTCTTTGTTATAAAAAAACATTAAGGATGAAAATGAATCTACGAAATCTATAACTTAAAACCGTTTTAGAACTCTTTTCAAAATAAATCTTTTGAAGCTTTGATACAATTCTTCCAAGTATAACTTAAAAAAATTACTAATCCTTCTACCTGAATATATATAGATTATACTAATAGAGTTCGGAGAGAAGTACCACAAAAATTCATTATTTTTTAACCTATGTTTACACCGTTTAATCACCTTATCAAGTAGTTCTAGTTTTACATCCGACTTCGTTAACCCTTTCAAGTATTTAAAGAGCTCAATATAATCATGGTAACGATTCTCTTTGCCATAATTCCGCCATGAAGCTTCTCTTGTAACACTATTTGGGTTGGCCCTGTAACAGGCCATGGAATTTCTGAATAAATAACCATCCCCTTGTAATGCAAGTAGTTTTTCTATTATTTTATCGCCAAAGGGCAAAAAAATAGCACCTTCCATTTGGCGACTCAATTGTTCATTATTTCGAAACAATAAGCTACACGTATTAATAACCATGTCATAGGTTATGACACGTTCTGAAGAAAAAAAACTTTCAGGAGCAAAAAAATTTGCTGGACTATAATTCTTAACTAAAGTCTGTCCCTTTTGATTTACTCGATTTACTTGATGAAAAGTAAAGCTAAACGTTTTATTTTTTTCTAAAAAATCAACCTGACATTGAAGTTTATTGGGGTCGGTCCAAAAATCATCTCCCTCGCAAACAGCAATATACTTTTTTTGGCACTGTTCTAATGCCCAAATATAATTGTGATTCATTCCCTTATTTACAGTGTGTTTGGTATATTTAATCCTGTGGCCATTTGGATGATTTTCGATATAAAAACGAACTACTTTCTCTGTTTCATCAGGAGAGTGGTCATCAGCTATAATCATTTCGATAGGAAAATCAGCATCTTGGTTTAGGACACCTTCAATAGTTTCAGCTATATAGGACTCATGACCGTAAGTAATTGTTAAGACTGATACACCCTTTTTGTAATCCATATTACAACTTATTAAAAAATAGGCTAGTATTAGAAGATGAATTAGAGATATACACCGTCTTATCTTTAAAAATAATAGCGCCAATTAATAAAGAAGAGTGAATAAACTCCAACATCTCTTTTTGCAGGTTTAATATTCCTTCGTATCCTTTTTCATAAAAATAGGATTTAGGCACAATAGACTGTAAAATTATTGGGCCAGAATCAACCCCTTTATTTATAAAATGAGCTGTATTTCCTAATAAAATGGTATTACTTGCTTGCAAGGCTTGATCGATAGATTTCAAGCCCGGAAACATTGGAAGAATCGAGGGATGAAAATTTATTATACGATTTTGATACTCTTCAATTAACTCACCTTTTAAAATTTTCATTCCGAAACAATAGCAATAATCTATCTTTTTTTCTTGAAATTTATTTAGCATGAAATTTGAAAATTCTAAAGCAACACCTGTTTCTTGAATAGATACGAAAGAAATAAATTCAATTTCATAGTTTGATGCAAAATCTTTTAAATAAATCGATTCATTACTATCAGATATTATTAAAACAATTTCCTTAAAAATTGGGCTATTAATCTCAAATAAGTTTTTTAGCCTTGTTCCTTTTCCTGAAATATAAATTGCATTTCTCAAACTAAAGTATAATTTAATAGTTCCTTCCTTATCGAAGTTAAATCATTAAACATTAATACATCAATTATGGAAAGACCAGGACAAAAAGGCTCTTCAAATTGCTTATACGGATTCAATTGAGTCTTTAAAAAATTGAGTTCAATGCCGTTTTCTAAAAAGTATTGCTTATCGTATAATTCTTTCCCACCAAAAACATTTATGTATTTCGTTGAATTTAAGTTTTTTGTAATATCAATAAGTCGATCTGCTTTTGCAAGACCTTTGCTTTGAGAAAAATGCATAGAGGAAGTATAAAAATTGGTATTTATACCGATATATTTGGATACCTCGTATATGCTCTCAATTGATAAAGAAGCAATTGAATCGTACTCTTTTGTTAAAATTGTTTCAATTAAAGGGAAAACTTGCTTGAAATTAGGGGCAATTTTATAGTTTAAAAAAATTTTTTTTAAAATTTTCTTATAAGCTTTATCATCAGTGTCAACTCCAATGTCCTTTATTAGCTTATAAGAACTGATTCCAAGACAGGGAAATGTAATTAAGTGCTCAGACCCTTCAACTAAAATCCGATTTCGATGAATCCATCCTTGTTTTATGAAATTTACATCATCATAAAACACTAATGAATCAACAGCTTGAATCAATTGAAAATAACCTAAATAGGGGAATAAATAGGGTTGCATAACCCCTACTTTATTAAATTGGCTCATACAATCGATTTTTTAATTGTATCTACAATCATATGCTGTTGTTCAGAACTTAAATCATGAAATAAAGGCAAGCAAAGAATCCTTGCAGAGCATGAATCCGATATTAAAACTTCAGTCCTATTGACATAATTTAATTGGCTCAATGAAGGATAAAAATACCTTCTTGGGAAAATATCATTTAACTCCAATTGCATTTTTACATCTAAAGCAATTTTTTCCGATTCAAACAAGACTGGAAAATATGCGTAGTTAAAATCACAAGATTTATTAATTTTTTGAAATTTAATTTGCATGCCTTTTAAAAGGGAGGAATAAATAGTTGATTGTTGCTTTCGTTGTTCTAAAATTGCCCCAATTTTTTCTAAAACACATAAACCCATGGCCGCATGAAACTCTGAATTCTTTGCGTTAATCCCAACTCCATTGAATCTTTCAGGACCATCGTGTCCGAAATTGCGCATGTAACTCATTCGATTAATTAAGTTTCTATCTTTTGCAAATACCAACCCGCCTTCTGTAGAATGCAACAGCTTGGTAGCATGCAAGCTGGTGGTGCTGATGTCTCCGTATTCGAAGATGCTTCTCCCTTTGTATTTTGTTCCAAAGCAATGAGCAGCATCATAAATTACCTTTAAATTGTGTTTTTTAGCGATCGACTCTATCGCATCGATATCGCATGCATTCCCAAAACAATGTGTAGCTAAAATGGCAGAAGTCTTTTGGGTAATAGATGCTTCTATTTTCAAAGGATCGATATTAAGGGTTGACTCCTCAATATCCACAAAAACAGGTTCACAACCTTCCCATACGATACTACTAGTGGTAGCCACATAAGAAAACGGAGTAGTAATAATTTCTCCTTTTAACGCCAAAGCTTTAATGGCCAATTGCAAAGCAATTGTTCCATTGCTTACAAAAAGCAAGTTTTCTAAATCCAAATACTTTTTCAAGCTATTTTCAAACTCTTGCAATAATGGACCATTATTGGTCAACCATTGACGCTCGAATATACCTTTTACACACTCTTGATAGTCTTTTAAGTCAGGTATATATGGTTTTGTTACTGGGATCATTTATTAGCTTTTATTAGCATGTACTTCATAATCAGTTGCAACTTCAATATTAAAGAATGCTCCAATTTTTTGCCATTTTTGCGAGTCTTCAAGTTTTACTATTACAATCCGATCTTTCCCAAAAAGTTCAAAAAATCGTTTTATCTCTAATATTCTAAGTTCATACAGTCCGGTATAATGTTTTCGATGAGATTCATCTAATTCCATTAGATTATCAACTTTTGAAGTATAACTATTCGACTTTTCTAGATTTAATTTATAAAACTCTTCCATACGCTGGTAAATATTTGCATGAATGTGAGTTATTCCTAATGTTTTTCCTGAAGAATGTTTAACCATAGAATTAAACCAATCATCCGCATTTCTGGTTACCAACACAAACTTAGAACTTGGGAATCGATGAAAAAGCACTTTGTAAAAATCAGTACACCACCATGGGTCATCTTCAAAAACTTGATGTAATTTAAAGGTCCAACTACTAAAAATATTCCCATATTCTCCTTTAAACCATTTTAAAGTCCATTTTTTTTTCTTCGAAATACCATAGGTTGCAACGCGATAATTATGATTATTAAAAAATTGCCCAACAGAGGTTGTTCCGGTTCGTTGACTAGAAATACAAAAAATCTTAGGTGAAATTGCTGCTCTAATTACCTTTAGAAAGGTTTTAAATTTATTAATCAACATATAATTTGCTTTTCAATTTTTTTAGTATCAATCCAACCTCTTCTAAAATCGGAGCATTCCAAATCTTTAGAAATATAAAATTGAAAATGATGAAAATAATCATTTTTATAATTGCCCAAAAATAACTAAATCCCTTAGGTAATAAAAAAAAGATAACAAGAACCAATATAAAGTTGACAATAAGTTGGGGCAGAAAAACTTTCAATTGTTTCTTGAAAGAAATACCTAAAGATATACTTGAAAAAAGAGAATTTAAAAACAAAGAAATAAAGGCCACACCAATATTGGCATAAAGAAAAGGGAAAAACCCATAGAAATAAGCGAAAACAAAAGGAACTAATTGCAAAACCTTACGAATATTTCCAAAATAAAAATTTGCTTTACTCTTCCCTTTAGCCATAAATGCATTTACAACCATAGAACTTATTGGATAAGTTAGTCCTTTTAAAATTAAGATTTGAAAGATGGGTATAGAAGGCTTCCATTTTGCACCAAACAAACCTATGATTAACTCATCACCTGTTAAATAAAAGATAGCAGTTAAGAGAACGGCTATGCTTGTTACCATATTTATTACTTTTAAAAAAATACGTTCAAAGCGTTCATTCTCATTTTTTATTTGGGCCAGAGCAGGAAAGAAAACCTTTGTAAAACTTCCCGAAGAATTTCGAATAATCAGATTATTTAAACTATTTGCTCTAGAAAAATAGCCTAACATAGCAGGAGAAAACAGTTTTCCAATTATCAATGTATCCAATTGTTCTATTACTTTGTTTACAGAAGCAGCAGCAAAAACATAAAAAGAAAAGCTACTTAGCTTTTTTATCTCCTTCCAAGAGAATTCCAACTTTGGCAACCAATCAGTTATTTTCCAAAGTAGCATCGTGCTAATTATTGCCGCTAATACCTGCTGAATAACCAAAGCATAAACGCCATAATCATAATAGGCGAATATTACAGCAACAAGTCCTGCGACAATCTGCGCAGTTAAATCCCTAAAAGTCAAGATTTTAAAATCTAGCTTAATCCGTAATATAGTAGATTGCACCGTATTAAAACTACTAATGAAGGAAGTTATAGATAACAGCCTAACGAGCTTTATAATCGCTTTGTTCTCAAAAAATTGTCCAATAAAAGGTGCTGAAAAATATAAGACCAAAGTTAATACTGCTCCAATACCAACATTCAAATAAAAAACGGAAGAATAAGTTAGAGAAGAATTGTTTTCATTTTGTACTAGTGCAGATGCAAAGCCAAAATCTTTAAAAATTTGAAGTATCCCAATAAACACCATCGACATACCAACCAAACCAAAATCATTTGGGCTTAGCAATCTCGCTAAGATAATAGAGATAAAAAAAGAACTGATTTGACCACCATAATTACCAATCAAATCCCAAACAAACGCGCGACTTGCTTTTCCCCGTAAGCTATCCATCTATAAGTTTTCAGCTGTTATCTTCAGAATAATAGCCATAGCCATAGCCATAGCCATAGCCATAACCATAGCCATAACCATAGCCATAACCGCCAATCTTTTGTTGAACTGCATTTACAACTAGCCCCATGTTACTTAAAACTCCATCAACATACAATTGGTTTACATTTTTTAGATGATCTTTTTTGGTATAATTATGGCGAATGATAAATATTCCTGCATCAGCATACTTTTTTAGTAATAAAGCATCTGTAACTAATCCCAGTGGTGGACTGTCAATAATTATTGCATCATAAACTTCTTGCAATTCATTGAAAAGAATATCCATCCGCTTTGATTCAATCAACTCTGCCGGATTCGGCGGAATTGGTCCGGAAGAAATTAAATCTAAGTTTTCCACTCTTGTTTCTTGAGAGACTTGATCTAAGCTTGCTTTTCCAATTAAGTATGTACTGAGTCCATAGGTATTTTTTAAGCCAAAATCATCAAATATTTTTGGTTTACGCATATCAGCACCAATTATAACTGTTCTTTTGCCGCTTGCAGCGAAAATTGACGCTAAATTAATGGTGGTAAAAGTTTTCCCTTCACCACTAACAGTTGAGGTTACTAACAATTTAGTTTTCTCCTTCCCCTCTGTCATAAAATTCAAATTTGTTCTTATACTTCGATAAGACTCCGCAACAACTGATTTAAGATTACCTGTAACAACTAAATTATTATCCAGACCTTTTTTATATGAAACAGAGCCTAGGACAGGAATTTTTGTAGCTTTCTCAATATCTGAAATATTGATAATTTTAGAATTAGAAAAATACAAAATCAAAATCAAACCTAATGGAATTGCTAGGCCAGCAAACAATGATAATAAAACAATATTATTAGATTTAGGACCAACATAGTTTACTCTATGCTTATTTGCAAAATCTAGTATTTGAGCTTTAGGAATATTCGAAGCTTGCGCTATACTCGCTTCAGATCTTTTGTTTAACAAAAAAGTGTATAAGTCATTTAACAATTTGTTCTCTCTTTTTAAATTAAAGTATTCTCGCTGTTCACTTGGTATTTGCATAACCTTCCTTTCTTCTAACCTTATGGCCAGTTTTAAAGAATCTGAAACTTGTTTTACTTGCTGCTTATTAGACTCTGCAATCTCTATTAACGCCTTTTTTTGAGCATCTAATTCCTTTTTCTTTTGCTCTAAGTTGATATTCTCGTCCTGGTATCGAAACAAATCTTGATTCAACTCTCTAACTAGGATGTGTATACGCTCTATCATTTGATCAACATTTGGGTCCTGAAATCCAAATATAGTTGCAGAGGGAAAAGCAGTAAACTCATCAGAGTTTAGAATTTTAATCAAAGCGGTGTAATATTCTTTTTGAATATTACGTAAGTTTAATTGCTCTTCTAATTTAATAACCTCTTTTACATTACTGGAACCTGTTTCTTCATCAATGAATATTCTGTCAGAAAAATTCTTTTGATGAAACCTTTCTAATTGGTCTTCGGTCAAAACCAAAGAATCTGCAATTCCTCGAAGTTGAGCATCAACGAAACTGATAGTGTTACTGGTAATTTGATTATTTTGATCCAAACCCCATAAAATATAGGTTTTCATTAATGCATTTAAAAAATCGATAGACTTTGCAGGATTCTGAGAAACTTCATTTAAAATAAGTATTGAAGACTCTTGATTTTCAACTTCAATTCCAATGGAAGACTGAAAGTATCTTGCCCAAACATCTGGTTTTTGTAAAGTGAAAGTGTAATCATTTTCTAAACTTACCGAGCTGCTAATATTTGAAATCCTGAACTCTAAGTCTCCCCAAAAAAAGCTTTCATTACTGTTTCTTAATTCAACATCTTGAAGGCTATCTCTTGAAGAGCAAATACGGAACTGATCCTCGTTTTCAAACCGAATAAAAAAGGTTCCGAAAGGATCACCTGACTCTAGCGAAACTTTAAAATCTGAATTAGGATATTGTTCTGTGGTTTTGATATTACCAATTTTATAATAAACCACTTCCCAATTCAATTTCTCCGCAACTTGATTCATCAAAGGAAAAGATTTAATAATACCAATTTCATTGACCAAACGATTACGACCACTAACCAATTCCATACCTGGCAAAAAGTATTCCTGACCCCAAGAAGAATATTCGTCTTTAACTAACATCCTTGAATTAGTTGTGTAAGTTGGAACTGTATATCGAACCTGGTAATATGCATAAAACAAACTACATACAATACTTATAACCAATAAGTACCAATATCGTAGTATATATTGAAGAAATACTTTAGGGTCTATATTAAACGATTGTTTGAGAATTTGCTGATCCTGCATAATTTTTATTGCAAAAAATTAAAGACAAAGAAACGATTTTAATAACTCTTTATAAGTTTCATCCTTGAAAATTTTAAGAACAAATAAATATTGATTCTATATGATTAAAACTTTCACTAAATAAAAACGTATTAATAATCAGATTAAATATCTTTTTTGATGAAATCAAAAATTATCTAAATAAAAAATAGTGTACTTTTACAAATTAATTTCATACGTCTATTATGATTAAATATAAAACTCTAAATAATAAAAGTTTCTTGGTAACTGTCATGCTAAGTCTTTTTGCGTATTCTTCATTTGCTCAATCTGGTCCCGGTGGAATTGGAAATTCAACTGAAATCAAGTTATGGTTAGATGCGTCTCAGTTAAGTTTATCAAATACTGATGCCGTAACTACATGGAATGATAATTCTGGCAATAACAACACTGCCACTCAAAGCAACACCAACTTCAAACCTACATTCAATACCAACCAAATCAATGGTTTTCCTGCTGTGAATTTTGATGGATTCAATGATGCTTTAAATATTACCTCAAACATAACAAATACTGATATTACCACCTTTTTAGTGTTTTCCAATTCTTCGACTAACGTGAAAACAATATTTCACACCGATTCAAATATCTATATTTCGAATCCCAATTCTGCTGGAATGGGTTCATTTAATGGATGGAAATCTAACTCAATTTCAAAACCAAATAACAACTTTAGCATTTTTTCAGGTACCTCATCGTCCATTACAGGTTTGCAAACTATTGCTAGTGATAATATATCTCTATCAGCAACATTTAACAACCAGAGGAACTTTGACACCACAACTTTAGGAGCTTATTATAATGTTAGTAACAACAGTTATATTCAGCATACAAAAATGTTGCTGGCAGAATTAGTTGTTTACAATGAAGCTTTAAATTCTGCTAAAAGAAAGATCGTTAGTAATTATTTAGCTGCAAAATACAATCTTATTGGTGAAAATAATTTATATAGCTTTAAAACCACCTACAATCATGATGTATTTGGAATAGGTCAAGAGTCAGATGGGAATCAGACTACGGCAGATAACAATGGACTGTTGACGATTTCCAACCCTTCAGCAATGGGAATTGGAGAATTTCTCTTAGTAGGTCATGACAATGCCGGTACAGGTAATTCTGTCTCCGTTCCGACAGGAATAGCTCAGCGCTTAGATCAGGTATGGAGGGTAGATAAAACAGGTGATGTAGGTACTGTAGATTTAACTTTTTCTGTTGCTTCTAACAACTTTGCTGTGAACAGTTCAGATTACGTGCTTTTGATAGAGAACGTAGATGGAGATTTTTCAAATGGTGGCACTACTATTTTAGAAACTGGTAGAGTATATGATGGAATAAACCAAACTGTTATGTTTACAGGAATTAATCTTTCTGATGGCGCATATCTTACCTTAGCTGAAAAAACAACATCTGCAATTAATTTTGGTCCGGGTGGTGTAGGTAATACTAGTAATATAGAATCATGGTTAGATGCTTCTAGACTTAATCTTAATAATAATGAAGTTGTATATTCATGGGATGATTATTCTGGAAATTATAACCATTCTATGCAAGGAAACTTTAGTCTAAGACCAACTTTTAAAACGGGTCAAATTAATGGTCTTCCTGCTATTGACTTTGATGGTATCGATGATGCGATGGATTTTACTCAGGATATAACTGGGAACGATATTACTAGCTTCTTCGTATTCTCTAATAGAGAAGTTTCAAATGTTCAATTTACATCTTTACTGCACACTAATTCTAATATTTATTATTGTCAAGCCAATAATGCAGGCATGGCTACTTATAGTCCTGGGAAATATAACTCCGTAACAAACTTTAGAAACGCTTTTCATGTTTTTTCAGGTACCTCATCATCAAATGGTTTCCAAACTTTAACAAGTGATAATTTTGTTAATACAAGATCATCTAACAGCAATAAAAACTTCAATACTTCAGTTTTGGGAGCATATTTTGATGTGAATACTAGTTCATATTCTCAGTATTCTGACATGTTGGTTGCGGAAATCATAATTTTTAATGAAGCCTTAAATTCTGCTAAGAGAAAAATTATAAATGCACATTTGGCTGCTAAGTATAATTTAACAGCAGAACAAAATTTATTTGCCTTCGGCTCTACCCATGGTTCAGAAGTTATTGGAATTGGGCAGGAATCTGATGGTAATCATCTTGAATCAAGAGGAAGAGATTCTCTTTTAATAAACAATGCCTCTAGCCTTGGCAATGGAGATTACATTTTAATCGGAAATGATAACAATGACTTTAGTGTAAATGCATCTGTTTCAGGTGCGTTTTTAGAAAGGTGGAATCGAGTGTGGAAAGCTGATGTAACCGGTACACCTGGAACAATTGATATCGAATTTTTCTTAGGGGCGAATGGATTTGCATCAACAAGTGATTACGTAGTTATTATTGATTCTGACGGTGATTTCACTTCAGGGTCAATTTCACATAGTACAGGACGAATTTTTAGCGCCGGTAAAAACTCTATAAAATTTACTGGTGTTGCTCTTTCTGATGGCGACTATTTTACCATAGCTGAATTAAGTCCAAATCCAAAAGCTATAGCAGATGGAGATTGGGAGAATACTTCTACCTGGTCATGTGAATGTATTCCAACATCATCTTTGGATGTTACAATTCCTTCAACTTTTGATGTTACAATTAATGGATTAGCAAATGCGAAGAGTGTTTCAATTGAATCAGGAGCAAGCCTAATTTTTAGTGGCAGCCATACCTTGCAAATTGTAGAAGGTTTAACAATTAATGGAACATTAAATTCAGGAACGGGAACTATTGCTGCCAATGGAGTTTCATCTCAAACTTTTGCGAATAATTCAGCATCTAATGTTGCTTTAAATAATCTAACGGCTAACAATTCAAATTCTTTAATTTTAACTGGAGGGTGGAGCTTAAGCAACGATTTACAGGTTAATTCAGGAACTTTAGATGTTTCGGGTGCTGATTCAATAGTTCTTTTATCTAATTCTTCTAGCACAGCACAAGTTTTAGAATCTGCAGGGAATTTCACCGGAGATTTTATAGTTCAGAGGTATATCCCAGCAACACCATCAAATTATGGAGATATTTCTTCTCCTATAACAAATGCAACGGTTGCATCTATAGACGATGACCTAAAAATTAGTTTAGACGATGGAAATGATGGAACAGTAATTAATGCGGCAAAAACAGAGGTGTTTTATAGTATGTATGAATTTAATAGAAGCACTAACAGTAATGTAGCTATTAAATCTATAGGAACCAATATGGTTGCTGGCGTAGGCTATGAAATTTATTTGTTTAATTCATTAGCGCAAATGAATGATACAGTAATTGATTATGTCGGACCTTTAAATAGCGGAACAATAACTCCACCTCAAATTGAACTTGGCTGGAATCTTGTTGGAAATCCTTATCAGAGTTTCATCTCCTTTAATACTTTAGACAATAGCAATCTCACTGCAGGAACGCCATCATACTATATTTTCGAGACTAATCTTGGAACTTACAGTCTATACACTGCAGGAACAGGACCAAACATAGCTCCTGGACAAGGATTTTGGGTAGAAAAGGATTTTGGAACAACATCTAATTATACATTTCAAGAATCGGACAAGGTAAATTCTACATCTTCTACTTTTAAAAGGAATAGAACCATCAATCATTTTAATTTAGAATTATCTAATAAAACAGATTACATAAAAAATCATTTGAAGATAGATTTTGATTATTCAGCAATTGACGGTAAGGACCAATTTGATGCAACATTTTTGCCATCTCCACTGCCAAATGCTTCAGAAATATATTCAAAAACTGCATATAATGATAAGTTGATTAAAACGACTTTAAATCAATTGGATGAAAGTCATATAATCCCTTTAGAACTAAAAGCAGGTAATACAGGTGAGTTTAATATAGAAGCAAAAAACATTAATGATATTCTAGAGAATTATTCTTGTGTATACTTAAACGACAAAGAAACCGGTAAAAGAGTTGACTTATCACTTACTCCAAATTATTCATTTAACGCAATTGAAGGTATTTCAAATCGTTTTGATTTAGTTATTAGTAATTCTTTTGCGGCTTGTGAAGCTAAAATGAACGAAACCGTTATTCAAAAGGTAAATTCAGAAATTAATTTAAGAGAGTCTTATGGAGATTGGTTCCTTGATTATAATTTAGGAGATTTGAGTAACCAAAGGTTTAAAATTTCCGTATACGGTCTTAATGGTCAATTGGCAGTTCCAGAGTCAGAGATTAATTTAACTGAAAATGGTACTTACAGATTACAAAACCTAAAAAACTTAGAAGGTGTATTTGTAATAAAAATAATTGGGCAAGAAAAAGTAATTAACAAAACCATCAAGCTTTAAGCAAAAAACATAAGGATGAAGAAATCAATTTTTGTGCTAAGTATATTAATTTCTATATTAGGAGTAACTGAAATTAATGCTCAACCTCCAGGACCTGGCGGAGACAATGACTTAAAACCAGGTTGTGATAACCCTCCTTGTGTTCCAATTGATGGAGGCTTAAGCTTTCTGCTTGTTGCAGGAGCTGCCTTAGGTGGTAAGAAAATATACGTCTTAAACAATAAGGAAGACAAGATTATCGACTAAACTCGATATCAATAAATTAATTAAAGGGGTTAACTAAGTGTTGGCCCCTTTTTTACATTCTGCATATGCGCGTGTTCCGTTGGTTTATTTTCTTATTCCTTTTGTCTGTAATTAGTTATTTCAGAGAAACGCTCTTTCTAGGGGTAAATGAAATTATAAATCAAGATTTTGATTATAACCCTTATTCGTATCAACCAGACTTGTTAATCAACCAACCTAAGGCAAGCCTAATTAAACTAAAATTTATACTGACTGCATTATTCTCGGTGCTATTTGCAATTATTACTAGCCTAGGATTAAGGTTCTCGTTCAAGCAAAAGTTTCCCTATCAATTGTCCATAATACTTTATTTAGTAATTTTTGCTGTAGCCATTGTTACAGCCATGGTTTCTGTTCCTTTCCATAAGTTTCAGGTTGTTTATCCATTCCTAAGAGAAATAATAGATTACTTGCACAACCCACTAATATTTATATTATTAAGCTCAATTGTATTGGCCTCAGATTCTACTTCAATTAAGTCCACATAATATTACTTTCTTGGGTTTTACTGCTTGATGTAGGTAAAAATAAATACAGTATTATAAAACATTATTGTTATTCTATCAATTTTGACTAATCTAAGATTTGGTTTTTACGTTTTAAATTACTTTTGTAAATAGTTTAAAACTCGGTCTATTATGAATTGCTTAAAACAAACATGTCTATAAAATAATTAATTTGGATTTTTAATCAGACAAATGCTTTTTAACTCAATTGATTTTGCAATTTTCCTTCCTATTGTTTTTATACTTTATTGGTTTGTCGTAAATAAAAGCTTAAAACTACAAAATTCATTAATAGTCGCTGCAAGTTATTTATTTTATGGTTGGTGGGATTGGAGGTTTTTATCCCTAATTATATTTAGCACATTAGTTGATTATTCTATTGGTGTTTTATTAAACTCAGAGGAAAGCAAGAATAAAAGAAAAATTTTACTTTGGAGTAGTATACTAGTTAACATAGGTTTTCTTGGATACTTTAAATATTACAACTTCTTTCTGGATAATTTTATTTCTGCCTTTACCTTTTTTGGTATAGAAATCAATGCTAATTCTCTAAATGTTATTCTACCAGTCGGTATTAGTTTTTATACTTTTCAAACATTAAGCTATTCTATTGATGTATATAAAAAGAAACTTGACCCAACTACAGATTTTATAGCATTTTCAGCGTTTGTATGCTTTTTCCCACAATTAGTAGCTGGACCAATTGAAAGAGCTACAAATTTACTGCCTCAGTTTTATCATAAAAAAAAGTTTGATTATTCGATGGCGATTGACGGTTTACGTCAAATTCTTTGGGGTTTGTTTAAAAAAATAGTAATTGCTGACAATTGTGCTGAATATGCCAATTTAATTTTCAATAATTCGGCTGATTTTGGAGGAAGCACACTAGTATTAGGTGCAATATTTTTTACATTTCAAATTTATGGAGACTTCTCGGGATATTCGGATATTGCAATTGGAGCTTCTCGACTATTTGGATTTAACCTTAGCCAAAATTTCGCCTTCCCCTACTTTTCTAGAGACATAGCCGAATTTTGGAGACGATGGCATATATCGCTGTCCACATGGTTTAGAGATTATTTATATATCCCATTAGGTGGCAGCCGAGGTGGAATCTGGATGAAAATTCGAAATACATTCATCATTTTTATAGTTAGCGGTTTTTGGCATGGAGCGAACTGGACGTTTATTATATGGGGAGCGTTGAATGCAATTTACTTTCTACCACTTCGTTTGAGCAACAAAAACCGCAATAATATTGGAACCGTTGCCCAAGGCAAGAATTTACCTTCTTTAAAAGAACTATATCAATTGCTATTAACTTTCGGGTTAACTGTTTTTGCTTGGATATTTTTCAGAGCTAAAAATATTGAACATGCACTTAGGTATATTTCAGAAATATTTTCAAAATCAATCTTTAGCTCTCCTAAAGGTTCATCTTTTAGTGAGACAAGCATCCACCTAATTATCATACTTTCTTTAATTGTAGTGTTCCTAATTATTGAATGGCTTGGAAGAGAGAAACAATATGCAATTGCTCAATTGAGCAATAAGTTATCTCGTCCATTACGTTATGTTATGTATTATGCAATTATTATTTCAATTTTTTGGTTTAGTGGCAAAGAGCAACAATTCATATATTTTCAGTTTTAATTTTTGCAATGAAAAAGTTCATTAAAAAAATCTTTCTGTTTTTAGTCCCAATGATCCTTATTGCTTTATTAATGGAGTTCCTTTTAAGAAATATTCCAAATGATTACAAATACAAAAAAGACTATTTAATTAATAATTCAAATAGAATTAACAAGTTATTTTTAGGTAGTTCGCATACATATTATGGTATTAACCCAAGTGTTATTTCCGGCAACTCTTTTAACGCAAGTCATGTTTCTCAATCAATCGATCTTGATTTACAAATCATTAAAAAATATCGAAATAATTGGAAGGGTTTGGAATATATTATAATACCAATTGATTATTTTACTTTATTCTTTAGGTTGTCAAACAGTGTAGAATCATGGCGGTTGAAAAACTATAATTTATATTATGATTTTCAACTTTCTAATAAACTTTCTGATAATACCGAATTGATAAGCAATAATTTGAATTTAAATATTAGTAAAATTATTTCTTTTTATCTTCAAAACGAAAAATTTATAACCTGCTCTGAATTAGGATATGCCAATAAATTCAAAGAAAATAAAGACTTAGTAAAATCGGGAATAGAAGCGGGAATTAGACATACTGTGGAGGATTTTTCAAATTTAGATGAAAGCATCAACATTTTGAATGAAATGATAAGTTTTGCAAAAAAAAACGACATTGAAATTATTTTCTACACTAGTCCCGCATATTATACTTATGTATCTAATCTTAATGTAAATCAACTTGAGCTAACTATTAAAACAATAACCAAGATTGCTGATAATAACGATATCGCCTATTTCAATTTACTCGAGGATTCTAGCTTTAACTCTTCTGATTATAGAGATGCCGATCATTTAAATCAAAAAGGAGCAAAGAAACTATCTTTAAAAATAGATGATATGATTTTAAACAGTAAAATCCTAAAGGTAAATGCAAGCCCCTAAGATTAAAGACCTAAATCAAACAGCAAAATCTCCTCAGTAAATATTGAATATACCTTTTTATGGTTCTTTAAATATCCCTGATAATTTTAGGATTTATCAATAAAATCATGATTATTTTTGAGACAATAAAAATTCGCATCATGATTAAAGACAAAGCAATTCAAGAGCTAATTCAAAAAGAGTTTGAAAGACAAACAAGAGGTATAGAGTTAATTGCCTCAGAAAATTACGTTAGTGATTCGGTTATGGAATCTATGGGTTCAGTATTGACGAATAAATATGCCGAGGGTTTGCCTGGTAAAAGGTATTATGGTGGATGCGAAATTGTAGATCAAGTTGAACAGTTGGCTATTGATAGGCTTAAAGAGTTGTTTAATGCTTCTTGGGCAAATGTGCAACCTCATTCGGGTGCTCAAGCAAATGCTGCTGTTATGCTTGCCTGTTTAAATGCAGGTGACAAAATATTGGGTTTTGATTTATCTCATGGAGGACATTTAACACACGGCTCTCCAGTTAATTTTTCGGGTAAACTTTATACGCCTAGCTTTTACGGAGTTGAAAAAGATACCGGGTTAATTGATTATGATAAATTAGAGTCAACAGCAAAGAAGGAAAATCCTAAAATGATTATCTGTGGTGCTTCTTCTTATTCTAGAGACTGGGATTATGAGCGATTAAGATCAATCGCTGATTCTGTTGGTGCTCTCTTATTAGCTGATATATCTCATCCATCAGGCTTAATTGCTAAAGGCATATTAAATGATCCTCTACCCCACTGCCATATCGTAACCTCTACTACACATAAAACATTAAGAGGCCCAAGAGGCGGCATAATTATGATGGGACAAGACTTTGAAAATCCATTCGGCTTAAAAACTCCAAAAGGAGAGACTAGGATGATGTCTTCCTTACTTGACTCGGGTGTTTTTCCAGGAACTCAAGGAGGACCATTAGAACATGTTATAGCAGCAAAAGCGGTTGCATTTGGTGAAGCGTTAACGGATTCTTACATGGATTATACCTTACAAGTGATAAAAAATGCCAAAGTAATGGCGGAGGAATTTGTTAAAAGAGACTTTGATATAATTTCAGGTGGAACCGACAACCATTGCATGCTTATTGATTTAAGAAATAAAAACATAAGTGGAAAAAAGGCGGAGCGTGTATTAGGCTTAGTTGATATTACAGTGAATAAAAATATGGTTCCTTTTGATGACAAGTCTCCTTTTGTTACTTCAGGAATAAGAATAGGAACGGCGGCAATTACTACCCGTGGAGTAAGAGAAGATATTATACCTAAAATTGTGGAGTTAATTGACAATGCACTAAGTTTTAATGAAGAATCAAAAGAATTTCTGTCAATCAAGAAACAGGTTAATGACTTAATGAATCCTTTACCTTTATTTAAATAAGGCTATTTGAAAGATTTCATACAAATTTTCAAAGACAATAAAGCTCCAATTCTCTTTATGGGGAAAATGTGTGGCTTATTTTTATTATTACATGGAAGCTATGAATATATTCTAAGTCCATACACCGGAATAGACAGTTGGCTTATAAATTTAATTATTAATCAAGCCGAGCATTTATTGGTTTTAATGGGCTATACCCTTTTAGAACCAAATTCTATGTATACGCACCACCTAGGTGTTTTAGGTTCGTCAGGAGTGGTAATAGGCAACCCATGTGATGGCCTTAGTTTATTTATACTATTTGTTTCTTTCTTGGCTGTCT
>ERZ1048068.435-NODE-435-length-38945-cov-13.166701_pt1 | contig 38945 bp, 25 predicted proteins | sample MGYA00383098_ERZ1048068 | MGnify/ENA primary metagenome ERZ1048068 (study PRJEB29581, sample SAMEA5548368) | metagenome | biome: marine; feature: coastal; material: water | depth 1 m | study: Short-term variability in the microbial, nano- and picoplankton... | reverse complement strand
TTATTATTGGCGTAAGCCTGACGTTGTGGCTTACTGTGAAAGAGCGTTTGCAGAAGTCGGTGCCACGGCAAGAGCCCTTGATGTGCGACTATCGATGCATCCAGGTCAGTTCACAGTCCTCGCTAGTGATAACGAAGAAATTGTAGAACGATCAATAGAGGAGTTTGAATATCATGTGGATTGCATCAGGTGGATGGGCTACGGCGTACAATTCCAAGACTTCAAGTGCAACGTACACATCTCAGGCCGCAAAGGTCCAGCCGGTATCAAAGCCGCCCTCAAGCGGTTATCGCCAGAGGCGCGAAACACCATCACAATCGAGAACGACGAAAACAAATGGGGACTCGACGCAAGCCTCGAACTTGCCGACGACCTCGCTCTCGTACTGGACATACACCACCACTGGTGCCGCGAAGCTGAATATATACTACCAACCGACGATAGATTTGCTCGTGTAATAGATTCGTGGCGTGGTGTGCGGCCTGCAATACATTATTCATACAGCCGCAACGAACACTTACCCGCAGGCTATGAACACAACACTATGCCTGATATGCCAGCACTACTAGAAGCAGGCTACAAGAAAGCAAAACTACGTGCGCACAGTGACTACTATCCTAACCAGCTAGTTAATGACTGGGCATTGAGCTTTTTGCCGTATACAGATATCATGTGTGAAAGCAAATGCAAGAATCTTGCAAGCATTGACCTGTATAAATACAAAGAGGAGTTAAAACATTATGAGTTATTTGAACAAAATGTACGGGCGTCAGTCCAAGAACACAGCATCAGCATCGGATAAAAATCCTAATCGCATCACAGGTGGCCTAAGAGCTCAAGGTGTTGATACTATTTCCATGCTAGGCGAAGATGGTTCCTCGACAGAATTGCCTACTCTTGCGTATGTAAGGTCTTTGGAAGAGCAGTCAAAAAAACAGCGAGCCGCTTTAACCGTTCTAGAACGTAAGCTGACTCGCCAAGAATCTGTAATTAATCAATTACAGACTGCTATTATGCGCTCTTAAGTCTACTTAAAATTTCACTCTTAGAAAGACTTGCATTGGCTTTAACGCCACGTTGCTTTGCCTCTTTAAGAAGTTGAGTTTTATTCAACTTATCAAAATCGCACCCTTTACTAGAAGCTTTCTTTGTAGAAGATTTCTTAGTTGAAGTCTTCTTTGTAGTAGCTTTAGTAGAGGCTTTCTTTTTAGCCTTAGGCTTAGGTGCCGGTTCTGCCATTACTTCTTCAATAACAGCCGGAACAGTTCCATAACCTAAAATGCTTTTTAACCATTTTATCATAATTTCCTCCTATAGGAACATATATTTACTAAATACCATACAACGGGAGACTAAAGATGGTTAAAAAATTTATTATGGATAGACTAGGTGAACGTACTACACTTGACGGTGCTGTATTAATTGGTGCTGGCGTTGCGTTCTTAATCTTTAAGCCTATTGCAAGCATAGTAGCATATGCAGCTATTGCATACGGTGCATGGACATTATTCAAAAAAGAAAAATAATTACATTTTACTTATAGGGAGATCAGAACTAGCAGGCAAGTTCCAAACTTTTTTGCGTTCTACTCCCTTTTTTTGTGCAAATTTCTTACTATCACAGTCCTTGCACACATGAAAATAGTTATTATTTAACCGCTTAGGGTCCATACTTCCTCTTGCACGTTCAAACTGTTTATCACAATTATCGCATCTAAACACACAGATAGTAATATCACGCTTGTAGGCATGTTCCTTGCCGGTTTTGCTTTTACGTACATGCCGGGTTTGTTTTTTAAATTCTTTTATAAACATAACTATATTTACATTAAGATTATAAAATTATAAACTAAATACATACATAAGATAGGAAGATTAATGATTACAGTAACACCTGCGGCAAACGTACAAGTAAGTAATTTATGTCAAGAACATAATTGCTACGCTATTACACTAGATGTTAAAGGAGGTGGTTGTGCTGGATTTGAATACGAATGGGGAACAGCACAAGCAGGCGAACTAGAAGCACACGACTTTGTAGTTGAATGTGATAAGGGAATGTTTGTTGTAACCGGACATAGTTTAATGTTTCTAGCAGGATCAGAAATAGATTTTATAAAATCTATTATAGGATCAACATTTGAGATTAAAAATCCTAATGCCCAAAGCAGTTGTGGTTGCGGTGTTAGTATAAACTTTGATATAGACAACCTGGCACAAGAGTCAGATCGTACAATGGAGCTAAAATAAAATGGCAAGACAAGAAGTAGACATCGGCGTTGAAGGCAATGACGGAACCGGTGATAGCGTTCGCGAGTCGTTTCGTAAAGTTAACGAAAACTTCAGAGAGATATATGCAGTTGTAGGTAAAGGTGGACAGATTAGTTTTACCAGCCTAGCTGATACACCTGACAGTTTAGATGAGTTTGAAGGTGGTGGGATCAAAGCATTTATTCCAGCAGTGAAACAAGATGCTACTGGCATCACTGTATTAGAACTTGCATCAGACAGTAGTGAAGCAGAAGCAGATCAAGGGACTGTTGACACTATAGGATTTGATGTATCAACTCCAGGTAAACTTATACTTAAAATTGCTAACGTTACAATAATTAAAGATCCAGCTCCAGTACTTGGTGGCCCATTAAATGCAGCAGGACAAGTTATTGCAAATGTTGATACTAACAACATTACATCTTTTAACAATGTACATGGTACAGCGTTATCAATAGACGACATTGTAATTGATAAGAAATTTGCTGACAAAGCATACATTCCACGACAAGCACCTGGCGAAACAATTAATGTTCCAGACGAACCAACTGGTGCAACACAGTATGGATTTACATTTAGTATTTTAACAGGTGACAATAGAATTAATGTTACTGCGCATGGCTTGTCTCGAGGATCAGACGGCGCTCCTTATATATTTAAAACTGAAGGTGCTGGTCTTAACTGGCAGCGAACTATATTTGATGTGCAAGCTGGACAATTTATTACACAAAGTTCATTAGATACTGATGAAGACGGCAATCTGTTATATGATGCAATTTTAGATGACGCAACAATTTTTATTGGTGTACTTGACGAAAACAATTTAGGTATGTGGTTAGCGGCAGAGGATGCACTACTAGCTGATATTGGAGAACGCGAGAGACTTAGACTTAAACTATCATTAATTGATTCAGTAGAATTAACACTACTTGATGCAAATTATGATTCATCGTTAGAAGGATTCTTCCTACGTCAACAAGTTATGCCTCGTGAAAGTATTGTTAGACGCCAAGGCGACAGAATGACAGGTCCATTGGTGTTACATGACCACCCAGGTGATCTTGCAGGTGCAGGTGCACCAAACGGCGATGACGACTTACAAGCAGTTTCAAAATTATATGTTGATAGTCAGTCACAAGAATCAAGTGCAAACATTTTTGTTAGTACTGTAGGTGACGATGATCAGTTAGTTGCTCCTGCAGGCAAAGAAGGCTCGTCATTAGCATACGCATATAGAACTGTAGGTGCAGCAGCAAGAAAAGCTGAAGCAGTACAGATTGCATCATCATTTGAACCTGGTCCATACTTACAGGACATTGTTAGTTCAAGAACTATTGATCCTGCTGCTCCAGCAGTCATTGAAAGATCAAGAGTATTAAGTGGAGGCATCAGCGTTGGTGCAGACGGCAATAGACTGAATACCAAAACAATTATTGATGCTAACTTAGATTTTATTATAGCAGAAACATTAGCATGGGCACAGTATCAAATTACCAATAAGGAAACATCTAACCTGTCTGATTTATCAGTAAATTGGACCGGACGTGTTATCAATACAAAAATTGCTGAAGAAGATTTGCGTAATGGTATAAATGCAGCAACACTAGACTATCTAAGTAGCAATTCAGCTAACTTCTTATCAAATAGAACAGCAATTGAATATTTTCAAGACGAGTATAGTAAGTCACAAGCTGGATTAGTTAAAGAAGTATACGCAACTTTACTACAGTACACATCGCAAGTTGTTGCTAGTGTTATCATAAACAGTGTAATACCAGCAAATGAAAGATATCAAAGTATTTACGATCAAGAGATTATTAACTTTAATTCAGATCAACCAGGCTTGGCTGATGTTGCGGCACTAACATCAACATCGCCAATTGCAGGTACTGGCGGCACACTCCAAATACAACGTGCTATTATTGCTGGCGGCGTGTTTAGTGCTAGTGATGTACCAACAACCGGTCAACGTTATGTTATGTTCTTTTCTAACACTGTTAACGGAATAACTGAAAACGGATTTGTAGATGCAGGTAATCCTCAAAATAGAGATCTAAGAGTAGGTAAAATTATTAGAGGTAAAATTTCCGGAGCATTAGGTAGAATTATATCTTATGCTACTGGTAATGATACAGTTAATAATCCAGGTTCAGGATTAATTAAAGATAAAGTTGAATTAGAATTATTAAAACCAATAGAGTTTATCATAGGTGAAAATCTTGAATATGGTAATATTGTAAACGAACGTAACATTACTATTAAGATTGAAACTGGTACATACTACGAAGATTATCCAATCAGAGTTCCAACTAACGTATCACTAGTAGGTGACGAATTTAGACGAGTAATTATTAGACCAAATCGTAGAACATCTCAATCTCCGTGGGCAGGAACTTACTTCTATAGAGATAAAGAGTTTGACGGACTAACAGGTTCTGCTTCTTCAAGTGTTACAGGAATAGCTGATTCAAACTTGCCGATAGCAGGTGAACCATATATTAATCCGCTTACGGGCGAAGAAGATGGTTTCTTTGGTAGACATTATCTAGTTAAACCTGGATCGCCAAAGAACGTTGACAGACAAGGCCAACTTGCATTTGTTAACCCGGGTAATTATGTAAATGCTGCTACACTAATTGAAAAGAATAAAGAATTTTTTAAAGAAGAAACTATTGCATTTATTGAATATCGTATTGACAATGGCGGCTTTGTAGACTTTAATGGTGTGTTTAATCCAAACTTTGCTACTAACGAAGAAGCTAAAAGTAGATATAGAAATTATGTAGCAGATATTGTAGATTCAATAACTGCTGATTTACGTGAAGGTGAAAATCTTAACGTGCTAACACAACAAGCTGAAATATATTTTGAAATACAAGAACGTCCAGACGAAGATGGTGTATTAGCTGGTGTACTAGTTAACTTAAAACAGATGATGCAAGACATGGTACAGAATATAGCATGGGATGATCCATTTGCTGCATTGTTCCGTGGCTCAGATCATCCTACTCAATATATAAATGCTAATCTTATTGTTGAAGATGGTGTAGCACCTGACTCTGGTATTTTAGATAAGCAAATTTCATTAATAGATTTTGCTATTGAACCAAATGTCACTACTGACGAAACTAATTATAACTGTGCAAAACTATCAACTAATGTTGATGTATTCTTAATGAACGATGCAACAATTTTGCGTAACATGACAGTACAAGGTCATGGTGGATTTATGTGTGTGCTTGATCCAGAAGGACAAATCCTTACTAAATCTCCATACATACAAACAGGTTCAAGTTTTTCACAGTCAATAAACAAGCAAGCATTTAGAGGTGGTATGTTTGTTGATGCGTTCTGTGCTAACACTCCGGTAAAAGTAACACAAAAAATAAACAACTTTAGATTAACAATCGAAGGGGAAAAAGACACAGGTCTTTATATTAGAAAACCGCAAACACCATGTCCGTTTTATATTGATGGTATTAGATACCAGGTTAATGATATTATTGAATATGACCGAGGAGGCATTAACGGGCCTGCTACTGCTACACTTGTACTAGATGTACGTTCAGGTAAAGTTAATCCAAATAATTTCAGTGACTTTTTAGGATTTGAGCCAGACCCAACTAATACTGTATTGTATCCAAATGGATATCCTATTACACTACAAACTGCTGGTAACAGATCACAGTTAGGTAATGACTTTACACAAGTTAATGACATGGGTTACGGCCTTGTTACTATTAACGGTGGCTTATCAGAAATGGTTAGTATGTTTACATACTATTGCCATACAGCATACTATGCAGGTAATGGTGGACAAATACGTTCAGTATCAGGATCAAATGCAAATGGTACATATGGTTTAGTTGCTGAAGGTTCGGATCCGAACGAAGTACCTGATGATGTTAACATGGTTAACGATATGGTGCAAGGCGCACTTACATTCTCTGCAGAAGTTGTTATAACACTAAATCAAAATTTAACAGTAGCAGTAGGAAATACTATAACGTGTACAAACAATACAGGTTCTGGTACAGTAATATTCCCTACAGAAGGTAATCAAATATTCTTAAAAGATGTTACAGGAACATTTGCTGTTGGTGAAGATATTATTTTAGGTGGAGCGACTCAAACAGGTACTGAAATTGATATACTTGACACTTCGGGTTATACAAATATAGAAGAAAAACTATCAATATTCTTTTATGATAATGAACATGTACCTACTAACAAAGGAGAAATTGAGTACTATCACGCAGACGGCGGAACGCCACTAGGTAGAATTGCACGATATGAATTAGCAAGTGTTGAAATTGTTGACGGACTTACTGTTGATGGTTATACTGTTGACTTTGCAGATTTAGGCACAGCTGGATCGCCAAGTGCAACAGGCTCTGCTTCTTTTGTAACTCGTAACACTGCTGATGGAGAAACAGACCCAGTGACCGCAGTTACTCAAGCAAAAGTAACTATTACTAAAGCTAGAGAACAAGGTGGAATTTATAAAGTAGGCATATTTGCTTCTGAGTTTGGTGAACACTACAAAGTCGGCGATACTATGGTAATCAAAGGATCGAAACTAGGTGGTAGTGACGGTACACATGATGCAACAGTTGAAATTACATCAATTAATCAGCAACGATTTTCAGATAGTAATATAAATGATGATATTGATACAGGTAGTATTAGATCTTTAACTGTTACTGGTACTATTAACGAAATTACAGGGTATACTCCTTTACGTAGTGGTCAAGTTTATAAAGCAAACTTCAGTACTGCAAATGATACATTTGATAATGACGGTATATTACAAGATATTCCAAATGGTCAGCCTCTAAACCTTAGACAAAATAATACACATACCTTTGGTGAAATTGAAAGTACTGGCGATCTAACTATACGACCAAGTACAGCAATTAACTTTAATGAAGATTTAAAATATACATACAGATCAATTAGTTTTGGTTCTAATGACCCAGTTGGTGCACCATTAGATATTGATGAGTCATTAGTTGGCTTTGATGCAAGTTACGACTTTGTAAGACTAAATGTAGCAAAAGAAAGAATTGATCTTACAGCAGCAGACTTTGATGCAGCTCAGTTAGCTGTGCCAATCGGCGCAGGAACATCTATTGGTAATACAGCAGGTGACACTACTATTGCTGTTAACAAATTAAGTGAAATTAGAGATATATGGAGAATTAATAATAACTTCTTAACTGACGGAAACTTTAGACCAGCTGGATTGACTGATGGATTTAGAACATTTGATTTTACTGGAGAACTTCCAAAAATTATAATGTGGAATGGTAAGAAGCATTACGTATACAACTACAGAGAAATAATTAGAAACGATCCAGATACTGCATTTATTGATCAAAGAAAAATATATGACGAGAACCATTTATTTGCATTAGTTGATCTAAAAGAAATTACTGAAGTAGAATTAAACTTTGATGAGATTAGTGTAAATGGATCAGATGTTCCTTTAGCAGTTACATTCCCAAGAATAGTAGATTATGCAGGCGGCTTATCAGAAGCAAGAATACGCCAAAGCAACAACAAAACTGCTTGGGGACAAGTTAAAATTGCAGGCGACAAAGCACAAGAAATTAAACTTTATGAATGGAGTGGTGTTGACTTTAACTCTACTGGCTACTTAGAAGTTTGGGAAGGCGGAGCAGCAGATCCAGATCCAGCAACAGGCTCTTGGACACAAATGTTAGACCAAAATGGTGACCCTGTAATACCACGTAGTGTACAACGTAATAGAGAAACTAATATTACAACGCAAGCAACAGGTATTGTAAGACCATTAACACAAACATTCTCCGGAACTATTACATTACGTGCAGGTCTACAAGACGGATCAGCAGCAACTATTACTATTGATATTTCAACATGTAGAGCTACATCACATGACTTCCTTGATATTGGCACAGGTTCATTTAACAATAGTAACTATCCAAATGTTATTTTAGGTTTCCCAGCAGCGCAACCACTACAAGAGAATGAAGTACAAGAACGCAACAAGGGTAGAGTATTCTATGTAAGTACAGACCAAGACGGTTTCTTCCGTGTAGGTAGATTCTTTACAGTTGACCAAGGTACAGGTACAGTTACGTTTGCAGCAAGTATTGCTCTTTCAGATGTTGACGGTATTGGATTTAAACGTGGTGTTGTTGTAACAGAATTTAGTACAGATAGTGCTATGAGTGATAATGCTGACGATACTGTTCCAGTTGAATCAGCAGTACGTGGCTATGTAAATAGACGTTTGGGTTATGACCAAGCAGGTAACATTGTTCCAAATCCATTAGGACCATCAGTACTAACACAAAATGGTGCTGTTCCTATGTTGGGCAATTTAAAAATGAATGGTAACACCATTGAAAACATTGCGCCAGTAGACATTAATAGTACTGCCGGAACTACAGCAGTTAATAGAGACTATGTTGATTTGCAAACTCAAGAATATGCAACAGCAACAGGACTTAGAGATGTACAAAATACTGGAGCATCAGGAAACGAGTTCTTAGGATTTACGAATACTAAAATAATTTATATCTCAGCTGAAACAGGTGAAGTTGGTGCAAATGCATCATTTGCAATTGGCGAATATTTAACAGATTCGGCAGGTGTTCAAAACTTTGGTAAGATTGTTGGTAGTTATTCTAAGTTAGATATTTCAATAGGTAATGTTTTAGTAGTAACTTATGAAACTGGGCCTGACTTGTATGACGAAGTTAAGCCAGGAGAAGCACCTACACCAATTTATGACGGTGATGCAACACTTGATGCAAACGGTAACGTAACTAGTATTACATCAGGTGCATCAAGAAATAGTTTAGTTGTAGCAGGTCCATATCCTGAAATAATTAATATTTCACAGGAACCATTTGTTACTGGCTTACCAGTAAGTGATATTACACTAACAACACGTAGATTAGAAAATGACGATGATGATACTAACACAGTATTAGATATTCCAACAGCATACTTTGATATGCAAATTAATCCAGAAGTAATAATAGATGCTGATGTTAATGCAGCAGCTGATATTCAGCAGTCGAAGTTATTCTTACAAGAAGCCAATAACTATGCAACTGTAAACACAAGTGTAACAGAAGAAAATGCTTTGGATGTAGTAGAAGGTTATGAATACATAATTACTGATCTTGGTAATACATCACAGATTAATTGGAATACAATAGCAGGTACAACAAATGTTACTTATGCAGTTAATTCAGTATTTACAGCAAATGAAAATGGTGTTTCTGGGTCAGGCAAAGTAAAACGAACTCTAGCTATTACATCAACTCCAGTTAATTCTGAAACAAGACAAAATAACCAAGCAACATTAGGTTTGTCAGCATTTGATATAGCACACTTTAAAGTAACTAGGGGCTATGTAGAATTAAAAGACAACGGCATTACTTTAGATAAAATTAAGAAAATTGGTATTGATACTGTACTAGGTAACTCTTCAGCTGCTACAGCTAATGTAGCAGAAGTAACATTTAATACAGTAGTTGATGAAGGTGGCGGATTACTACATACAGACTTTAACTCTGTTGATATTAATGGTGATATAGCATCTCCAGTTGATTTAACAACTCAAGGTATTTTCCAAAGAAACGGTGCTGAAAGTTATAAGATTGTTCCGTTTACAATACAGGGTGCTAAGAATTCATTAGTAAAAACTGATGTAGATAGCGGCATAACAGCAGACTCGTATAAAATTGGAACTGGCACTACTCCAACTGTGCTTACAACAACTACAGCTGACGGTTTAAAATTTACTAACATACAAGACGGTACTATACTAACAGCAGCAGGCGGCAATACTGAAGACGGGTTTGGACCAGATATTAAAATACCAGGTAATGTAAACATTGGTAGAATGGGTAATCCAACAGCAGCTATTGCAGTTACGGCATTAGTAGTAGGTACTAGGTATGAAATTACTGATAAGGGTACTACTACCTGGAATAACTGTGTTGCTAATGCTGATCAAAGAGCTAATAATGCTGCATGGAAAGTTGGTGACACGTTTATAGCAGATTCAACAACTACAGGAACTGGTACAGTACAGGTAGCTGATAGTTTTACTCGAAGCACATTACAAGTTAATTCGGTTACAGCATCAACTAGCCCATTTGTAGCAGCTGACTGGATGTATGCTTCGTTTATTGAATCACCAAGAGAAAAAGGATTAGCAAGTACAGGTATATCACTTGGATACGGATCAGGTCAAAGTACTACCGGCGGCATTGCTTTTGTTGTTGCTGACAATACTAACGATACTATAAAGATTCCGTTTACCTTTAATGTTACTGGCATGATACCGGACACAGCTAGTACTTACAATTTAGGCACTCCTTCTTTATCGTATAAAACACTTTATATAGATGACGTTGTTGTGAATAATAGTTTACAAACAGGTGCAAGTTCAGACATAACAGATAACGATGGCGCAGTAGATCAATTATATTACGTTAAATCTAAAGGTAATACAAACTGGACTACAAAAGTTGGTATTCCAACAGCACAGGTTGCAAATGGTGACCTAGTTAGAGTTATTAGTACAGCTGGCAACGGATCAGGTACACTTACTTCATACAAAATAATACATGATTACGAAACAGGTGACTCGTGGAATGAAGGTGATGCACTTGTAGGCGGCGATGTTATTGCAAATAACTATCTTAACAGAGGTACTGACGGCACTAACACTGTTGGTACTGCATCTAAAAAGTTCGAAGCAATGTATGCTACTACATTCCATGGTACAGCAACACAAGCTCAGTATGCTGACTTGGCGGAAAATTACTTAGGTGACACTGCTCATGAGCCGGGCACAGTATTAGTATTTGGTGGCGAGCATGAAGTTACTGTTACTAATTCTAAAGGGGATCATAGAGTTGCAGGTATTGTATCAACTAATCCAGCACACTTGATGAACAGTGCATTAGAAGGTGATCATGTAGTTGCTGTTGCATTACAAGGTAGAGTTCCATGTAAAGTAATTGGTAAAGTAGATAAAGGTGATATGCTAGTAACTAGTGCAATACCAGGATATGCTATGGTAGATAATAATCCAGGTGTAGGTAGAGTGTTAGGTAAAGCAGTTAGCACTAAAGACAGTGACGGACACGGCATTGTTGAAGTAGTCGTAGGAAGAGTCTAATGTCAGTTAAACAAAAAAAGCAAGGCAAAAGTTTTGTACATGAACAAGGAAAGAGGACGACAGTAATTGCAAATCGAGGTCCTCGTTTGCAAGTAAAGATTAATGGAAACCCTAAAGGTTCAGTTTCCGATAAATATAAAAAACAGGATTAATTCGAATGGCAAATAGATATCCAATTATAGTAGATACCACAAACGGAAACCAATTTCGTGAATTACCCGAGGGTGATAATCTTTTATTAACTGGCAGTAACATAGTCAATGCATTAAATATTAGTGTAATTGGTACAGTAGAAGCACAAAAAATAGTAATTCAAGGTGTTGAATTTACAGGTGAATATGATGATTTAGAAAACAAACCTGTAATACCAAGTAGTATTTTAGAACTAGGTGTTTTAGACGGCGCTGTTGGACAAGTACTTACAACTAACGGTGCTGGAGTAATTAGTTTCCAAAATATTCCTGCACAAGATCCTGTACTAGGCGGCGCACTAAGTGGCACTGCTAGTAATGCAACAATTAAAAGTAATCAAATTACTGTTAATGAACTAGATGTTGTTGAAGGAACTACTGGACAAGTATTAGCAACTGACGGCGCAGGCAATCTACAGTTTATAACAATGACAGGTGGTAGTGGTGGCTCTGGTGGTGCATCTAACTTCTTACAACTTCTTGGTACTATTGGGTTAGGCCAAATATCAGATGATTTTATTACTCCTGTAAAACTTAAAGACAACAGTCAAGAACCAACAGCAGGACAATATCTTACAGTAGATGCTAACGGTGACTTTGAATATTTAGATCTTCCAGCTGGCGGTGCAGTAAGTTATAACGACTTAACAGACAAGCCAACTATACCAAGTACGCTACTAGACCTATCTGTTAGTGACGGCAACGATGGTGACTACTTAACAACTAACGGCGAAGGTGTATTTACATTTACTGAACTAAATCAGATTGCTTCAATAAGTTTTGCTGGTACAACAATATCGTCAACATCAGATAATTCAAACGTTACTATTAATCCAAAAGGAACTGGATATCTTACAATACAAGGCAACAACGCACTTGTAATTCCAGTAGGTGATGTAAGTGACCGTGGAACAATACCACAAGGTGGTATTAGGTTTAACACAGACACAAGTGCATTTGAAGGGTATGATGGAACATTCTGGGGCAGCTTAGGCGGCGTCAAAGATGCTGACCAAGACACATATATTACAACAGAAGAATCTGCAGGTAGTGACGAAGATACATTTAAGTTTTTTACAGGTGGACAACAAAGTGCTACACTAAGTAATAGTTTACTTGATATTGCTCAAGGCGTTGATGTCAAAATTAATAGTACGCAAACAGCACTTGATTTTGATAGCGGTGCTTTAAGTGTAGACGGCGGCGTAAGCATTAGAGGTAACCTACTTGTTAGTGGATCAATTGATGTTGATCAAACATTTGACACTAGTGCAATAGTCGGAACTAGTACACTAACAGACACATTAACTAATATTGTTACTATTAATGCTAACGATATGTCTTACTTCAAAGCAAATCAATATGTAAGATTGTTTAATGCAAGTCCTACTGAGCTTGACGAGAATAATCAACCAAGTATACCATTAAGCCAGTTAACAAATAATTTATCACTAGATGTGCAAGAAATTGGATTTGGTGAACCAGTAGCTGGCGACGAAGTTATATTTGATTATCGTATAGCGCAAATGGATATGGATAGTGGTAAAATTAGTGCTGCAACATTAAGTGCTGTTGTTGAAGTTCCTAGTGCAGCGTTACTTAATTTTAATAACAATAACAACATTCAATTAACAGTATCAAGACAAAGTGCTAACCATGCAATTATAGTATATAGAAAAGTTGGCGCTGAAGTACAGCACAAAATAGTTTATGTATTAGGACCTAAAGAATTACAAGCAAGTTTAAGTAATATAACATGGACTGATTATTATGATTTTGATAGAGTAGATTGGGCAAGTAAAGACTTTACAAATGCGTTTACTAGTGAAAGTGGAGTAATACATCTTCCATTAACTCCGCCAGCAAATCCAACATTTGGTTGGCATGACTCACGCATTACAAGTATTAACCTTGACAATAGTCAAATTGTATTAGACGATAGTTTTGTATCAAGTTCAGCTACTTCAACAATAGTTATTGATGATACAACTAATGTACAAAGTCAAATAACACAAGCAAAAAATCAAAATAGAAATAGTGTTGAATTAGAAAATAGAACTTACTATATTAAGCAACTAGTTATACCTTCAGACTTTACATTTTATGGACAAGGAGACCAAACACAATTAATTAAGACTCCTTGGTCAATGAATAGATTTACTGCAAGTAACTCGATGCTAGTACTAGACGAAGATAATTACACTGACTTTAAAAACGTAAGTGTAAAAAATCTTAGACTAGATGGAAACTTTGTAAATCAATTCCTTGCATCGGACACTGTGAACAATTATTTAAACTATGCTATACACATGTACGGTAATGATATATTATTTGAAAATCTTGAAATACAAAATACTATCGGCGGCGGAATTTATTCGTATGATGATTCTATTACTACTGACCTTACAGTTTTAAACTGTGAAATAACAAACGGTACACTATCGTATGTACACGAAGAATACGGTCCAGTATATTTTGATGAGTGTCGAAATGTAAAAATTGCACACAATACTTTTAGAAGTTTTCCGGGTGCAGTAAGTATTGGCGCAGTATCAAAAGGAATAGTTAGTCCTAACGTAGTTGATAACTGTGGCAGTGGTATTTTTGCATATGGTGCAAGTAAAATTATCCTTACACCAAATATTATATTAGGTGCAGCTAGTGAGTTTATACAAAATCCAGATGTACTAAATTCAGAGTATGATCAAGTAAATATACAAATAGAACAAAATGTAGATTATAACAGTACACAGTATGTATATCAAGAAAACGGAGAGTTTTTTGATTTTACAGCAAACCAAGGAAGACTTACATTGTTCATTAATGAACTAATAAAAACTAGTAATGTTGAAGAATTATCAACAGATTACTCAAATGATATTGTAGGTAATCCGTATGCTGAATTTATACAATCAGAAGCAGATTTAGCTATCGGTAATTTTAAATTTAGATTAGCACAAGCTAAAGTAAATGATTTACTTGGTAGAGCTAATTTTAACACACTACAAACTGCAAATCCAAATTCACAAGGATTAGTTTATAGGGTTGTTACAACAGAGTACGTTTACAATGGCACAGCCGACATTGTAGGCGAGGGAAATCAACAGCCAGGAGGACCATTTATAGTAACATTAAATGACATATCTGGACTTTCGGTAGGTACAATTATTAGACTGAACAATCACGGAACAACACCGCCCAATGCTACACAGGACGGTGAGATAACTGCAATAAATACTGTTAACAAGACTATAAGTATTGACTTTGGTAACGCCTTTGGCGATATCGTAGAAGTTGCAGAAGGTGCTACCGGAACAGTGCTAATACAAAACAATTTTGTAGTCGTCAAAGGGAAAATTAACTAATGTCTAGCTTGAACAATATAAACAATAACGCATCAGTAGTAAACGTTGGTCGAACAACACCAGTTACTCCAGGAGCACAACCTGCTGCTAAGAGTATTCCGGTTGTTGTTGCAACAGACCAAACAGCTATTCCTGTTGTAGAACAAAATAAAATACAATCAGAAGTTGCACTATCATTACTTGGTATACCAAGATCAGAAGTTGCACTAGGTATATTTGCTGACGTTAACACATACGATGTTAACCCAACAGAATGGTCTACAGAGCCAGCAGAGTATAGTGAGCTTTCACCTACACTTCCACAATACACAGGTATAGGTGGTACGTTAGGTTGGGGTATTAAACACTTACCTGAGGAATCAGGTGCAATGGTTACTGCTCCACCAGATGAAACTGCTATCCTAACTTCTAAACGTTTTTTCCGTTATCAGCCAGGGCGTGTATCCGCTGCTACATTTGGTATTAAAAGTTCAAGCTACCAAGGTGAAGTATTAGGATCTGAACAACGTCCGCAAGTACGTAACCCAGGTGTAAACAAATACGGTATTTTTGATAAGTTTGACGGTTACTATTGGGAAACAAGTGATACAGGCGAAGGCGATCAATTTCGTGTTGTAAGACGTACACAGTCTATTATTAGAGTTAACCCACTTCCGTTTGGTAACCAAGCAGGACAGCAGTTAGAGGATCACGCACTAGGTGGTAAGCCGCCAGCACAAGAAGCAAGTGATTACAATCAGTTTCCAACTGCTACAAAGTATCTGAATGAAAATAGATTTGATCTTATTGCAAAGTCTGTTATACAAAACGAAGCAGTTAAATGTCATAGAGATGTTGGGTACTTCCTCGACGGCGCAGCATTTGATATTACACTAGGTACAAATTATAACTCAGTATTTCAGGGATTAGCAGAAGCTAACTCAAATGAATACCAAGATGATAACACACTTCCAGTAGAAGTTACTACTGCAATAACTAACACAAGAACAGAAGTAAAAGCACTTGACGGTGTTAGTACTGTTGGCGATGCAGCAGTTGATATTTACTTTGATAAGATTGAAGCAATATGTGTTGATGCAGGCACAAAGGTAGACTATAGTTCTGCAACACAAACAAAACAAATTAACTTCTTAAAAGGTATTACATATACTAACCCAACTGCTGGCGCAACAGCAGGACAGATTGCAGCCAAAGATGCAATACTTGCTAACTTAGATTTCTTAACAGAAGAAGTTAACGTTTTCATTAATAATTATTATTCGTCGCACACAGGACAGATTGAAGCAAAGTGTGAAAGAGATGTATTGTTTGCTGTACAAGCAGTTGCATATGATATCTTATACGGCGGCAATAGTGCTACACATGATGCAGCACGTTTCTTCTTTTACGATGGGTTTGGAAAAAGTGACCAAACACTAGCAGTAACAGATCAAACAGTTCTAGCATACAAGCACTTAAAAGGTGTAATTGATGATGTTATATTAGGACAAGCATATGCGCCGCAAGCACGTTGTACAAGAGATTTAGAATATATTCTAGAAGGTGCCGGATACGATATTACACTAGGCACAAATTATCATGCTACTTTCTTAGGACTAGCAGAGTCTAACAGTTCTGAATATCCAGAAGACAGTTCAGTAGCAGTTAGTTCAGCAGACGGAAATGTTACAGCACCGTGGGCTAGAGTTGTTGGTGCAATTAATGATACAGAAACACAAGTTAAAGCACTAGGTGGTGTAGACTCAACAGCAGATGCACAAGTTGATACATTCTATGATAATTTAAGAGCAGTATCAGTTAATACTAACACAAGAGTTGAATACTATTCAAAAACACAGCAAAAGCAAATTAATTTCTTAAAAGGTATTACATTTACAAATCCAACAAGTGGACGTACAGCAAGTCAACTAGCAGCTAAAGATAAACTCCAAGCAAACTACGACTTCTTAGCAGCAGAAATTAATGCATGGGTAGCACAAGAGTTTCCAAACTCAAAACACCCAGTTGCAAAATGTACTCGTGACGTATTATTCATAGCAAATGCAGTTGCACATGATATGTGCTACGGTGGTAACTTTGCTACTGTAGAAGCAACTGAGTTCTTCTTCTATGAAGACTTTGCTCAAACATCAGATATACATAAAAACCAAACAGTTGCAGCATACGAAAGATTAGTAGAAATTATTGGTGATGTTGTTGAAGGTACTGCAATTACACGCTCATTTGGTAATGCTGTAGTACAGGTTACTTCAGGAACAGATGCAGATATAGCAGAAGGTGCAGCAGTAGAAGCTCTTGTACAAATTGTTGTAAATGCTATTGATGCAGAAAATGACACTGGCTTGCCAGCAGTTGTTACTCCAGATACATCATGGGCAGCTAGTTCACTAACAAGTGCTAAAACAGCAATTGATACTGATTCAAACAGTATTGCTACAAGTGCAAGTGCTACAGCATATACTGGCTATACACAAAATGGTGAATCACAAAATACATCAAACACTGGTACTATTGCTGAAGCTAAGAAAGCAACAGATTTAATAGCAATTATACTAGGAGTTATCAAAGAAGGCGATATTATTAAGAGCTTGCCAGGTAACAGAGATGTACCTGACAGAAGCTGGAGAGGCGCTGGAGACTTAACTACGTCTGCTGATGCAATCATAGAAGCAAAGCAAACAATACTTGACACAGTTGCTCCAATTACGTTAACTAGTACAGATGATGCTAAATGTTTACGTGACTTAGAATTTGCAATAGATGCATACATAGATGATTTAAGATGGGGCGGTAATGCACATACAATTACTAATGCTACTACATACCAGACTGCTATACTTGCAGATGCAGAACGTGAAGGTGAAACACATTATTACTTCCGTTATGTACTAAGAGATGCATTATATCAAATTGACGAGCAAGAAGCTAGAGACAAATTAGCAGAATTAGCAGGGTATCATATTCAAGCAACAACAGCTAATGGTACTCCAGCAAGTAAGTATCCTCCACAAGCAGGACCAGACGGTACTACAGGTGCTATAACGCAAGCACAAATTGCAGCAGCAACTTACGGTCAAAAAGCTAAAGTTGATACAATCTTTAGTGTATACAACAAGTACATGGGCTACTTAATTAGTCAAAGTCTATCATATGATGCAGCAGACTATGTAAATGCAGAAAAAGGATTTTCATATGCAGATGCACAAGCATATGAAGATGTTCTTAAGTTCAAGTGTTTACGTGATGTTAAATATGTTGTAAATGGTTATGCTAGTGATTTACAATACGGCGGTAATGCAGCAACAACATATAATGCTAAGAAATACTACTCCGATGGAGAAATCAAAGTTTATTCACAAACTAATGAGAGTGGTGTAGTTGCAGAAGTTGATAGACACAAATACTTATTATGGTTACTAACAGGACAACAACCAGGTACAATATTTTCTGGTACTAATCCAACATTTACACTAGCTAACTATACAGATGTATGTACACTCTTTGGGTTAAGTGATACACAAAAAACAAGAATCACAGACTTAGCAACAATTATCATAGGTAACTTTACAACCGAGTACACTGGCGCAACAGAATTTGGTAGTGCTGGACAGTTTGGTGATTTAGTTATTTTACGTGATGGACTAATAATGGTCCACGGAGCAGTATATGATCCGTCATTGCTTAAGAAGAAAGTAAAGGCTGTAGCAAAACTTGATGTAGAACAAAACGCTATTGCTTATGCAGGTGAAGCAGTTATTATAGGTTCTTACATAAACTACTACGGCGATTGCCCAGACTTAGTTGATGGTAAGACATACTTTGTTGCAAACGTAACAGGACCTAAAGGAACTATAATACAATTAAGAGATCCATCAGTAGCAGGCTTCAACGAGTTTGATGTTAATCCTGATGATGATGTTATTGATATAACAGCAACAGGCAACGGACCACACTATATTGAAACTCCAGTTCCATTTATTGTACCAAAAGAGTACGAAGATGTTGACCCGGCTTGGCCACTAGGTACTAGACGTTATGACGGTATGTTCCCATACTTGTATACTGATACAGGAACATTACCTGCAGATGCTAACTCTGTCGTAGCAGGATTTATTGATACTGCTATTGATACTGTGTCAGATCCGTCTACACTAAGAACACAAATTGACAAGATTAACTTTAAATATAAAACATGGTGTCGTGACAATGTAGATCCAACATACTATTCAGTATACGAATATAGAGTAGGTAGAACACGCTTTAGTGGCGATGCTCTAGATGGATTAACACGTACAGCAGTTTATTCAGATAATGTACTTGACAAACGTGCAGGTTCTGTATTTAGAAACGGTGATATAGCAGCAGAACAAACATCAGTTTGGGACTTTGACTTTGCTAAGGTTACCATGCTTAAAGTTGAATTTAGTTGGTATGGTGCTGTTGGTGCATTGTTCTTAGCATATGTTCCAGTAGCTAATGGAGATGCACGTTGGGTACGTGTACACCATTTACGTTGTTCAAATCAGTTAAAGATATCTTCATTAGGTAATGCTACACTTCCAATTACATATCTAGTATATGGCGGCGGAAGTGAAAATAGATTTGGAACACCAAATGCAAACAGACTTGCTAACCCATACGGTGGTTATTCAGAGTACCTAGTTAAGTATGGTGCTTCTTACTACATTGACGGTGGTGATAGAGGTACAGTAAGATTGTTTAACCATAGTTCAGATACACCAACTGACGTATACGGTTCAAAATTTAGACTAGGTATTGATAGTGGAGGTGCTGCTGATCCAGTATCACCTTACATCGAAGTTACAGACTTTGATCCAGAAACTTCAGGTAATGCAGCTCCAGACGTAAGCACTTTTTACGTAGGCGCACAAATTATTACTGGTAACTCGCAAGATCAAAATGTTAAAGTTATTTGGATAGATGTACCAACTAACAAACTATATTTAAATAAGCCAATTAGCCAAGTTAATGCACTTAGTATTATTGTTAATAGACCAGCATTAATATACGGATTAAAAACTAAAGACAACATTGTATCAGGCGATGGTGATGATGTACGTAACCGTGTACAGGTATATCCAACACGCCTAAGTGTTGGATCAACAGGTTCTGTAAATGCTAAACTAACCCTGCTAAAAACACCAATATTCCAGCCCAATATTCAAACAGTTGGAACAATAAGTGTAACAGGGGAAACAGATATAAATGTTAGTTATGAAGTTCCAATAGACAATGTAACATACCTAAAAGAAAACGGTAACTTTGTATATGGATGGTTCTTAGCAAGTCTTAATGGCAGCGAAACATTACTAAATGTATTAGGTAGATTAGAAAAAGAAAATGATGCATATCATTTTTATCCAACAGAAATATATAACGGCACTTTAGTTATTGCTAGTGGTGCAACGTTCTTAAAAGATGGAGTGTTTGATCCACAAGGTAATGTATTATTACCAAATGAAACTACATTTGAAAAAGAACGTTTAAGTTCTGTGGAAGTAGCACTTACATCACAAACACCAATTCCAGGAACTGGTATATCGTTAGCAAGTTACTATATTGCACCGGGTGCAGAAGAATTTGATCTAGCAACATATTTTGATTATAATAAGGAGTATATAAGTTATCCACTTACAGACGAGATTGCAACACTTTGGTTAGCAACATTCAGTAGCCAAACAAATACTGCAAGTGAACAAGTTTCGTTAAGTGCCAGCTTTACATGGGAGGAGCAATAATCCATGCCTCAAATTAAGATAGGCCATGATATTATACCGATACCAACGGTTAAAACCCTTGTTCCTCTTTATGATATTGTACAAGGTGTTCCGTTACGAGACAGTAACGGAAACATACTTGTAACTGAAGAAGAAGGTCCGGTTGAAGCGTTATCCAAAGCAGAAAACTCGTTAAGTGTAGTTGTAAATAACGAAGCCGAAAACACAGCGTTAGGTATTGAAGAAATATTTGCTGAAAGTTCAGAAGTTAGTACAACACTATTAGGTATACCAAGAGCTGAAGTTCAATTAAGTTTATTTTCAGATGTATCAACATACGGACGTAATCCAGAAGAATGGGAATTCTATCAGTTCAATGGAGTTAATGGTAGACCAGCAGGTTGGTATAGACGTAATAATAGAATCTATGGAGATCACTATTACACACGTCTAGTTGAAAACATTAACGAGCAAGCTCTAACTATTGAAAGTTTTCCGGTAGCATATACATCACCAGCAGGTCCAAAATTTCCTAACTATAATGTTCAGCAGTGGAATAGATATGTAAAATTTGTTGAACTAGGGAATATACTATGGCAAGAGTTTATATCACAGTACCCAGATTTTACTAAAGAAACTTTCTTAGATCCTACATTAGTTTACGAACAAGATAATGAAATCATCTATCCAGAAGACGATGAGCAGTTTGGATACGATCTTATAGAAACGTGGTGCCAAAGTTGGATGCAAATGAGAGACAGTTTGTTATTACATCCTAGTACAGGCAAGCCTATTAGATTTCCTAGTGGTTATGATGCAACAAATACTCGTCCGGGTTCAACTAGTACTAACAAATATTACGGCCAGTTAACAAGTAAAAAAGCATATCGATATCAACCAGGACGTATATCAGGTTTCACATATGGTTTTCGTTGTTCACGTGACGAAGCATCATTAGAAAACATTGTAGAATGGGGTATTGGTAATCCAACAGATCAATACGTATTTCAAATTAGAGGTCCGCAGTTTAACATTGTAAGAAGATCAACTGTAAGGTTACCAGACGAAGTATTATCTAGCATGGGATTTTCCCCAGAAGACCAGAAAGTTGTAGCATCAAGAGAACCGTTTGTTGACGATGAGTTTTTTGAATTAGTTATTCAACGAGAATTTTTTAATGGTGATCCATTAAATGGTAACGGCCTAAGTGGTTACTTACTTGATCCAACTAAAGTTACTATGTATAAAATTGAATTTGGTTGGTACGGAGCAATTGGTGCTAAATTTTATGCGTATGTTCCAGTACAAAACGGTGACGCACGTTGGGTACTTATTCATACAATAGTAATTGAAAATCAATTAGGTGAGCCGTGTTTACAAGATCCTTACTTTAAATTTTTATACTTACAAGATATAAATGATACTTCAAGTGTTAGAACACCACAATACCTGTATAAGTATGGTGCTTCGTGTTACATTGACGGTGGAGATAATTCAGCTGGTAAATTTTATACATATTCTGCAGAAGATAAACCAGTTAACTCTGCAAGAGACAATAGTATTTTAGGAGTATATCCTAAACAAGTTATTAAAAATCAAGACGGATACGAGAAACCTAATAAGAAAAATGTTTATCCTGTAGATTTAAAAGTTGATGCACAACAGCTAACACAAATAGAAGTTAGAGAAATTGACGGTTGTCCAGGTTTTGGGCATCACTATTCACCAAGTTTAAAAGCAAAACAGTCTGGACAAATTAGAAGTATTAATATTGATTCGTCTGGACAGAACTTTACTATTAATCCGCAAGACGCAGTAGCAATAACAGGAATTACTAAAGACAGTTATGCAACAGTAACTACAGCAACAGCACATGGTTATTTCTCGCAACAAAAAGTTACTATTGAAAATGTAGTTGGAATGACTGAAGTTAACGACTATGAATTTTATGTATATGTGTTTAGTGATACTACATACGGTCTTTATACTGATTCTAACTTAACTATTCCAGTTGACAGTAGTTTATATGGTACGTATGTAAGCGGCGGAGATTCATTAGGTAATCCTATACTTAGATCTATTGACAATGACGCTAAACTTATTAACGAAGGTATTTGGAGTACATATGTTAATTCACAAGGTGAAGACGGCGGAACATTCCAAAGACGAGGATTAGAAGGAAACTATGTTAAATCACCAGATGTTCTTCCACAAGAAGTAAGAATCTACGGAGGTCAAGATGGTGTAGTTGAATTAACTACTATTGATAAAACAGCAGTTAGATTTACATCGTATTATAATGCTATAGCCGGTGCAACATATCCTATCACAGGTAATGCATTTGATGTTAACTATCTAAATCCTGTTAACAGAGAAAGCACAGGACAATGGTGTGAATATTTAATAGGTGTAACAGAAAAACAACCAGTATTAATAACTGAACAAAATCCACAGGGTACTCCAATTGAAAAATTAAAATTTCAAAGAAAAGATGGCGTAACAAACGACGATCCAACTTTACAAGATGTATTGTTTATAGAGTTTACTCATTCTTCTATATATAGAGATAGAGACGGTAATGAACAAGCAGAAGGTGATAGTCCTGCAGGTGTAAAACTTGATCTTGATTATAGACTTCCTAGACCAGCTGGTGCCGACAGTGGCGTTTGTAGCGGAGTATCTATTATAATTGAAGACAGACTTGCATACGATGTTGGCTATACAACAGCAAATCCAATTACTGGTGCTACAGATGGACATTATATTATTTGGGAAAGTGAACCAAGTGCATTACTAGGTAACTTTAGTCTTATAGGCGGAGAGTTTGGAATTGATGATACATCTAGTGGATTATTCTTTACAGGTGAAATATCTAGTTATATAGCAAACGTACAAAGTCAGGCGTTAGCATACTATGCTCCTATTAATGGTGATCCTCAAAATGCATCATTTACATTAAAGTTAAGTCCTGTTAGAATTCAAGATAGAGCAACCACAGGTGACCCTGTTAAAAACGAAGTTAAAACACAAATTTTTAGTTTCCAACCTAAACCGTTGTATTGCACTATATGGCTACGAGATAATGCTGATGTAAATAATATTACTATTACAGAATTTATTAATGGTACTACTAGAGCATTTAGTCCAGAGTGGCTTACTAACGATGGTGTTGACGTTGTTACATCCGGAAGCTCACTTACTAATGTACCTGCTGCAAATTATCTTGAAAAAGAAAGATTGGCTAGTACTAGTGTTGATATACAAAACGTTCAACCTTTGAGACCAGGCACACTAAAAGATACTATATATGTTGCTCCAAATAAAAGTAATTCGTTTAAACTTGATAGTGTTTATGGACCAGATAGAACAACCATTTCGCCAGGAGTGTTAAATACAACAGCAACTTTCGTTACGGCAAGAAGTTTAGAAAATAATGATGAAAATCTTGTAAGCGTAAGTATTACAACTAAGGAAGCATAAACAAATGGCAGTACAGGGCGAGTTAAAATTTGGTCTTAACGTAAACCGTAACTTAGCGGATGTCGTTAATAGTACCGAAGCACTAGCAAACATTGGTGTAGATATAAAAGACTTAGATGTTATTCGTAACGCTGCTGGTACGTTGGGTATTACATCAGACGATGTTAGAGCATTAAGCGGATTAAATGTTTCTTTACAAACATACTTGACTAAATTATACACTGACACACAACAATATGCAAGTATTATTGAACAAACAGCAGGTACTACAGAACCACTAAAAGGAAACCTAACAATTAACGGACAGTTAGGTGCATCTAGTATAAAATATCAGTATATTGATAATGAAGACGATACAACACTAAAATATGCAGATATTTCCACTAGTCGTATATCTAGTTGGAGTTCACCAGATAGTCCTAACTCTACTGAAACTAGTCCAATTTTTTACGGCGGCGCTGTTGAAATAGACGGACCAGTAATAACAAGTGAAATTGAATTATTAGAACCTGCTATTGAAGTAAGATTTAGAGACTCAGAAGTACCGACACATAAAATCGAAGTAGAAGTTAATGGCAGTACTTTATATTTTTATGCTATGAAAGGTATTCCACTAGTATTTAAAGGATTCTTTAGAAACTTTAATAGTGATTTAAGACTACTTTCATCAGGTGCAGTTAGTTGGAGAGTTGTAAATAATGTAGCATCTTACTTAACTAGAGAATATGAAAATGTAGGTGGTTCAAATACAACTAGAAGTTATTTAAGATATCGTGATACAAGAGCTTCTAGTAAAGACATTGAGATATATCATAATCCAAATAACATTCGTACACTACCGTTAAACGCAGTTGGAATTGAACAATTACCTCTTGCAAGTTTAGAAGGTCTACAGTATCTATACATATATAGAAACTTAATTAAAACAATGCCAGACTTTAATGTCTTTTCACCTAACATATTATTACTAGACATACGTGAAAATAATTTAACATTAAGTGCAGACGCAAATTTGCGATCGTTTAATCAAGCAGTGGTTGATAGAATTCCTCAAACTGTAACTGAAATACGTTTTGGAAATACATTCAATGGTTCTATAACAGGTGCGCTCCGTCCAGATACTATTACTGACGGTAATCTTATTATAGGTAGACAATATACTGTTTTATCTATAAACGACGATGCCGGTGGAGCAAACTCTAATTTTGTAAGTGTTGGCGCTGGTTCAAGTGCATTATATCAAATATTCACAGCCACAGGCGCAGATGCAGGCGGCACAGGTACTGTGGCAGATATGACTACAGGACTACCAAAACTAGTAACACTAAATTTAAACAGTCATAGTAGAGGCGGCCCAAGAACATTCTTTGGTAGAGATAGTTTAGATCCTGATGGTAACTTACCTGAGGTACATATTACTTGTAAAAATTATTATGCATATAGAAATGCATTTGATACACTTCCAGAAAGTATAATGGCATTACCAAATTTAAGAGTTATAAATCTTTATGCTAATAGTATATCACAAGGCAATTTTAGAATTGATAGTGACGATATAGACTATGTTAATGTTGGTAATAATCAAAGTATTAACAATCCGAATCTAACAGGTAAAGAAAAAATAAGAAACTTTTATAATCATTACAGTCGTGGAGAAGGGTTAGACGACAACGGACTTTTGTACACAGAAGCTGGTGATTATAAGTTTACTAACTGTACTAGTTTACAAAGAATTTATTGTTATAGTAATAGATTTTATGGACCGGTAAGTAAATTTAGCGGTAATAATGCTCTTTACCAATTTGAATCACGTTATAGTCGCATAACAGGCGGTAGATTAATCAATGCAAATGAAATGGAAGACGGTAAAGATTATTATATTTGGTATAATCCAGACTTTCAAACAGACGATATTATATTGAATCAATATTATCAAATTGTTGCAAACGACGATTTTGACTTTACTACACTAGGTGCTCTAAATAATAATATTGGAACAACATTTGAAGCCACATCAATTACTGCTACAGTTGCAGCAATTGCTAGAGTAAAATTAGATTTTACATCGATTGGTGCAGCGACAAACGTTAAATATTCTGCATTTACAGCAGACTTAACTAATACGTTTATTAATAATTCTTTTGCAAAAGTAGTAGATAAGGAATATGTACTATTTGATGATTTATATGACGATTGTAAAGATACTATGCAATATTTTAGAATGAGTAGTAGTAGTTTATTCAATGCTCCATTACATCCTGATTTGTTTAGTAAAACATATAATATGCGTGGTTTAGAAATTCGTAGCTTCAATAGAGGAGTATCGGGTAATATTCCAAGTCTTGCAGCAATGCAACGTTTAAGATATATTGTATTTTTACAGAATAACTTTACAGGGCCAGTTCCGAGTTTATTTAATAATCCTAATGTTTATTATGTTCATTTGTATCAAAACTTACTAACTGGTAGTGTACCTCAAATTGAAAGCACTCAGCTAAGATACTTATACTTACATAGAAATCAATTAACTGGTTTTAATGGCCTTGGGTGTCCAAATATATTAAGAGTGTTTATAAGTTATAATCAACTTACAGGTAATGTGCCTGATATGAATAATTTAGAAAAATGTTATGACTTATACTTGAATAATAACTTGTTTACTGGTTACTTACCTGGTGCTATTGTTAATATGAGAGGATTAAGAAGATTTGATTTAAGTAATAATCCAACATTAACAGGACAAGCAGTAAATGACATTATTGCTGATGCTGTTTTAAATTACGAAAACAATCCAAGAGGCGGTGTAAGTATTAACTTAGCAAACACTGCAACAGTAACAGGCGAAGCTGTAGAACAATTGGAGTTCTTAAGAGCAGCTGGATGGAATATAAGGAACTAATATGGCAGGTGCATTACAAGGGTTTGTTAAGACAGGAAACTTAGTTGAAAACACACAAGATAGATCAGCACTAAACAACTTAGGTGAAGCACCGATTGCTGATGACATTTCATTGTTTATTAACAATAACTCAAACGAATCAAAAATAGAAATAGATGCTGCTGAATATGACAGGATTAGCGGATTAGTTACTATTGTTAATACTTCACAAGAATTAGCAAGACTAAGAAGTGCAGTATTTACAAATGGTGATCCGATACGTATTGAATATCTCGATGGTACAATTATTAAACAAGCATGTTTTGTTAGAGATAGTGACGGAGAAACACAGTTTGGGTTTTCAAATAATGTTGAAGGTACCGACGATTTTACTTTTAGACCAGATGATAATTTTAGAGTTGTTCGATCAGATAAAGTTGTATTAGAAAATCTTACTTTCTTAGGTATAGAACAAACCACTTCAAGTTTCAGTACTGGACTAGGTGAAGGTGGTGGCGACAACAATCAAGGTGACGGCTTTGGTATTGATGGTGATTATGCTGCAAACTTTGAAGAAATTTATCAATATCTTGATGTTGCAAAATACCAAGCAACAAGAAAATTTGTTAGCGATCAAGATGTTGCAACTGATGACAATTTTGAGTTAGAGGGTGTATTTACTATTAGAGATCCTGGTAATACTATTGTTGAAGAAGGATTGAGTGTACAAAGTCCAGGATTATATATTACTAATCCTGAAAGTCCATTATTTAATATTCAAAAAATCTTAGCATTCTCGGATACATTCAATCCTTGGGAACAAGTTAACGACGGTACTTATGATTTATTACAGACTAGATCACTAAGTGTAACCGCAGGAGATTTAATACTTAATGAAGGATTTGATGTACAGGGAGTTACTACACTAAACACTACAGGTAATGTTGATAGTAATAACTTTACACACAAAGTTCCAATTAATCTAAACGGTGTAACATACTTTCTTTGTTTATCTAATACTTAACTTCCGTTAGTAGTACCTAAAATATAAAACTGTGAATTCTGTACTTTTACTGGAAATTTGTTAGTAAAAGAAAATGTTCCTGATGACGGAAGCTCTACAATATTACTTTGAGATTGTACAGTAAAACTAAGTACCCTTAACACAGGATCGTCATCATTTGGATCAGTTGATCCAGCAAGTTTTAGCCCTACTACTGAGCCACCGCCGTCTGTTGTACGCAGTCCTTCTGGCGTTCCAATAAAAGGTGGAGCAGTATTTAATGGTATAACACATGCTTCTTTGTTTTGTGTAGTATTACTTGGACAAACTACAACAGTAATACCAGCTACCATGTCACCAATAGGATTACCATTAGCATCTGTTGAACGTATATTTTTACTTACTCTAACAGTATTAGCTGGATAGCCTGCAGGATTTATTTCAGTAATAACAGTAATTGTTCCAATATCATATTGATCAACTGTTTCAATAAAAGGACTACTTTGTATAACGTTACCAACACCTATATCGTCTACATTATTAAGAGTTATATAGTCCTGTCCACTTAGTGATGTAGAAGCAACCTCTTTACCTATTACACCTATACAATAATTATCAAGAGCATGATTACTCAATCCTACATCTCTATAGATATAGATTCTTTCAAGTGAGCTAATATTAAGATCAACACTAGTTGTAAATTGTGTATTCCCTATTACCTCTTTTACACGTATGTAAACTGAGCCACTATAAGTTTCTGTAATAACAACATCGCCTTGTCTTATATTAGCAGTGCTATTAACTGATACTGTATCGCCTGTACTTGTACAAAGATCACTAGAAGCATATCCTCGATGGTCAATAAATTTTATATCAAGAGAAGCATCTGATTCAGCAGCATCTTTAACAATTACAATACTATTCCTAGCAATATCAATAACTTCTGATTCAGAATCTGGTAAGCTGTTAGCAAACACAATATTTCCAATTTCAATATCATCAGTATACGGCGAAGTAGTAGATACTGATAATACTTCACTATCTTCTAAGGTACCATATCTGTATTCTGCTCTCAAAATATCAGCATAAACTAATGGTGGTGTGTAACGCATAGCAAGAGGAGAAATACTAGCAAATTCATTATACTGAGTACTATTAATAGGATCTTCAGGGCCAATGATTCCACCGCCGGATAATAGTCTCTTGTCGTAGAATCCTTTAAAACTTTCGTCAGTATTAATTTCGCCTACTTGCGTATACAAATACCAGTATGGAAAACTGCCACTGCCCGGCCTTTGTAGTGTTGACAAGTTAGCATCCATTACTTTGTTAAAATAGTTTGTTTCTTCGCCAGGCCACCACAACGTCATTCTAATTTTTCTTGGAACATATTTTTCAAGATTAGTTAATGCTATGCTTACTCTATATTCTTCGCCGCCAATATTATCTGCGTTACTAAGATCTATTCTTGAATCTTCAGGTAAAGTTACATCTTGGTTTAAGAACAATGCAGTACCGCCTGCGGAGTCGACATATAAACCTGATTCAATTTCGGTTTGTAGTATTGGTGCGCCATTGTCGTCAAATATAGCAGTAACTTTATCGCCGTTTGCTACAGTTTTTGCTTCTTGCCTAGTAAGGTTTATTCTATTACTAGCACTTGTACCGCTTGTTGCAAAAACTCTTCTTTCTAGTGTATACACATTTTTCTTAATTTCATAAGTGTCTTCTTCGTTTCCAAATTCAAGAATAAAAAGACCAGTTACTCCGACATTAATTGTTGATGTACCACTTGAGTCAGGAACATAAAATCCCTCCCATTGTATAGCACCGTTGGCTCCATCTAAGCCGTCATCTAGTTTGTTTGAAAATTCAAATAATCCAGTGGTCCAGTATTTCTTACGTACATTTGGCGTTCCAAATACTACATCCGATCCTCTAGAGTTAATATTTAAATTATCGTTAATTTGATCCCATTCATAAAATTCAGCAAATAGACCATCACCACCATTAAAAAACGGTGGATCACTAGTAGTAGCAGTAATAGTATCCAACTGGTTCTTAACAGTAATAAGAGGTATAGCAACTTCTTCTACAATTTCCGATGTTTCAGGATCTAGATATGCATTCTTTACTGCTAAGTTTGCCATCTTTCCTATATCTGCATTTGTTACTGTTGAATTTGCAATCCCTTTAATAGCATCTAAATCTCCACCACCGAAGGTCTGTCCTTCGTCAGTAACAACAAGGTTATTAAGCAAGTTGTTTAGTGCTTGTTCGGGATTATTTACGTCTGAAAGGTTTAGATCTCGCCTAAGCCCTATATTGTTAAATGATGGTCGTGCCATGAATCTCTCCTGTATAAACTATTTATCTTGATAAATACATATAACAAATAGGAAGAGTCCATGGCAATAGAATTAATTAACATTGGTAGAATAGCAAACGACGGTACTGGCGACGATTTGCGTGAAGCCTTTACTAAAGTCAATCGTAGTTTAGAAGACTTAGATTTACGTATTGATGACAATACTGAAGGTTTAAATGTAGGCGCAGGTGCTGAAGTTTTTAAGAGAAGAAATGGATATGACTTAGAATTTAGGACTATTGTAAGTGGTGCTAATGCTATAGTTACTGAAAATACTAACACAGTTACCGTAGCAGTTGATCCAACGCTTGCTGACAGAGATGTAATTGCAGATACAGGTGCAATGACAGTTCCTGCAAGGCAAGGTATTAGGGTTATGGGCGAACAAGGTATTACAACATCAGTAGACCAAGGTACTAATTCACTTTTAATATCAGGAAATGCTTCGTTATCAACAGATACAAATCCTACACTAACTTCAACACTAAATGGTAACCAAAACGATATTGTAAATATTGATCTTATGACAGCAAATAATGTTGTTTCGTTAGTACATAATGTTGATATTAGAGAACATGAAGGATTTTTCCAGGATTTTGATCTTGGAGAGCCAAGAGGAGCAGGCATTAAGTCGTTCCTTGACTACTTTAGATATTATATTGATATCGAGTTTGGAACAGTAGATAGTCCAGTAGGGCCAGACTTAGACTTTGGCACATTTTAAACCTAGGTTCTCTATTTAAAAGGAAAAAGTTTATATGGTAAATCTTTGGAACGTACCTAACAATCATACTATAACACTTGCTGAAAGAATTAGACTAGATCCAGGTGATTTAACATTACCTGTATTACCAGAAACAACTAGTATATCAGTAATTGCAGGTAAACTGCCTAGCGGGTTAAGGGTTGAAGGTCTTGACATTAGAGGAACTCCATTTGAAGAAGCAACTACTACCGAATATAAGATAGTATTTAGAGCAACTAGTCCAAACGGATTTACTGATCGTACTATTATATTTTTAGTAGGAGACGAAGACGAACCGTTTTGGGTTACTAATCCAGATCTACTAGCAGTAGGTAGAGGTAATAGTTATTTTATTCTTGATAATGAATTTATTGATTATCAGTTAATAGCGCAAGATCCAGACGTTAGTGCAGGACAACCATTAGAGTATTATATACGTCCAGGAGACGGAAATCTTCCTCCAGGAATTCAACTTACAAAAGAAGGAAGATTAGTTGGTGTAGTTGAGCCGTTACTAGCACTAGATAAACGTGCTGAATCAGGCGGCTGGGATACATCACCGTACGATGTATATCCGGCAGACTTTGCTATAAGAAGTGACAATGGTTGGGATAGTTTCTTTTACGATACATTTACTTTTGACTTTAATTATAAATCTCAAACACCAAAAAAATTAAATAGATATTACGAGTTTAGAGTAACAGTTAATGACGGATATACTCAGTCTCCTCCAGAGCGTATATTTAGAATTTATGTAGTGGGCGACGACTTTTTACGTTCAGATAACTCTATACTAAAAGTTTCAACAGGTATTTTTAGAGCTGACAATACAAACATCAGACAACCTGTATGGTTAACTCCTGCAGACTTAGGTTACAAACGTGCTAATAATAATATTATGGTATATTTAGATGTATATGATTCTGATACATTAGACGGTAAAGTACTATACAATTTAGAAGATTTTAATGATGACGGTTCTCCAAGTGTTATTCCACCAGGAACAAAAATTGATACTATATCAGGCGAGATTGGCGGCACAATTGGATACCAACCTGCAATAACTAAAGAATATAAATTTACAGTAAATGCAACTAGATTTTCACTTGATATAGACTATGCGTTTGTTACTGCTACAATTTACGAAGATGTAATGTCTGGTAATAGATCTTTTCAAATTTATAAACTTCCGTTAACTGTACAGGACGGAATAACACTCAATGACGGAATTGAAGATCTTGCTGTCCTAAGAGGGTTAAGACTATCAATAGAAGGTAGGTCTTATGAAGTTGAAGCAGTTGATGGTACAAATGAAGACTTTGATATTATAACACTTACTAAACCTTTAGAACCTAAGATTGAATTTGTAGTAGCTCAAGCGCAGTCATTAGAAACTTACTATTTGTATGCTGAACGTATAAACTTTATTGCAGCTCAAAACTTTATAGGCAAAACACTACGTTTTGCTCCAGGAAACAGCGGCGAAAGATATAGCGTAAAACAAATTATAGATTATGTAGAGTGGGAAATAACAAGTCCTAGTAGTAATATTGAAATCGATCTTGCAGCAGCAGATGTATCTCCATTAATAGGAGGCCTTGTTGAATCAAGACCAGATCAAATTAGAAGAGTATTTAAATTAAACGACGATTATACTTCGGATCCTTGGCCAGTATCTGTAACTGCTGCCGACACAGATATTATAAGATTTAAAGCACCTAAGAGTCTACTTACAAGCGAATACAAGATTAAAGATATATTTGTTGCTGGTGTTGACGGTGATGACGATTTAAAATTCACACTAGTTAGTGATAATCTTAGTGTTGTTAAGTTTAACGAAAACTTCCAAAACGGACGACAATGGAACGTAGGGCAACGTGTAGGACTAGCATTATTTTCAGATGACTTCTTTGAGAAATCAATTGTTAGTACAGCAAATACTGATGTAACAAATCCTGCTACTGCTAAAACTTTCAGTTTAAAAATACTTGGTGAAGTTGATAGTACGATTGAATGGTTAACTGCCGCAGACTTAGGCACAATTACAGCAAACTTTATTAGTACTCTTAGAGTTGTTGCAGCAACTACAGTTCCTGATGCAAGATTAGTTTATACACTAGAAAGCGGATCTTTGCCTAATGGATTAACACTTGCGTATAATGGTGAAATTATTGGCAAAGTATCGCAGTTTGGTACTTTAGACAACTTAGGCTTAACAACGTTCGATAGTGCTGATTTTTCATTAGACGACAGCAGTACTAGTATTGATAGACGCAAACGATTTACTATTAAAGCAGCAGATAGGTTTGGATATAGTGCAATTACACAAGAGTTTACTGTTTTAATTAATGACGAAGACGATACACTATATAGTAACTTGTATATGCGTCCTATGTTAGCACCTACAATGCGAGATCAATATAGAAGATTTATTAGTAACCCTCTTATATTTCCTCCTAATACAATATATAGAGCAGCTGACAAAAACTTTGGTATACAGCCTACAATTAATATGCTGGCATATGCAGGTATCGAAACTAAACTAATAGATGAATTTGTTGCTGCTACTGCTAAAAATCATAGACGTAAACAATATCAAACCGGTACTGTAAAAGTTGCAAAGGCTATGGAGCCAGGAACAACTGATGTAGTATACGAAGTTGTATATTTAGAAGTAATTGATCCACAAGAACCCAAGCAAGGAAAAGTATCAGAGTTTGTAGTAGCAACACCAGATCCGTCAATAACTGTTGATAGTGTAGGTATTGAAGCTAAAGATGATAGTACGGCACAAGACACTGGTGCTGATACTGTTCCAGTTGACGGAAGATTTAGAGACTCATTTGTTATAATAGACGGATTTGAGTCAATGACTGTTCGTACACGAGACGGTACACCTTTACAACAACGTATTGACAACGACGATCTTGATATTACATTACGAGACGGAACAACAGAAGTAAACATTGATGTTAATATTTCTGATGCTGAGCCGCTTAGACAGAGATTTAGAGATACTATTTCTAATAATGTTAAAGCAGATACTGATGCTGTGATATTAAATTCATCAAACGAATTAAGATACTTTATTAGTAACATTACTAATATGCGAGAAAAACTAGAACAAGTAGGAAAAAGTCAAAATAAATTTTTACCATTGTGGATGAGAACTCCACAAGATAATACAATACAAGAATTAGGGTACACATTAGCTATACCGTTAGCGTATTGTAAAGAAGGACAAGCAGAGCAAGTAAGACTTAATATTCAAAATGCTTTAAAAGAAGGTGAGTTTGACTTTAAACAATTAAATTTAGATATTGATAGATATGTATTAGATAGCGCCATAGGTATAAACGAAGAGCGTTACATAGTGTTTCATAATTATATCTTTAATGTTTAAATACGCTAAATAATACATAATGGAGAAGATACAAAATGGCCAGTAACATTACAAGTTTAACAATAGATAACGAATATCCTGTGGCAGGCGTCGATAACGATAGCCAAGGATTTCGCGATAACTTTACAATTATTAAAGATAGTTTAGCAGCAGCAAAAGCTGAAGTTGAAGATTTACAAACAAAAGTACTTTTAAAATCTGCACTAACAGGTGACGATACTTTACTAGAAGACATTAATAACATGTCCGGCGGTACTATATCACAAGTTAATGTACTACAAGGTACTGAAACAGTACTAGTTAGTGACGGCGTTTCATCTCCACAGAACATTAGTTTTGGAAACGGACACTATCAAGCAGTATCATTAACAGGTAACATTACACTTACACTTTCAGAATGGCCAGACGAAGGGTATGCTAAAATGCGCATCGAGTTATCAAGTGATTCGGCTTCGGCAAGAACTATTACCATATTAAGTGAAAACTCCGGTGAGTTTAAAGTATTAGCAACAGATGGTTGGGCAAGTGTTAGTGCTAGTTCGCTAGATGTTACTGTACCAAATTCAACTGATCCAGTAATTATTGACTTTTGGACACGAGACGGCGGCAACAAAGTGTTTAGTAAATTACTTGGACAGTTTACTTAATAATGTTTAACCCGCTTGTTGACAGTTTAACTGATTTAAGTGACAACGATTTAGAACAAAAAACTATTGAGCTAAGTCGTAAATACTGGATGACTAGCAACCCGCAACTACAATCTCAAATAAGTACCATTCTTTTTATGTATCAGGACGAACTTAGCGCACGTAGGGCACAATCAATGCAAAAAAGTTCCGATGACCAGCAAAATGGACTTGACAATTTAATCAATATCAGTTAAAATAACTGTATGCTTATGAAAACAGACGAACTAGGTATTCCACGATTCTCTAATCGAGATCTTATAGACATGATTTATAGTGGCGATGTAGATAAATGCCACGTAGTCCTCTGTGACGAAAATGATGATGTAGATAAGTTTAATGCTGTATGTGAAGAACAAGGTATTAATAAACTACAAAAATATATTCCATTAGATGTAGATCAAAAGACTTTTGACGGTGTATGTCAAGGTGAATGGTTTATGCCTGATGAATACAAAGACATTAATGTATATGAGTATGTACTAGGCAAAGCAGAAACACCTTGCGAAAAACATGTACAAGATCGTATATGGGAAGAAATGGAAGCATATGGCGAACGTGATATGCATAACCTATTACGATATATGATCTATCTTGTAGACTTCATGCGTGAGAATGATATTGTTTGGGGAGTAGGTAGAGGATCAAGTGTTGCTAGTTATGTACTATATTTAATAGGTGTACACAAGATAAATTCAATCCAGTTTGACCTGGATTGGCGTGAGTTCCTTAGATAAATACGTACATAATTCAATAGGAGAATTAATATGGCACAGAAAATGAAAGGTCAAAAGACCTATACATCAATGCAAGGTAAGAAAATTGATATGGACTTACTACGCAAGAAGAACGAACTAACACCAGCAGTAGGCAATGTCCGTGTAAATGCACGTGGCGATGAGCTAGGTGCAGGTGGAAAAATTATTAAAAAACGTGAAGACGTTGTTAAAGATTATTACAATAATTCATCAAGACCCGTTGCAGACGAACCAAGTCATTTAGAAACAAAAGTAGCAACTCCAGCACCAGCACCAGCTGTTGCAGAAACTACAAAAACAAGTTCTAAAAAAACATCAAAAGCTCAACAGAAAGTAGAAGCTACAAAGTTAACTAAAGAAGAGCAGGAAATGTTTGATGAGTGGGTTGAAGACGAAGAAGGTAACTTTACAAAAAAGGATAGTTAAAAGAAATGAAATCATTTGATGGTGATGCAAATCCTGTTGGCAATCGTGTATTTGTAAAAGAAATGCACTTTGGCGAACAAAAAACTAAAAGTGGTCTAATTATTATGGACGACGATGGTAAAACTCGAGGCATTTATCCTCGATGGTCACAGGTACATGCTAAAGGACCTGAAAACAATGACCCATATGATGTTGGTGATTGGATTTTAGTAGAGCATGGACGATGGACTCATGCATTTAAGCTCAACGATGTTGAACTTAGAATGGCAGAAGCAGAAGCAGTAATTGGATGGGCAGACGAGCGTCCAAACAGTGTTCAAATTGGTGCAGAATATAGCGATGGTGAACACGCTACTATTGACCCAAGTTCATTTATAAATCAATAAGAGGTAAACATGGGCGTACATTACGGACCAACAGCAGAGACTAGAGAACAAAATAATGTAAATGTAGAAGTAACTCCATTTGCAGATCAACAATCCTTTATGGAAGCATGTGATCAAACAACAAAGCAGTATAATTCAGATCAGTATGACCTGTATCTGAATCTTATCGATGAAGAAGTAGAAGAACTAAAAGAAGCACTCGAAGCACACGATCGTGTAGAACAATTAGATGCATTAATTGATATTTTAGTTGTTACAATTGGTGCTATACACTCCGGTGGATTCGATGGTGAAGGTGCATGGAAAGAAGTAATGGGTACAAACTTTGCTAAAGTTAACTCATTTACAGGTAAAGTTACCAAAAGAGAAGATGGTAAAGTACTAAAACCAGCAGGATGGCAGGCGCCTAAACTTAGACCACACGTAAAAGCCTAAAAAAAACATAAAAAACACTTGACAGAAAGCCTCTTTTGTGCTATTATAATACAGTAAGTAAAATAATAGGCAAGAGAGGCTTTATGATGAAAAAAACAATGTTAGTGGACGCAGACGGCGTTCTATTTAATTGGGAATATGCGTTCAATTTATATATGGAAGAGCATGGTTTTGAAGAAACCGTTGATGCTCGATTGAAATATTCAATAGGTGAGCGTTACAATATTTCCAACAACCAAGGACACACAATGGTCCGGCACTTTAACGAAAGTGCTATGATTGGTTTCTTGCCAGCATTACGTGATGCAGTAGAATATATTACAAAACTTGCCGACGAAGGTTGGGAGTTTAAGTGTATTACAAGTCTCAGCACAAACAAATATGCACAAGACTTACGTCAAAAGAACTTAGATAAAGTGTTTGGAGAAGGCACGTTTACTGAACTTATTTGTTTAGCAACTGGCGCTGATAAAGACAAAATACTAAGACAGTTTGAAGGCAGCAACCTTTGGTGGGTTGAAGACAAAGTAGAAAATGCAACAGCCGGCGCAAACGTTGGTTTACGTCCGCTAGTTATGGAACATGGTTACAACATGAACGATGATACTTGGCCGAGAGTAAAGAACTGGAGCGAAATATATGACATCGTAACAGGAGAACTTGTATGAAATTACCAACACAATTGTCAGGATTAGGTACTACTGGACTAACTGGTATTACTTTGATGACATTGCACATCACAGGATACCTAACAGGATGGGCATGGCCTTTATTATATATATTCTTAATTATTTCGGGTATCGGACAAGAAAATAGGAGAGGCTAAATGGCACAAATTCATGGTATGATCGACTTAGAGACACTAGATACGCAACCTAGTTGTACTGTACTAAGTCTCGGAGCAGTAAAATTTAACGCCTTAGACGACAGTGAACCACATTCAGAGATGTATTTTAAGATTTGTGTAGACGATCAAGATCGTTTGGGTCGAACCACAAGTGATGATACAATTGAATGGTGGAGCAAACAAGATCCTAAAGCATTAGACGAAGCATTTGACCAAACAGGTGCAATTAGTGTAGATGAAGCACTGCGTCGAATTACTAAATGGATGGTTGGTGTTGATGTATTATGGGGTCATGGATATGGCTTTGATATTACAATTTTAGAAAATATGTTTAAAATGGGTGAGAAGCCTACCCCGTGGCACTTTTGGCAAGTTAAAGATAGTAGGACTTTATTTACTATGTGTGAAAAAGATCCTCGTAAAGTTCTTCAACAACAAGATTTACATAATGCCCTTGCTGATGCATATTTTCAAGCAAGAGGCGTACAATTAGCATATAAACAATTAGGAGTGTTAAAATGATGGCACAACAGAACAAACCCGGCAGCATGACTGAAGAACAACTACAAGAATACTTAGACAAAGGTGGTAAAATTACAGTATGTGAGCCTGGAGCACGTACTGAAGACATTAGTTTTAAAGGTGGTTTCTACGGTAAAAAAACAAAAAAAGATGATGAGTAATGATACGTTGGTATGACTTTCCGGCGGCTATAGTATATGCATATCTTATTATGTATTTCTTCTTTACAATTCCTATCTTTGGTGCTATACTAG
>ERZ1048068.434-NODE-434-length-38967-cov-5.792917_pt1 | contig 38967 bp, 36 predicted proteins | sample MGYA00383098_ERZ1048068 | MGnify/ENA primary metagenome ERZ1048068 (study PRJEB29581, sample SAMEA5548368) | metagenome | biome: marine; feature: coastal; material: water | depth 1 m | study: Short-term variability in the microbial, nano- and picoplankton dynamics... | reverse complement strand
AAGAAATAAAGATTAATTATCTTTCTAAGTCCCGTTTCGGTTAGCCGAGACGGGATTTTTTGTACCCATTAAAATATAGAATTAGCGAATCTTACGATCTGGATTATTCTTAATGAACGAACTCCAATTGTTGCCTTTGGTTTTGTTGTTTTCTCCTATGCCTTTTGAATAATGATGACATAGTGCTGCAGCCAAGCCATCAGTTGCATCTAAATATTTGGGGATTTCCTCTAGTTTGAGGATGGTTTGAAGCATGGCCGCAACTTGCTCTTTTGACGAAGCTCCATTGCCCGTAATAGCTTGTTTAATTCTTCGTGGACTATATTCCTCGTAGGGTAAGTTGTATTTGATCGCCGCCGCAATTGCAACGCCTTGCGCTCGACCGAGTTTAAGCATAGATTGTACATTCTTCCCGAAAAAAGGCGCTTCAAGTGCCATTTCATCCGGTTTGAATTCAGCGATCAATCCATCCAACCTTTCAAATATTCGTTTCAACTTGTCGTTTTGTGTCGGCAATTTGTTGAGGTGAATCACGCCAAAATTAATCATCTTAATTTTTTTTCCCTGAATATGGATGAAACCGTATCCGAGAACAGTTGTACCAGGGTCAATTCCAAGAATTATTTTATCTTCAACCATTCAATGCGTTTGGAACTCAAAGCTATAAAAAAAGAAGGGATATTGTTCAAGATCGGGCAAAGCCTTTTGCTGTTTGCTTTTCTTTCCACCTATAAATTTCAAGAGCAATTCAATACCTTAAATGTTTTTCTCTATCAACTAATATATCCGTTTTATATGATTACTTTGCTTTTCGTTGCCTTCACGGCGAAGTTGACTTGGAAAGGAAGAAAAATCTGATCAAGGCACAATCAAGTGCGTTTTGTCTTGAAGAATGTTTGCTTTGCTCAAATCCATTTTCTCAAAAGTAAAAGATTCCCCATTCACATCTTGAAATCGATAGCGACCCTTGTCGTTTTTATGGAATTGAATTATTTTCATATCACCGAAATCGTCTCGAAGTTTTATTTCGGTTTTTCCTTGCCCAATTATTTCAAAACTTCGTCTTTCACCCGTTTTTGCTTGTTCTATCCAATAGTTTTGTTGGTTAATGAAAATATAATCAAGTCTATCGGATTGAATAGAAGTGTAAGCACCTTGTAGCTTGTTCACTATTTTCGAGTTTGAATTTATTTGAACCATTAGAACAATCACGGATGCGCCGAGTACCACTTTAAAAATTGGCAAATAGACTTTTTTCTCCACCGCTTGGTCGCCTTCTTCCCCAAATCCCAAAAGGAATCGAAAGAGAAAAGTAAAGGTATTCCAATTCAAAGTGAGGAGAGTGCCCAATAATATTAGCGAGAACAATTTTACACCGATATTAAAGGAGAAATTGAGAATTACAATGTAAATAGTGGACAGAAACAAAATTATTAAGCCAAGTCTTCTGGTGCGTTTGAACAATAAGAACAAAGTGGCAGTGACTTCAATTCCGCCTGTTAACCAATTGAAAAGACGGGAAGTACCCATGGTTGTCCAGAAAAGAATGTCTTTGTCTAAATTGCCCACTTCTGTGAACATCAGGTTGCTTTCTGGAGCTGTAAATTGGAGCATCATTAGCTTATCCAAGCCGTATTTTACGAAAATGATAAAGACACAGGCCAAAAGAAAGTAATGTAGCGTTTCGAAAATACGTGATTGAAAACGGTATATGAATTTCATGAAAACGAAGAAGGAAAGCATTGAAGCAACCAATAATATCGTGATAATGAGAAAAAATCCTTCGCTGTCAGAGAAGATTAGAATTTCACGTTCTGAAAATAATCCAAATATTGCATTCCAAAATGGGAGGAGAAAACTGTTTTTACATTCCAAAAGTGCCACTTGACAGGGGCAAAATAGAAAAACAATTGTCCACGTCCACAGAAAAAAAAGGGGTTCTTCGCCTTTCTGCATTATCTTAATTTGATCAGTCCGATGCCCAAAGAAGAGGCTATTATTATACTCAACAAAGTATATTTTCCAAACTTCGATTTTTTATCATTTTTTAGACTAAGATCAATTATCTCTTCTTTGACTTTTTCTTGTCGGATTTCTTTGGGCGACTTTGGGTCTCTTTCTCCAAAACCAACAAATTCAACATCTTTCATGTCATTGGCAAAGTAATAATCGGTATGTAATATTTTGCGCATACTGTCAACCGTCAATTCGGAAGAAAATAAAGGGTGTCGAGTAACCGTATCCGTTCCAGCTCGCCATTTTTCTGTTTCTTGATGCTGGTAACTGTATTCGTTGTAACAAGTTTCCTCTGTCACCATAGCGGCAAGGGTATCATTAATTAGAATTACTTTTCTTAATTCTGAATTACGAACCCATTTTTCAGGAGCCATACCTAAATTCGAGGTGCCTCCGATTATACCTTCCAATTTCAAAAAAGAGGAGAAATTTGTTTTGACACCGTTGTGGCGTTTGAAGGCAATTGTTTTGGTTTGAGAGAAAGAAAGCGACGATATAAAAAGTCCGCTAAGAAGTACTATTTTTTTCATAGTTATGAGGAATGAATTGTTTCTCTTTGGTACATCTTGCTTTTTAATCGGTTCAAAAAAATGTTAAATGAACAACCTCTGGCGGATAAGTAACCGGCTTAATCATCAAAAGAGACGGTGCATCTCCGTAATTTTGTACAAAACGTTTTTTATGAAATTTCCTGAAAATCAATCTTTGGCTCAATTGGCCGAATTTCTTGGGGTGGAGTATGTTGGTGACCCAAACCATATAGTAAGTGGTATTAACGAGATTCACCGCGTCGTTTCTGGAGATTTAGTTTTTGTAGATCATCCGAAGTATTACGACAAAGCTTTAAAAAGTGCCGCTACGACTATATTAATTGACCAAAAAGTCGATTGCCCGGAAGGGAAAGGATTACTTATTTCTGTGGCTCCTTTTGATGATTTTAATAGAATCACACGTCATTTTAAGCCTTTTAAGCCACAAACACGGTCGATAACAGGAGAGGATTGTGAAATTCATGATACGGCTATGATTTACCCGAATGCCTTTATCGGAAATCGAGTGAAAATTGGCAAAAACTCCATCATTCACTCTGGCGCATCTATTTTGGATGACACCATTATTGATGACAATGTTATCGTTGGTCCAAATTCGGTGATTGGTTTTTCAGCTTTCTATTACAAGAAAAAACCAACGGGATATGAGCGTTTGCACACCTGTGGTAAAGTGCATTTGCACGACAATGTAGAAATAGGAGCGCTGTGCACGATTGATGCGGGTGTTACAGCAACAACGGTTATTGGAGAAGGAACTAAAATCGATAATCAAGTACAAGTTGGTCACGATACCATGATTGGTAAAAATTGCCTTTTTGCTGCAAACGTTGGCGTTGCTGGTTGTGTTCAAATTGGAAACAATGTTACCCTTTGGGGACAAGTGGGTTGCGCAACTGACATTACAATTGCGGATAACGTTGTAGTGTACGCACAATCGGGAATTGGAAAAGATTTAGAAGAAGGAAAAATATATTTTGGTAGCCCATGTATCGAAGCGAAAGCGAAATTCAGAGAAATGGCGGCCATTCGAAAATTACCGGAATTATTAGAGAAATTATAAAATGCTCGAACGTGAAGTAAAGGTCTTGGAAGGTGAATTGAAAGTAAAGGATTTTAAATTAAATTCTTTGCTAGATCTAACCAATGCCATTAGTTTACACGAAGATGTTTCTACTATTATTGAAATCTTTCAATTCATTCTGCACCAGCAACTCGGACTTCATAAGTTTTTGCTTTTCACGAAGAAAGAGGAGTGGGAATGCACCCTAAGATTAGGTTTTCGTCCCAAAATGAATGAGATTAATGTAGACATGGAACTCGGCAGGTTCAAGGAAATCACAGTTATTGAATCGTCTCCGTCACTTCTTCTTCACGAATTTGATGTTGTGGTTCCAATTACCATGAACGATGTACCAAAAGCGTATTTGCTCCTCGGTAGTTTGGGATTGAACCGCAACTTGAAAGTTTCAGATCATTTGCTCAACATGAGCTTCATTCAGACCTTGGCGAATATTGTTGTTGTGGCTATTGAAAACAAACGAATGGCCAAGCAAAGTGTCATACAGGAACGTATCAAAAAGGAGCTCGAAGTAGCAACCGAAATGCAAAAACTGCTCTTCCCGGAAGATTTACCCACGAACAAGAAAATGGATCTCTCAGCCAAATATTTACCAAGACATGAGGTAGGTGGTGATTATTATGATTTCATTCCTTTGGAAAATGACGAATATATCATTTGTATTGGAGACGTTTCTGGAAAGGGAATTGGAGCTGCAATGCTAATGGCCAATTTCCAAGCGACGATTAGAACCTTGTTTCAATATCAAAGATTAGAACTTGACGAATTGGTGCACGAATTGAACAAGAAAGTGAGTCAAAGTGCCAAAGGCGAGAAGTTTATCACCTTTTTCTTAGCGCATTACAAGGCAACAGATCGGTCCTTGAAATATATTAATGCGGGACACAATCACCCTATTTTAACCAACGGAAAAAAAGCCAAGTTACTCGATAAAGGAACAATTGGTTTGGGAATGATGGAGGAATTACCTTTCGTCAATATAGGTTCCGAAATTCTACCACCAAATACCACGCTAGTTCTTTATACAGATGGAGTAGTGGAGCTTGAAAATCAAAAGGATGAACAATATGGTTTAGAGAATGTGATCAATCATATTCACCGCTTTTACCCACTTGGTATGGAAGATTTAAATTCTTTCATCTTTTCGAAATTAGACGAATATCGAGGTGAATTAGATTATGTAGATGACACCGCGATATTCAGTTGTCGATTTTTTTAGAAAACGGTAAACATAAAAAATCCCCTATCAGCTGAGTCAATATTGGATTTTTATTTAGAGTAAAATTGACTTATTCAATAATCAATTTTTTAGAAACAAGCGTTCCGTTCATGTCAATTACAAGAAAGTAAGAACCACTTTGCCATTCACGAAGACTGATTTTTTCTTCGTTTTTCGTATCGAATTCAGTCATTGATTTTCCTTGCAAATTGTACATTTTAACGATCATATTTCCACCGAACGTGCTGTTGATTGAATAGTAATCGTTTGCAGGATTTGGCGCAATGTTCAATTGATTGAATGAAAGTTCGTCAAGACCAATAACATCTATTAAAACATTGCTGCAAGTCGTTGTTGAATCACAACCAATTGATGCAGTTAAGCAAACATTGTACGTTCCATTTCCGCTATAAACGTGTGTTGGATTTTGTACTGTATTCGTATTTCCATCACCAAAATCCCAGAACCAGCTAGTAGGAGTACCCGTTGTCGTATTCGTAAAGGCTGCAGAAAACATTGTAACAAAACTCGAAAATGCAGCTGTAGGAGCTTGACAAACAGTTGTAATTGTGTTGCAAACAGTATCATTACCACATGCATTTGTTGCAATAAAACATACATTAAAAGTTCCACCAGTTGTATAGGTATGTGTTGGGTTTTGCATCGTACTTGTGGTACCATCACCAAAATCCCAAGACCAGCTTGTCGTTGTTCCCGAAGTCGTATTTGTGAATGTAGCATCTAAACCGCTAACGGAGTTACTAAATGCCGCCGTAGGAGTTGGGCAAGTAATCAATACATTTTGACACAAAGTATCTGCACCACATTGATTGGTTGTAATCAAACACACGTTGTATGTCCCTCCTGAAGGAAAAGCGTGCACTGGGTTTTGTTGGTTGGATGTTGTTCCATCTCCAAAATTCCAGTTCCAAGCTGTAGGCGTGTTAGACGTGAAATCTGTGAACGTCGCTATCAAACCTGCTGAGTTATTTGCCCATCCAGCAGTTGGAGTTGGACAGAAAATCGTAACGTTTTGACAAATAGTATTCGTTCCACAAACATTCGTTGTCGTTAAGCATACATTGTAAGTTCCTTGTGTCAAGTAATTATGCGAGGGGTTTTGGGATGTACTCGTTGTCCCATCTCCAAAATCCCAAGACCATGAGGTTGGCATCCCTGTAGATGTACTTGTAAAAGCTGCCGCTAATCCGTTTGAGCTATTCGAGAATCCAGCCGTTGGTGATACACAGGTAACCGCAACAGGTTGACAAATGGTATCTGCTCCACAACCATTCGATGCAATCATACAAACTGTATAAGTTCCGTTTGCGGCATACGTATGACTAGGACTCTGCAATGTGCTTGTATTTCCATCACCAAAATCCCATGCCCAAGTAACAGGCGCATAAAGTGATGAATTGGTGAATGCTACGGTTAATTGATTAGGTGAAGATGAATAATTCGCTTGTGGTGGGTTGGGACAAACATTTACCGTTGAACAGGTAGTATCTGCTCCACAAACACTTGATGAGATTAAACAAACGGTATACATTCCTGCTGTAGCGTATGTGTGCGATGGGCTTGCAGCTGCACTTGTATTTCCATCACCGAAATCCCAAGCATATGTCGTACCATATGTACCAGTGTTATTAAACTGGTAATTGAAATAAGTTGGAGTGGAAGTAAATGCAGCAGTCGGCACGATACAAGCAATTGCTACTTGCCCCTGTGTAAGAGTGAAATTAGACCCACCCCATCCAAAGCCATTGCTCCAAGTGTGATTTTGTGGTGTATTTGTGATCGTTACAGGTGAGGTGTCTCCAATTGCTCCAATTACATTGAAACGTAAATTAAATACCAAACCACCAGCGGGAAGGCTTGGTCCAATAGTAATCAAGCTGGTCCATGTAAATGTGACAACGCCGGGTGTAGACGAACCAAAAATAGCTCCAGAAGGATTAGAAAGTCCCCAGTTTTGCATGGAATTAAAAGTGATTTTTGTAGGATCAAATGTAAATGTACATGCCACTTGCGTGATGTTTGACCAATTTGCTCCAGCGGTAATAGGAACGTCAACTGTTCCTCCAGGTCCTGTGGTTAAGCTTCCTGCGTTTAATCCCAAAGGTGGATACTGAGAAAATGCCAATAGTGGTAAAAGAATTAAGAATAGTGCGGCTAGTAGTTGTTTTTTCATTTCACTTAGTTGATTTTCGGTGGTCAAATTTATAGTTTTTTATGGTGAAATTGGTATTTTTTAGAATTTTAAATTATGTTCAATAACTTGCTTGATTAAAATATAGTAAATATGCAGTCAATATTAAGAAATGTACTGGCGGTTTTATTAGGAATTATTTTAGGAAGTGTCTAAAATATTCTGTTACTCATGTCCTGCAGTTTTATGAAGAACGAAAATGGACAATTTTATTCAACAGGTTACCTCTATCGTTGGCTACCTTTTATATGGATATCTTAGTTATCAATGAAAATACAATTGATATTTTCAACCACTACCTTGGTAATAATGACGATTCGAAACGATTTGTCAGAAAGATCTAAACACCATGATTAAATTATCGTTACCTTTATTTCTAAACAAACAAAAATGAATTTAAATTTTGCTGTCCTAATTGATGGCGACAACATACCTTCCGCTCACGTTCACGAGATGATGGAAGAAATTGCCAAATACGGCAACCCAACTATAAAAAGAATATACGGAGACTGGACAAATCCACGCTTAGGCAAATGGAAATCCATGTTGCTTGAAAATGCGATTACTCCAATTCAACAGTACGGTTACACGACTGGGAAAAATGCAACAGATTCCGCAATGATCATCGATGCAATGGATATTCTGTACTCCAATAAAGTAAATGGATTTTGTCTTGTATCTAGTGATAGCGATTTCACGCGTTTAGCTACACGACTTCGCGAAGCGGGAATGCAAGTCATTGGTATCGGGGAGAAGAAAACGCCGAATCCATTTATCGTAGCTTGCGACAAGTTTATCTATATCGAAATTCTGAAGAAACAAGCGAAAGAATCGGAGAACGATCAATCTGAAAAATCGAATGTCGATAAAATTACTAACAAGGATATTCAGCTGATTACAAATACGATAAACGATGTTTCTCATGATGATGGATGGGCATTTTTAGGAGATGTAGGAAGTTTAATTCAAAAGAAACAACCCAACTTTGATCCACGAAATTTTGGTTTTCAAAAGTTAACTCCTTTGATTAAGAGCATCGACAAATTTGAAATTGAACAACGCGATAGTCCGAAGGGAAAATACAAATTGATTTACGTAAAAATCAAAGAGAAAAAATCGCCTAAACGATCAAATCGTAAACAAAACTAATTGTAACTTTTTCTATTTTTAGCCGTCTCATTGAAAATCTTGCGCGTGAAAACAATTCTATTCTTTTTCAGCCTTTTCATCGGATTAGGATCTTTTGGCCAATCCCTGAAAGGTCAGATTTTTGAATCGAATGGAATGGAGATTCCGTTTGCTAAAGTTCGTATACAAAACACGAGTTACGGAACCGTTGCTAACGTCGAAGGAAGATATGTATTAGAGTTAAAAAAAGGGACGTATGTTCTTCAATTCGATGCCGGTGGATTCAAAACGCATTACGATACAATAGAGATTTCGCAAACAAATACCTTTTTGAACGTGAGTTTAGAGCCTAACGTTCAAGAAGTAGATGAGGTAACCGTTACAGGGCAATCGAAAAAATCCAAGGGAAAGGATTTGATGAAGCGTGTGATTGAAAAGCGCCAATATTTTTATGACTTGGTACCAGAATATAAGTGTGACACGTATTGTTTTGGGTCTCTAGAAAAAGAAAAACGAGATACGATAATCAGAGATTCAGTTGTAGGTAAAGAAAAATTGAATCTCATTGAATGGCGTGCAACTACCCATTACAAAAAAAATCAGAAATTCAAGAACGAGTTTTATGCCTATGAAGATTTCACAGATCCATCTAAACCCATGACAATTGAGGCGTCAACTAGCTTCGGAGATGGTAATTCGAGTATTGCTGGAGCTTTGGGCGAATCATTTAACCGAAATTTATTCGTCACAGGAATAAAAGATGCGCATATTAACTTATTCGAGAATCTTCTTTTATTACCGAGAATTTCGGATATGCCAATTGTTTCCCCTTTGGCGTACAATGCCTTTGTCTATTATACTTTTTATTTAGAAGGTTCTTTTTTAGACTCTACAAATTCCTTGATTTATGAAGTGAGAGTAGATCCTCGTTTCGACTATGAGGCACTATTTTACGGTAAACTTTTTATCCGAGACGATGGACTGGAATTAGTTTCATATGAATTAGGAATTAATCGTTCCGCTTTGCTTCATTTTAGAGACATGCATATTGTTTGTGATTATGTAAAAGTAGGTGAACGATTGGTACCTTCACGTAAAGAATTTGTCTACAATGTTCGGGAGCCCGGCAATAATATAAACGGATTAATTCGTTTGACCCACCAAGATTATTCTTTTGAAGTTGATGATTCCAAAAGAAATTATTGGCTAGAAACGAGCGTCTACACTGATGATGCCTTCGATAAAGACACAACATTTTGGAATGAGCGCAGACCTTTTACGCTAAAAGAAATAGAAACAAGTTTTATTCAGGAGCAGGATAGTATCATCACGTATCACGAAAGTGATGAATTCAAGTTGAAACAAGATAGTATTCGAAATAAATTCCATTGGTATACGCCTCTAATTGGTTATGGACGCTCCAATTCCTTCAAAAAACAGGAGTGGTACGCTGGTGGCTTGCTTCAACAAATAAATCTTTTTGGAGTGGGGGGATATCGACATAAATTGCCTTTCAGTTATGAGAAAGAGTTCGAAAATGGCAAGAAATTTTCTGTTAATCCGAGAATTGACTATGGATTTTTCAATAAAGATTTAAAGGGGTCTTTTGGTGGTAGTTTTACCTATAACCCGATGAACTTTTCCAAATTTTTCTTCGAAGTAGGGGATGTTTATGACAGAATTGCAGGAGCGCAAAATATTGCCAGTGCCTTTTTTCCTACGAATATGGTTAGGAATCAAAAGGTTGAAGTTGGTTATCGGCGTGAGTTGTTTAATGGACTTTATGGTCAATTAAAATTGGAATATTCAGATCGGAGTACTATTGAAAACATCAAATATCCTGCTTTTTATGATACAGTTTTTGCCGTTTTACCAGAACCGCCAGTATTTGATCGCTATAAGATATTCATGCCAACACTTGATTTGGAATATCATTTCCGACAAAAGTATATTGTTCGTAAGGGGCAAAAAATAGTATTGGGTTCTCCGTATCCAATAATCTTCCTTAAATACAAACGAGGTATTCCCGATATATTAGAAACCACTTCGAATTTTGATTTCGTCGAACTTCGAATAACGGACGATGTAAAATTGAACACACTTGGTGAGGCACAATGGAAATTTGAATTGGGATCTTTTCTTTTCAAAAAGGACCTACGAGTTATTGAGAACAAATTTTTTAGACAATCGGATCAAGGTTTCTTCTCAAATCCAGTTAACACCTTGCAGTTATTAGATACGACTATGAACACATCAAATTCTTATTTACAACTGAATGCCATTCACCATTTCAAAGGATTTTTCTTAAACAAAATTTGGTTAATCAACCGATTAGGACTAGAAGAAACAATTGGTGGTGCAGCACTTGTTATTCCCGATGCGAATTTCCGACAAGTTGAATTCTACGCAGGTTTGGAGCGTAAAATTACGCTTTGGGGAGGTACGTTCAAAGTAGGTTTGTATGCGGTAACTTCAGACAATAATTTCGATAAAGCAAATATCAAAATGAAGTTTGGAATTAACGTTTACAATGACTTTTCTGGTAAATGGGAGTATTGATCTATTTTTAACGCAATAATATCTCTTTCTTAACGTCATGATATCCTAACAAAATAGTAGATTTGTTTCAGTGGTATTTAGCAGCGTAATCTTTCTGTTTTATTTTCTGCCTGCATTCCTTGTAGTGTATTTCTTGTCACCAAGAAAAGTAAAGAATTACACCGCCCTTGTGGCAAGTATTGCCTTCTATGCCTGGGGATCACCCAAATTTGTTTTCGTTATTTTGGCTTCTACTATCATTGATTTTTTCATCGTAAAAGGACTCCACAACAGTTTTGAAGAAAGGAAAAGAAAAGGATTCCTGATGACTTCGCTTGTCATGAATTTAGGACTTTTGGCCTATTTTAAATACGCGAACTTTTTCGTTGAAAATGTAAATGCCGCATTGAACTCAATCGGAGTGGAACAAGTGGGTTGGACCTCGGTCGCTTTGCCAATCGGAATTTCGTTCTATACTTTCCAAACCTTGACCTATTCGATTGATGTGTACCGAAGAATTCACGAGCCTCTGAAAAATGTGTCCGATTATTTGCTATATATCATGGCATTTCCACAAATGATCGCAGGACCGATCGTTCGTTTTACACATATTGCCGATCAAATTGTCAACCGAAAAGATACGCTCGATGATAAACTCGTTGGATTTTATCGATTCAGTATCGGACTGGCCAAGAAGGTATTAATTGCGAATGTGATGGCAGAGCAGGCCGATTTGATTTTTGATTCCAACCTCAATGAACTCACAACACCAATGGCCTGGATAGGCATGTTAGCATACACGTTCCAAATCTATTTCGATTTTTCTGGTTATTCGGATATGGCGATTGGATTGGGTCGTATGATGGGATTCCGGTTCCCTGAAAATTTCAATTCACCGTACATTTCTACTTCGATTACGGAGTTTTGGCGCCGTTGGCACATGACCTTGAGCGGTTTCATGCGCGATTATTTGTACATTCCTTTGGGTGGAAGTCGAGTGAGTTCTAACGGTCGCCTATATTTCAATTTGGCCTTGGTATTTTTACTTTCAGGACTCTGGCACGGAGCTTCGTGGAATTTCGTCATTTGGGGTGTATTTCACGGGCTCTTTTTAATTCTCGATCGACTTTTCTTGAAGAATGTCTTGAACGCTATTCCAAAAGTGTTTGCCATTTTAATCACCTTCATTATCACCATGTTTGGTTGGGTTATCTTCCGTTTGGAAGATTTCAGTAAAATAAAAACCTACCTGTATGAACTTGTAGCTTTTGATGAAAATTTGTTGTTTATTGACGTTATACCCGCTTTCTGGTTGTTATTGATTGTCTCGATTTTCTTCTCCTTTTTGATCGCTTTCAAATTTGGAAAGAAATTACAGACTTACTTTTTCGAAACAGATATCTATGGGAATAGAAGTCATGTCATCTTATTTCTTGTTTCAATTGTTCTTCTTTGGCTTTCTGTCAGTTCGATTACAAGCTCAGGTTTTAACCCTTTCATTTATTTCAGATTCTGATGGAAGGAAAGAAAAATAGCACCCTTTTGAAGCGTATTCTCTTTGGATTAATGATGTTGGCCTTGGTTTTTCCGATGCTTCAGCACAAGTTCAAATGGTTGAAGGAAACTCCTTTAAATGGCGCTTTTGAACTCTTGGAAAGACCAGTTTTTTCGTATGAAGCATGGTTCGAAGGAACGTATCAAGACCAACGAACGGATTATTTGAATCAGAACGTTGGGTTTCGAAATAATATGGTTAGAACATATAATCAATGGCATTTTTCATTTTACAAACAAGCCAATGCAAATGGAGTAGTGATCGGAAAAGACAACTATTTGTATGAAGAAAACTATATAAAAGCACACCGCGGACTTGACTTTAGAGGAGAGGAAGTTATACAAGAACAAGTCGAAAGACTTGCGAAGGTATCGGATACATTACAAAAGTTAGGGAAACATCTGGTCGTGCTATTGGCCCCCGGAAAAGCGAGTTTTTATCCAGAGTATATTCCTGGGTTTTGGATACAAAAAAGAGGGCCACTAACGAATTTATCGAGGTATTCGGCTAAATTGAAAGAACAAGTTATTCCAACAATGAATCTTAATTCTTGGTTTATCAAAAACAAAGGAAAAATGCCGCATCCCTTGTATCCGAAAACAGGTATTCACTGGAGTAAATATGGCGAAATTGTTATGGCAGACACCTTGATAAAGTTCTTCAATAAAATGCCTGGAGTTCAGTTGCCTCAATTGATCGTTGACAGTGTCAAAAGGAAAACAGAAATGTGGGACACCGACGACGATATCGAAAAAGGTATGAATTTGTTGTTCAATATTCCAGACAATGAAATGGGCTATCCATATTTCCGAGTAGTGAAAAATCCTGAGAAGAAGTATTCGAAAGTGTTAACCGTTGCCGATAGTTACTTCTGGGGACCTTTCAACGGAGGAATGTCGAGAGATTTATTCAATGATGGTCGATTCTGGTACTATAACGAAACTATTTTTCCAGACAGTTACGAAAGCCTATTGAACGTGAGTGACGTTGATTTCCAGAAGGAATTAGAAGAAAATGATGTAATTTTAATCATTTGTACAGACGCCAATCTCTTTAAATTTGGATTTGGATTTATCGAACAAGCTTATGATACTTATTTTCCGAAAAAATAATATGTATGAAAGTATCTGCTGTTTGTTTTTCTCTTTTAATTGCATTACTGATTTCTTGTTAATCAGAAAATACAAGAACTGATGAGTCTGATTTTATAGATGGGTTAAAGCATTATTCTGATTCAAATCAAGACTTATAAGTTGATTACCATAAGTATACAAATCAGTTAAAGATTCAATGCCAGTTAAATCTGGGATATTTAAGTAAGCACAAATATTATCAAGGATAAGATATTTTCATATAGTAAAATGTACTATAAGTAAAATAAATCACTATATTGCACTAAAGAAAACTCCGAAATATATAAAATCACATTATATACACTGGAAGGAAAACAGATATTAGAAATAGAGAATGCTGATTTTTTTGACTCAGTTCATTTGAAAACAGAATATAAATTCATTAAACAGAAAAAAATGGACTGGTTTCCATTCAAAAAATACAGAAAAAGTAGAAGACCTTTTATTGTTAGTTTAAAATCGAGAAAGTGCTATTCCTTGTAAAAAGGGAATGGCATTTTCATTCAAAGGCACCACTCAACACTCTGTCGACTTGTTTTCCGAAAAAGGGTAAAGTACTTCCTTTCACCGCCAAGCGCATTTAGAATACCTTTTATCGCTATTCCGAAGAAAATCAATATGATTACTCCATTTGTGAATTTCCCGAGCCAAGGAATATTTATAAGAATTCCATTTACGATTGAATAGATAAAACTAATGATGGACAAACCTAATCCTTGTTGCAAGTGAAAGGCATTGTAGCTTTTTTCTCCTGCTGATTTATCACTATTCATAATCAACGCAATAATCCATCCCAAGATTGGAATATACGAAAGTATGGATATTGTTTTGTCGTAATTGTCGAACATAATTCACTTGTTTTCTTGAAATTAAGAAAAAAGTGAATCTACGAACTCTTTTTTATGGAAAATTTGCAAGTCTTTCATGCCTTCTCCAACGCCAATGTATTTAACAGGAATCTTCATTTGATCAGAAATTCCAATCACAACGCCACCTTTAGCTGTCCCATCCAGTTTCGTAATCGCCAAAGCATTTATTTCGGTCGACAAGGAGAACTGTTTGGCTTGTTCAAATGCGTTTTGTCCTGTAGAACCGTCCAACACCAATAAAATCTCATGCGGTGCTCCTGGAACAACCTTGTCCATCACACGTTTGATTTTACTTAGCTCGTTCATCAAATTCACCTTGTTGTGCAAACGTCCCGCGGTATCGATAATCACGACATCTGCATTGTTTGCTTTAGCCGATTGAAGGGTGTCAAAAGCAACTGAAGCTGGATCAGCATTCATGCCTTGTTCCACTATAGGAACACCAACTCGTTCTGCCCAAATAATCAATTGGTCGACAGCCGCTGCACGAAAAGTATCCGCCGCACCAAGAACTACGCTTTTTCCAGCCGATTTGAATTGATGCGCTAATTTTCCGATGGTGGTCGTTTTTCCAACTCCATTTACACCAACGACCATAATCACATGCGTTTCGCCGTTTTTCTTTTCAATATTGAAATCATTCGTGATACCAATATTGTTTTCTTCCAATAAAGCTTCGATTTCTTCTTTTAAGACATTGTTCAATTCATTTGTTCCAAGGACTTTATCACTAGAAACACGCGCTTCGATTCGGTCAATTATTTTTAGGGTTGTTTCAACTCCTACATCCGAAGAAATAAGGATTTCTTCCAAGTTGTCGAGTACTTCATCGTCAACTTTAGATTTACCAACAATCGTTCGTGTCAGTTTGGTTAGAAAACTCTGTTTGGATTTCTCTAAACCTTTGTCCAGTGTTTCTTTTTCTTTCTTTCCGAATAATCCGAATAATGCCATGTTACAAATATAAAAAAAGCCCACTCAGTAAAACTGAGAAGGCTTGTAAAATATCGTTTAAAGAAGGATTATTTTTGTTTAAACCACTCTTGTACTTTGTCGTTGTGCACGATTTCTTCTTTAAAGGTATAAGAACCTTTTTCACCTTTTGTCATTTTGATGACCTTGGTGTGCTGTTTTCCGCCTCCTTTTTGAAGGGATGCTACTACTTTCTTTGCCATGTCTTATTTAATTTCTTTGTGAATTGTCATACGCTTCAAGATTGGATTGTACTTTTTAATTTCCAATCGCTCTGGCGTATTTTTTCTATTCTTAGTCGAAATATATCGAGAAGTTCCTGGTTGACCAGACTCTTTGTGCTCCGTGCACTCTAAAATAACCTGAATTCTATTTCCTTTTGCTTTAGCCATTATCGTCTAATTTTTTCGATTATTTCAAAAATCCTTTAGCACGAGCTTCTTTTAAGCAAGCAGAAATACCTTTCTTGTTTACTGTACGAAGTGCAGACGCTGAAATCTTCAAAGTTATTGTTGTATCTTCTTCTGGAACGTAAAACTTCTTAACCACTAAATTAGGCTTAAAAGTACGTTTCGTTTTGCGGTTGGAGTGAGAAACGTTGTTCCCTACCATTACCGACTTACCTGTTAATTGACAAACTCGTGACATGTTCTTTTCTTTATTCCAAATTCTAAATTGGGGTGCAAAGGTGGCAATTAATTGAAAAACTACCAAAGGTTTTTATCTTTTTTTTAGGAATTTAATCCAAGTATTTCACATCTCACCAAATTAAGGGCAGATAAGGCGGTCATACTTATGTTTCTTTCCCGTTTTTCGCCAAAGTTAAGACATATTTTAAATACTCTTTTTTCAGTGGAAACACCAATCCAAACTGTGCCGACTGGCTTATTGGGTAATCCTCCATCTGGCCCAGCGATACCTGAAGTTGAAACACAAATGTCTACGCCCAATAATTTCCTACCTTTTTCTGCCATTTGGGTGATGATTTCTTCGCTCACTGCACCATGTTTGATTAAATCCTCGTGTGAAATGCCCAATATGTTTTCTTTCTCCTTATAACTATATGCCACTATGCTGCCCTCATAATAACGAGATGAACCAGCAATTTTCACTAACTCTTTGGCTATCGTTCCGCCACTGCAACTTTCCACAGAACCAATAGTCATATTCTTTTCAAGAAGCAATTGCCCCAAAATTTCAGAAATACTTTTTTCTCCTATGGAATATGCATGCTTTGGAAGTTTTTTCAATATTTTTTCGAAATACGTGTTGATTTTATCTGAATCAATTCGACCGTTTTTCGAACTCAAGCGAAGTTTTACGATTCCTGGTGAAGGTAAATACGCCAAACTTAATCCGTCGGCGCGAACAGTGTCTTCCCAATCTTCAATTTCTCGTGCCAAATACGATTCACCGATTCCCTGGGTCATCAGGGTTTCATGATACAATTCTTGAGTTTCAAAAAGCTCTTTTAAACGTGGAAAAACTTCATCGTTCATTATGCCTCGCATTTCATAAGGAACGCCAGGTAAACTCACTACGATACAACCGTCTTTCTCAAACCACATGCCCGAAGCGGTGCCATAATAGTTGTGTAAAAGCGTTGCACCAACTGGAAAAGCCGCCTGTTGAATATTTACGTCTAACATTTTTCGGTTTCGTTTTTTGAAAAAGTCTTCAATGCGCACCAATACTTCAGGAACAATCTCCAAACTAGTGTTAAAATATTCGGTCAAAGTATGTTTTGTTAAATCATCTTTGGTTGGCCCTAATCCGCCTGTTAGAATAATCAATTGATTCTTTGGCATAAGATGATCCAAACTCTCTTTGATGTCACCTGGTTGATCGTAAATAGTCCAACTTGTGGTAACTGGAATACCAATAGTTGACAATTCCTTGCCCAGCCACGCCGCGTTTGTGTTAATCGTTTGACCAATGAGTAATTCGTCGCCGATAGAAATGAGTGCTGCCTTCATGTGGGCGAAAATACGAAGAGTTCTTGAGTTCTTGAGTTTGAGAATTCTTGAGTGATGAGTTTTTGAGTTTCTGAATTACTGAGTGTTAAGTTTCTTAGTGCAATTGTTATTCATTATTCATGTATTCATCACTCATGTATTCATCACTCATGAATTCAAAACTTCTTATACTTGGCAATACTCTCAATATGTCCTGTATGTGGAAACTGGTCAACGAAGCTCAATTTTTCCAGAGAGAATCCATTTTCAATCAATGTCGCTGTGTCTCTTGCTTGGGTTGATGGATTACACGAAATATAAATGATGTTTTTCGCACCTAATTCAATTACTTTCAATAAAGTTTTTGGTGCAATTCCAGCTCTCGGTGGATCCAAAATTATCGTTCCAATTTTACCTTGAAATTCAGGATGTTCCTTTAAGAATTTACCTACATCTTCAGCGAAAAATTCGATTTGATTGATTCCATTTCGTTTCGCGTTTTTTCGGGCATCAATTATCGCTTCTTCAACGATGTCAACACCAACAATCTTTGCATTTTGCTTTCTTGTGGTTAAAATCTGACCGATGGTTCCTGTTCCGCAGAACAAATCCATTATGATTTCGTCGTCTTTTTGTTCTTCTTCGAAAACGTAATCTAAGGCTTTTGTATACAGTAATTCTGCGCATTTTGGATTCGTTTGAAAAAAGCTTTCCATGCTTATTTCGAATGTCAATCCCAATAATTCTTCGTTGATTTTTGGCGTTCCGAAAAGTAGCGTAGAGTTGCCGTTTTCAATCTTTGCTCTGTCGGCTACATTATCATTAACGGTGTGCCACAAGCCTGCAATCCGATCACCCATCAACTCTTGGATGAATTTGCCAAAAGCTGGCGCGTCAAACTTTTTCAATCCTTCGGAGGATGTCACCAAATTCAATAATAATTTATCTTCGGCAAATGACTTGCGTACCACAATGTGACGGAAGAATCCGTGTTTCTTTGGCGGATGCCAAGCAGGAAGATTCGTCGCTTTTAAATAATTGCGAATCTCAATCAATTTCGTTTCCCATTCTTCGTCGAAAAGTCCAGATGGTTTGTTGAGATTTTCAACTTTCCACCACGTACCTCGACGTTTAAAACCCAAAGCGAAAGCATTGTCAACCTCTTCACCCGTTGCTGGAATATGTTCAATGTTCGAGAAACTATATTCCATTTTATTGCGGTAATGGAAATGGTTTGGTGATGATATGAAAGCGTCGAATTTACTCGCAACGTCTTCAATATGAGATAGTTTTTGGAAATTTTCTAAAGTCGCTTCTTTCTTTACTTCTTCTTGTTGTTCAACGGGAACATAAATATACGGTCCACCGGAAATTTCTTGAAAATCACTAACCACTTCCTCAGAACTACGCTCTAAAACATCGACCAACTTGGCTTCTGCATAACGCTTTTTCTTTTTCGTAATTCTTGCTTGAACCGTTTGACCGGGAAAACAATTGTCTATAAAAATGACAAAATCGCCATCGCCTGTCGGAACTTTTGCAATTCCACGACCACCAAAAGCGTATTCGCTAATTTTAACTTCAATTAATTCTCCACGATTCATTTTATTGTTTTTTGAGTTTTTGCTTCCTCCCTTGAGGGAGGATTGAGGTAGGTGTGATGTGTAAAATAAATAAGGTGTTGTTGGCTTGATATCTCGGCGAAATACCTCCCTCGTTCTCTCCTAACAGAAGGGAATAAATCATATCAACCCCCGAATCACTCCTTTATCCGATCCTTGAATAAAACCAATAATTTCCTCCAATAAAGGTGTTTCAGGAAGTGTTTCTTTGACAGCTTTAATTCCCTTGGTTATGTTGCTATTCTGCACGTAAATTATCCTATAAATATCTTCAATTTCTCTGATTTGCTCTTCCGTCATCCCTCTTCGTCGCAAGCCTACAGAATTGACACCTGCGAAGGTCATCGGTTCTCTTGCAGCTTTGATATAGGGAGGAACATCTTTACGAATCAAACTTGCGCCACCGATAAAGGCATGTGCCCCGATGTGTACGAATTGTTGTGCCGCAGCTTTTCCTTCGATGATGGCATAATCGTCTATGGTAACGTGACCCGAAAGTCCCACGTAACTAGCCAAAATGACATTATCGCCCAATTGACAATCGTGCGCGATATGTACATAGGTCATCAACAAACAGTTGGCTCCAATTTTCGTCGTTTTTCTATCGTTTGTGCCTCGGTGAATTGTAACACATTCGCGAATCTTGGTGTTGTCCCCAATTTCTACCGTTGTTTCTTCGCCTTGGTATTTTAGATCTTGTGGTACAATACCAATTACCGCTCCTGGGAATACTTCACAGTTTTTACCCAAACGTGTGCCAGGGTACAAATTGGCATTGGAGTGAATGACACAGCCATCACCAATTATCACATCGGTATGTATGTGCGCGAAAGGATAAACAACAACGTTTGCACCCAATTGTGCTCCGTCGGCGATGTGGGCGAGAGGACTGATCATTTATTCTTTGTCTTTAATTACTTGCGCCAACATTTCGGCTTCCATCACAACTTGACCATTGACATAGCCTTTTCCGCCCATGTGAACCAATCCTCTGCGCATCGGTGACAACAAATGCAATTCAAAAATTATAGTATCACCTGGCAATACTTTTTGCTTGAATTTCACATTATCGATCTTCATGAAATACGTTGAATACAAATGTGGATCTTCTACTTTGCTCAAGGCAAAAATACCACCCACTTGCGCTGTTGCTTCGATTTGAAGAACTCCTGGAAAAACTGGATTCCCTGGGAAATGTCCCTGGAACATTGGTTCATTCATCGTTACGTTTTTCACGCCGATAATCGTTTCTTCGCCAATTTCCATCACTTTGTCTACTAGTAAGAAAGGGTAACGGTGTGGCAACATTTTCTCAATGTCGTTTATATCGTACAAAGGCTCTTTCGTTAAATCGAAATATTTGCCCTGTGTTTCTTGTTTTTTAATTTGCTCTTTCAACACCTTGGCAAAACCTACGTTACCAGCGTGTCCTGGACGAGCACCCAAAATATGACCTTTAATTGGTCGCCCCAATAAAGCTAAATCTCCAACGATATCCAGCAATTTGTGGCGAGCAGGCTCGTTTTCGTATTTCAATTTCGTCGTGTTCAAAACACCTACGCCTTCTACTTTGACATCTAAATCTTCTTTTCCAAGCGCCTTTGCCAAACGTTTCAATTCTGCTGGGTCAACCTGTTCCCGCTCCACCAAAACGATAGCGTTCTCTAGGCTTCCTCCTTTGATCAAATTGTTCTTCGCCAAGAATTCCAATTCTTTTAAAAAAACGAAAGTTCGACATGGAGAGATTTCATTTTTGAATTCACCCAAATTATACATCGTCGCGTGTTGCGTTCCCAAAACTGGCGATTTATAATCGACCATTACAGTCAATCGATAATGATCGTCGGGCACGGCTAAAAACTCAACACCTTTTTCTAGGTCTTCCCATTTGATGTTTTCCGTTAACTCGAAATAATTTCTCTCTGCATTTTGCTCAACAAGACCTGCTTTTTCAATTGCTTCAACGAAAAGCCAAGAACTTCCGTCCATAATTGGTACTTCAGGCCCGTCGATTTGAATCAGAGCATTGTCCACTTCCATGCCAACTAAGGCCGCCAATAAATGTTCGGTTGTATATACACGTGCACCATTTTCTTCTAGAGTAGTTCCACGGTCGGTTGCTACAACTAAATCACAATCTGCTTTTATTGTTGGTTGACCTTCCATATCCACTCGTTGGAATTTGAAACCGTGGTTTTCTGCCGCTGGAAGAATTGTGATATTTACTTTTTCACCTGTATGAAGTCCTATTCCGGATAATTTTGCCGTATCCTTCAGGGTTTTCTGCATGTCCGCCATGTCTATTTGTCTTTGGAAATGAGTTTGAGTTTATCTTCTAGTTCTTGTAATTTCCTTAGGATATAGGGTAATTTTCTAAATCCAAAGTATGATTTTTTGAAGTCGTTTATTGGTATACCTGGAGATCCCATTAATATTTCTGCTTTCTTGACCGAACCTGGGATTCCAGATTGAGCGACGATTTGCGTTTGATCGGCGATTTTGATGTGTCCACTGATTCCAGCTTGTCCGCCTACCATTACGTGTCGACCAATTTTAGTTGAACCTGCAACACCTGCTTGAGCTGCCATTGCTGAGTGTTGACCCACTTCGACGTTGTGCGCGATTTGAATCAAGTTGTCTAATTTCACGCCTTTGCGGATTAATGTCGAACCCAATGTTGCTCTATCTATCGTTGTGTTGGATCCGATTTCAACATCGTCTTCAATCACTACGTTTCCAATTTGAGGAATCTTTGAGAAAACCCCTTTTTCATCAGGGACAAACCCAAATCCATCAGCTCCTATTACGGTTCCAGCATGAATAGTAACGTTGTTGCCAATTATACAATCTTGGTATATTTTCGCCCCAGGATGAATCGTGCAATTGTCGCCAATAATTACGTTTTCACCTATATAAGCTTGCGGGTATATCGTTGCGTTTTTACCGATTTTCGTTCCATCACCAATGTAGGCAAAAGAACCCAAATACAACCCTTCACCTACTGCAGCCGACTCTGAAATGTGAGAAGGTTGTTCGATGTTGGGCTGTTTTTTCGTCATTTGATTGTAGATATCGAGCAATTTTGCAAAACAAGCATGTGCATCGTCAACTTTGACCAAAGTTAAGGTGTCTGGAAGCGATTGTTCGACTTTGAATGCGCGATTAACGATACAAATCGTTGATTCGGTTTTGTAAATATGTTCTTCGTATTTCGGATTTGCTAAAAAAGACAAACTACCAGGAGTTCCCTCTTCAATTTTTGCTAAACCAGTGACAACGGCATTTGCATTGCCATCAACCTCACCATTTAATAATCCTGCAATCTGCTCCGCAGTAAATTCCATGTTTCAAAATTAAAAATTCTAACTATAGAGAGGTAGTCGTGGCTCTCTTATTTTCAACAAGCCACTTTGTATATCATTGGAGAGTATCCTTATAAATATACTTAGTAATGTTGATTTTATCCTTATACCATACTGAAATCGCTCCAACTGTATCGCCTTTTTTGATTTCGAATTCTAGGTAATGTTCTGGTTTAATTGTGGTTAAAAAGTCTGACTTGTCATAGTTTAAGCACGCATTTTTCTTCAATTGTTTCAATATTGAACGATCATCTTTAAAGCCTAATTCAACTCTTAATCTTTGCATTGATCCGTTCGTGTCAGTGAATATCAAATCTTTTCCATCGGGGAATCGTATCAATTTTGCTTTTCCAGTTTGTTTCTCTTTTGGTCTGCTCGTAAAAACGGAAGAAACATAACTATCGTTGGGTAATGTGAAGTATAAAGTGGTTTTGTCCTTTGTTAATTTGTAGAATTTGTTTGGGTTTTGTTTTTTTGAATGCTTGAAATCTACATCTGCATCTGCAATGAAATCAATTAGACTTTTTGAGGAAATTTGTTTTGATTTAAGATTTGCTTCCTGTGCTGAAGGGACAACAATCACTCGCTGAAGAATAGCTGTTTTGACCCGATTTCCAGGTGTCCAAGAGCAACCTCTCGCTCCGAAAAACATAATGACGAAAAGTGTTCCGAACCCGAACCCGATTCCGTAATATCTTAAACGTCTTCCTAAATTGCTCATTTGATGTTTTGAATTGTTGTTTTTATTAGGGTGCAAAGATAAGAATAAGAGAGGAGTGGGAGGTGTTTGTCCTCTTTTTTGTGGTAATGGCTTCGAAAGGCTCAGCACACTATAAATGCAGAATTGAGGGCTGAGCCTGTCCAAGTCCGTCACTTCATGTCATAAAAAAACGGACTCAATTTCTCAAGTCCGTTCTAATATTATTTGAAATTCTTCTTACAGAATCGCGTCCAATTTTTCTGTCAATTGTGCTTTTGGAACTGCTCCAACTAATTTATCAGCAATTTCTCCTCCTTTTATAAAAAGAATAGTAGGAATGTTACGTACTCCGAATTGAGCTGAAACACCAGGATTTTGGTCAACATTTACCTTTCCGATAACTGCTTTTCCTTCGTATTCTGTGTGCATTTCTTCAATAGATGGTCCGATCATTCTACATGGTCCGCACCATTCTGCCCAAAAGTCTACTACTACTGGTTTGTCTGATTTCAATACTAATTCTTCGAAATTAGCATCTGTTATTTCTAATGCCATAACTTATATGTTGTTTTTTGTGCTTTTGCCGAAACCTATCAGCGCAAGCTAATTATTATTCTACGTTGTTGTACGCAAAGTTAACCTTTGACTTACTCTTCTCAATAATTTTGCCAATCTTTTTTCAACGCCATCTTGTCAGCCTATTCTTCGTTTTTTATAATCAAGGTTTTCGCCGTTTTTTGATTATCAGATCGTAACTCGAAGAAATAACGGGCGTCGGGGACCGTTGTCGTATCGAATTTCACCTTGTTGCCGCCGACTTTGGCCGAACGTTTGTCTATCGATTTAATTTCATTCATTTTTTCGTCCAACAAAAAGATTTCCACTTCTTTGTCTACTTGTAATTCGTAATAGAACTCCACTTCGCCGCTCGCTGGCTGACGTGTAATTGGTTCTAGTATTGCGTACTTTGCTTGATCCACTTCGCCTTTCCCCATTCTAGATAGCAGGCGACGATATAAAATAAAACCGATTAAAACAGAAATAGAAACCAACAATGTTGGAATCGCAACGGAAAAAAATGTGATTTTTAGTACTAACATTAAAGAGAAATTAAACCTTTTATTTTTGCAGCTTTCTCATATCTTGAGATTATTGCCTCGGAACTCAGCATCATTTCTTTTACCGTTACACTGACAAACTTACCGTTTTTTGATTCGTGAAAAGAAATATCTGCCGTTTCATCGAAAAGTGAGGTAGCTCTTGCAATTTGTGCAGGCGTATTCTCTACTATAAACTTGAATAAATACACATTTGGCCATTCTTCTTGGTCTAGTTGCGCTTTTAACTTATCAAAGACTCCCATTTTTCAATTCTTTTTTGCGCCACAAAGATAGTCGTTTTGCTTCGTTCAGTATGGTTTCTTTTCCATCGAATGTTAATTGTTGTAAATCTTCGATGGTTTGTCCACCCGCTTTTTCAAAAGAATGTACAGCCATAGAAAATGTTACTGGTTCCGGATCTTTAGAAAGTAATACATCTTTGATATCAAAGGTATCAGCCAATTCTAAATAAGCCGAATACTGGGTGAATAATTCGATTAAGTTGCGAATCAACTGCACGACTTTCGGGTTGTTTTTCGCACTAAAAATAGCTTGAAATAACTTGGCTTTTTCACTTTCAAAATAAGAATAGGCTTCCAAAAGAGAATTGCTTGCAGGAAAATCGATGGTTGATGATTTCACATCTGGAAACTCTGAGTCTGTCAAGGTGCGAAAGGCTTCTTCGCGTTTCAGCATTTTTTCCATCCGTTTCTCAAAAAGGGAAGGAAGGATCGCTCGATTTAAAAAGAATTGCTTGTCTTCGAATAAACGCTCTTCGTACAAATCATATAAATCGTCTTCTTCTTCAAACGGAAAAAATAAAGTGGCGTTATTCATTGAAATCGATGTTCTTTTCCTTATTTTTATTCATCCGAAGATTAATCATTTCAACTGTCAAAGAGTAAACCATCGCGAAATAAATGTATCCTTTTGGCACATGTTGATCGAAGGCTTCGGCAACTAGAACAACTCCAATGGTCACCAAAAATGCTAAAGCGATCATTTTCACCGTTGGACGATTGATAATAAATTCACTAATTGGTTTCGCAAAAATCATCATGACGAACATGGAAACAATTACGGCCAAATATATAATAATCATAGGGTTGTGATGTGTTTCTTTTGCCATGCCGTTGGTCATTCCAATTGCGGTAATAATGGAATCGAAGCTAAATACAATGTCGACCAACAAGATTTGAATGATAATCGCTTTTAAACTTTTCTTCTTGTTTGATGCATTCGGATCGGCGTGTTTGTGGGTCATGCTGTCGTGCATTTCCATCGTGCTTTTGTAAATGAGGAAAAGTCCACCAATGAGCAAAACAAGCTTTTGTCCTGTCATTTCCCAGCCAAAAATGGTGGTGAAAGGTTCGGTTAATCCCATAATCCAACCGACGACCGTTAACAAAATAAGGCGAATAATGAGTGCCAAGGACAAACCAATGTTTCGCGCTTTGCGACGCTCAGTTGATTCTAAAGGTTCCGTGATGATAGAGATGAAGATGATGTTGTCTATACCCAAAATGATTTCCAAAAGACTCAAAACTACAAAGTAGAAAAGTCCTGTGGCAGTTAGTATTACGGCAAAATCGAGCATATTATTTTGAGTTGATTTTGAGCTGTAAAACTACGAAATATAAACAGCAGAATTGTGCGGATGTCACAAAAATTGGAAGGGGAAATCATAAGAAAGAATAATCTATAAAAACCTGATACCCTTGAATCGAACTCAGCCTTTAAAATACAGGCTGAAGGCATGAAGTACCTTTAACCATACTGACTTTTAAAAAAAGAAATGGTTAACAATAGATTTATTTTATCCAATGAGATCAATTCTTTACAATTATAAAGATCGGTACCATTGAACCATCGGAATTGGCACTGGTACTATGTCATTATCGTAAAAAATTCCTGTAAAACCAAATTGAAAAGCTTGACCTTCAGCTTGATGCCATCTGAGTCCAGGAATCAATAACCCAAACCCAGGACGACTGCGATTTTCCTCGTAGGTAACCAATTGGGATTCATACATCATCGTCGTCGGATTATACACCTCCTGGTTATACGAAGTTGTAACAAAATCATCCGCAGCTGGCATCAAAATAAAAGAATCAAACACCAAAGTGATTTTTGGTGAAAGTTTTACCATTCCAGCAACACTCGTAATCCAGCGGCCTTCAGCACCATTTCCTGCCCAAATAGCACCATATCCGCTAGAAAATGCAATGTTTGTACGACGATCCCCAAATGAAAGTGTTGCGAATGGCAGAGCACCACCAAAATCAGGTATGATCCAGGTTCCTGTCCCCAATAATCCACCAAGGGCTATATGAGCGTTATCGGACAGTTGCCAACTTTTTTTTATCGTTCCGATTATAGGCATTCCTATCCACGAAGTCATAACGCCAACCCCAAAATTGTTACCTAAGCCAAATTGAAAATCAGGCCCAAAAAGATTCCATTGCACATAATGCTCTCCTTTAACAACAGGAAGTCCATTGGTAGTTAAAAAGTATCGTGTCGCAAATTTATCGTCTCCAATGAAGGTGCCACTTGCGTTAAAATCTTTAGTGTCGATAATTTCCATCTTCTTAATCACATGCTGTGGAATATAGACTTCTCTGTTATCCTTAGTTATAATTAATACCTCACGCGCGTCTTGCTTTAGGATCTTACCAAAGAGTTCACCACCATCCGTCTTAATAATACGGTATACATTGGTGTCTGCTTTTGGCATTGTGTCAGCTTGAGAATGAACACAGAACGAAATGAAAAAGGAAATAGAAATTAATAAAAGAATTTTCATAATATGTTTTTCTAATTTTAATAGCAAGTTAATAATTAAAACAAGACTTGATGAAATTATTGAAACCCAAATTACTCAGTTCGATTTATTTTCTCACCTTTTGTTTAAACTTCCTATTTCCCATAAATTAAGCATTGAGTGAATGCTTCAGTCTTTTATTGATAAACATTTTTGTGTCATTTCTTGTTTCAATTAGTATGAAAAGATTTATGATTATTCTAGGAGTTTTTATTGGTATATTTATTCTTTTTGAAATTTACATTCTCATCAGTCGAAACACGATAGAAAGCTATCCCTATAAGGTTATGGAAAAATATGACAATTTTGAAATTCGAACCTATGAGGCAAGCCTGTTTACCTCGGTGAAATTACCAATGAAAGACTACAAAAGGGCATCGAGTAGCGGATTTCGTCAATTGGCGGGTTATATTTTTGGTGGAAACGAAACAAATAAAAAAATAGCTATGACTTCACCTGTGGTAATTTCCATTGACGATTCGACTGAAATGATGTTTATGGTACCTAAAAAACTCAAGAAGGAGAAGTTACCAAAGCCCAATCAAAACTCGATTGTGTTCAAGGAAATGCCTGAGAAAAAAATGGCAGCTTTTCGTTTTGGCGGCTGGGCGAGTGACGAAAAAATAGAAAGGTACAAGAAGAGGTTAACTGCCGCATTGGACGCGAAGGGCATTAAACATACAGGTCGTTTCTGTTATTTCGGCTACAACCCACCTTTTGATATTCTGTTTAGAAAAAATGAGGTTGTTGTGGAGTTGGATTAATCATAATGTCTCGTGCGATCCATCGCAAAAAGGTGCATTTCTCGATTGTTTGCATGCACACATGGCGGCTTTTCTGTTTTCTTGAGGTTTAAGCACGCTCGGAGCGAAACTTGATCCTTTGTGAGAACCGTCGCACCAAGGCTGATTGGTAGACAGTCCACACGTACACCAGGCATAGGTTTTATCTTTTTCTAGATCTTGTATAATGGGCGCTTTACCGGCAACTTTTCCGTTTTCTGACATATTTTTTTATTTACTTAATTTTTAACGATTTTATGTGTTTCCAATCCATTTTCCGTTTGGAGAACAATGGTTATCTGAAAAAATTCATAATTACATTTTAATTCCCTCACAGGTTAAAAGTATACTAAACAATTTATACATATACAATTCTCTAAATGGTTCAAACCTATCCGCGTTCCAATATCATTGCATCATTTTAAAGCTGCAAAATAACTTTTCAATACCTCAGGATTTACATCTGTGTCGGTAAAAATCTCAATCAATTTCGGTCGGCCATCCGCTTCATACTGATAGAATGCTTCCATGTGTCCATGGAGTTCTTCTGTGTTTTTAGCGGAGAAATACTCAATTTCAAAAGCTTTGCAAATGTGTTCGGCAGAATGCTGGTGTTCGGCTACGAAGTATTTTTTGTATTGCTTGGTAGAATTGGGACCCGGAATAATTTTAAAAATCCCGCCACCTTCGTTGTTAATTAAGAAAATACGAAGATTAGGCGTTAAGAATTTGTTCCAGAGGGCATTGCTATCGTAGAAAAAGCTGATATCGCCTGTGAAGTGTACGTGCCATGAGTCTTTGTTTGCGAAAGCGGCGCCAGCTGCAGTACTCATACTTCCATCGATGCCGCTTGTTCCACGATTCGATTGATAAGTCACCGAAGCTATGGGGTCGAACAATTGTGCGTAGCGCACAACGCTCGAATTTCCGAGGTGAACGACACTCATTTCGGGCAAGCAATCGTTTAGAATAGAGAAGACTTTTAAATCGGAGAAAGATGTACTTTTACAAAATTCAGTCGTTTTTTCTTGGTTAATAAAGTCGATGCTTTTCCATTTGGAATCGTATAATTCTACTCTGTTTCGGGGCGCTTCGTTCAGTTTTCTGATAAAGCTGTTCGGCGCACATTCCACCGATTCTGAAAGGTGACGGAAAGTGTCCATTTCTGGAAACGCATAGCCAACTCGCCAATGATTTTTGATTTCCCAATCGCGGAACAAGTCCTTTATTTTTTTAGAGACTATCGCTCCGCCCAAAGTGATGAGTATTTCAGGAATAAAATCAGAATTGTTTCGGTCCAAATGTTCGATGGTTCTGTCCATGCAATGCACAAACTTTAAATCATACAAATTAGAGGTGTTTTCCACCATAATCAGCACCGTCGGATCTTCGGACATGGTTTTCAATTGGTCTAATAAAGCTCTGTTTTTAGGCATTTGACCGCATAGTACAATCTTCTTTTTGGCCGCCGACCATTGATTTTGAAAAAGTGCCCAATCGAGAGTAGTTGAATTCTCTATATTGGATTTAGTTTGGTCAGCATAACTGAGGCATTTAGCTTGAGCGGAATTAAAATCAGACACTTCGATTGTGCTGTATAAAGGCTCCTCCAAAGCAAAGTTGATATGAACTGGCCCCGACCATTCACCTTTTGCTTTATTGATAATATCGAGCGTTTCCATGCAGAGAAACTGATAGTAATGTTCAGTCTCGTATTTGTCCTCTAGTTGAATGAAACTGTGCACATGGGACCCGAAAACATTGTCTTGCATAATCGTTTGCCCGTCACCATGATTGATCCATTCTTGCGGACGATCGGCGCTGATGACGATTAGAGGAATATTTTGGTAATACGCTTCAGCAACCGCTGGAAAATAATTTAGGACAGCTGAACCGGAAGTACATAAAACAGCAATAGGTTCTTGTAATTGGAGCGCCATTCCGATAGCGAAAAATCCAGCACTACGCTCGTCATGCACTAAAATCGTTTTCACTTCGGGATGTTCGTTAAATGAAATGGTCAAAGGTGCGTTTCTCGATCCTGGAGAAATGACCACATGTTTTAAGCCTGCGGCAACACATGATTCAACGAACAAATGAACGTTCTTTTTAGCGCTCGTCAAATAACTCATCGAGGATCAATTTTTTCTAAGATGTCCAATAAAGTGCGGGTCTTGTTTTCCGTTTCTTCCCATTCGTCCTCGGGAATAGAGGAAGATGTATATCCACCACCAACGTACAAATACGCCTTTCCAGGCAGGATTTGACAGCAACGTAAATTGACATATAAATAACTATTTTTCTCGTCCGTCGCGCCGATGAAACCGGTGTATAAATCACGGTAAAAAGGTTCAATGGTCGCCACTAAATCTTGTGCTATTTTTGTTGGAACACCAGCAACTGCAGGAGTAGGGTGGAGTTCTAAAGCTATATCTATCGCCGATTTATCTAGACTGTAAAATGAAAAATCGGTGCGTAAGTGTTTGACGGGTCCAGCATCTATATCAAAAGGTCCGTGTTTTTCAATTTGTTGTAAATCTTGGGTCAACAATCTGTTTTGGATAAATTCCGTCACCATGTATTGTTCTTCCAATTCTTTGTCATCCCATGCTTCGCCAGCTTGTACTTTCTTGGTTCCGGCAAGAGACATGGTATAACCTTGATGTCCGTGCATGGACAATAAAACTTCGGGAGTAGCGCCTATCCAGGTGCCGAACAATTCGCTAGAAACAAGGTAAACGAATGTTTTTGGATATCGTTCGCACAATTCGTCGAACATTACTCGGCATTTTGATTCATCGAAGGAAACGCTTTTCACTCGTCCGTAAACGGCTTTTTGCAAGCCATGCACATCGAAATTATTGATAAGAGATTCTCCGCCCATCAAATATTCCTTTTTGCTTGCGCTATACGGAACGCGATCCGAATAAAAATAACTTGCTTCATCACCTGTTTCGTGAAAATAATAAAGCGCAGTCTTATTGCTGTTGGCAATGCAGAAATTACTCGTTGAATCGGGTACGCTGGTTCGTCGAAATTCACCCGTTTGGTCAACAACTTCTTTTTCTGGTATTCGATATATGAGGATATCCGCCATTATTATCTCGGAACGATCATTACAGTTAAACGTCCAGTACAAATTAGTTTTTCGGTTTCATTATCGAACAGATCCACTTGCCACACATGCGTTCTTTTGCCGCCGTGTACCAATTTTCCAATTGCTTTCACTAATCCACTTTTCATTCCACCAATGTGATTTGCATTTATTTCCAAGCCAACGGGCATTTCTTTTTCGAGATCAATCAATAAGGTCGAACCCATCGAGGCGATACTTTCTATTAACGCCGCGCTTGCTCCACCATGTAACAATCCCAATGGTTGATGTGTTCGTTTATCGACTGGCATTGTGGCCACCACATAGTCGTCACCTAGCTCCACACAACGGATTCCGAGGGTTTCCATCATGGTGTTTTTAAATAGTGCTTCGATTTGTTCGAGGGGAACTTGGCGTAATTTCATGGGGACAAATTTAGGGAATAATTTCGGGCTTCGACAGGCTCAGCCCTCGGATTTGTGGGTTTGAAATTCAAAATCGATGTTCAAGTTGGTTTCCCGCCTTGAGGTGGGACGGAAGGGAGGTGAGATGCTATGAGCTCAATTGTATAAATTCACTATAATCGTAATTTATCAACCAACCATTTTTTATATCCTTTCCCTGAGAACTATTTTGGAGATAAAATCCTAATTATCTTTACCCCATGTTACAAACCAATTTCGATTTACAACCGTACAACACTTTTGGCATCAGCGTGAAATGCGATTATTTCGGGAGATTCTCGTCCGTCGATGAACTGAAATCTCAATTGGCAGAAGTGAAGAAATTGAATTTGCCTTTGCTTGTTTTGGGTGGTGGAAGTAATTTATTGTTAACCAAGGATTTTAACGGAGTGGTTCTTCGGAACAAGATTATGGGGTTTGAAATTGTTGGAGATGTTTCGGACTTCGACTCCGCTAAGCCCTCGGATGGGAAAAAAGGAATCATTGTTCGTTCTGGAGCTGGGGAGGTTTGGCACGAATTCGTATTGAAATGTTTGGATAAAAATTTAGCGGGAATTGAAAATCTTAGTTTGATTCCAGGCAGTGTAGGAGCGAGTCCCATGCAGAATATTGGCGCGTATGGCGTTGAAGTAAAGGACACTTTTCATCAATTAGAAGCCTTGCATATTACTTCTGGGGAAGTGCACAGCTTCAATGCCGAACAATGTGCTTTTGGCTACCGAGAAAGCGTTTTCAAAAGAGAATTAAAAGATCAATACATCATTACCAGCGTCGAATTTTGTTTACAAAAAGAAGCGATGGTGAATACATCGTACGGTGCTATAAACGACGAATTGGCCGAGCGAGGTATTACCGAACCGACCATTCGTGACGTCAGTAATGCCGTTACTGCTATTCGAGAAAGCAAGTTACCAAATCCGAAAGAAATTGGAAATGCGGGGTCTTTTTTTAAGAATCCAGTTATTGAGAAAGCACAAGCTAAGAAATTGTTGGCCGCACATCCTGATATGCCACAATATCCGGATCGTAAGAATCCAACTTTGACGAAACTCGCTGCTGGATGGCTTATTGAAAAAGCTGGTTTCAAAGGCATGCGTATAGAAAATTACGGAGTTCATGCGAAGCAAGCTCTGGTTTTAGTGAATTACGGAGGCTCGAAAGGTCAAGATATTTACGATTTATCGACCAAAATTTTGGAGACAGTGAAGGAGAAGTTTGGGGTTCAGTTGGAAAGGGAGGTTAATATTTTGTAACGAAGGGAATTAACCGCAGAGTGGCGCGGAGAGTTTCGCGGAGAGCGCGAAAAGAAAAAACTCCAACATCCTCTGTGGCCTCTGCGAAAAACTCTGCGTTTCTCTGCGATAAAAAATTCTTTATTCCTTTAAAAATCCTGTATCTTTGCACCGAATTTTCAAGTAAATAATATGTTATCCGTAAATAATTTATCCCTTCAGTTTGGTAAGCGTGTCCTTTTCGACGACGTCAATTTGACCTTCGCTCATGGCAATTGCTATGGTGTGATTGGTGCCAATGGAGCTGGAAAATCAACTTTTCTTAAGATATTAACGGGCGATCAAGATCCGACGAAAGGTAGAGTAGAGTTGGAACAAGGTAAACGAATGGCGGTCCTTTCTCAAAACCATAACGCATTTGATGAGTATCAAGTATTGCAAACGGTGATCATGGGGCATACGCGTTTGTTTGAAATAATGACGGAGAAAGACGCTTTGTATGCGAAACCTGATTTTTCGGATGAAGACGGAATGAGAACGGCTACTTTGGAAGGTGAATTTGCTGATTTGGAAGGCTGGAATGCTGAAACAGATGCAGCGACTTTGTTATCGAATTTGGGAATTGAAGAAGCGAGACATTATAGTTTGATGGTTGATATGCCGAGCGAATTAAAAGTTCGAATCTTGCTGGCGCAAGCTCTTTTTGGAAATCCTGATTTGTTGATTCTAGATGAGCCAACGAATGACTTGGACATCAAAACGATTTCTTGGTTGGAGGATTTCTTATTGGATTTTAAAAACACAGTGATTGTTGTATCGCACGACAGACACTTCTTGGATACGGTTTGTACCAATATTTGCGATATCGATTATTCGAAAATCAATTTGTTCACCGGAAACTATACATTCTGGTATCAATCATCGCAATTGGCAGCACGGCAACGTTCAGATAAAAACAAAAAAGCGGAAGACAAGAAAAAAGAGTTGCAAGACTTTATCTCTCGTTTTTCCGCGAATGCATCGAAATCGAAACAAGCAACTTCTCGCCGTAAGATGTTGGATAAGCTTGATTTGGAAGAAATTCAACCTTCATCAAGAAAATATCCAGGTATCAATTTCAACATTGAACGTAAGCCTGGAGATCAAATTTTAATGGTAGAAAATCTTTCTGCTTCAAATGAAGGAGAAGTTTTGTTCAAGGATTTGAACTTTACCATGAATCAGAATGATAAAATTGCCATCATTTCTAAGAATTCAGTTGCATTGACCGCTTTGTTCGAGATTTTGAATGGAAATAGAAAAGCGGATTCGGGTGAATTTACTTTTGGAACAACAATAACTGCGGCTTATTTGCCAAATGAAAATCATTCATTCTTCGATGGACACAAAGAATCGTTGATAGATTGGTTGCGTCAATATGCTCAAACCGATGAAGAGCGTGAGGAAGTTGCACTACGTGGATTCTTGGGACGAATGCTGTTCTCTGGCGAAGAAGCGTTGAAAAGTGCGAAAGTTCTTTCTGGAGGCGAAAAAGTGCGTTGCATGTTGTCGAGAATGATGTTTGCAAAAGCGAATTTCTTGATGATGGACGAACCGACGAATCACTTGGATTTGGAGTCGATTACAGCTTTGAATCAGGGAATGGAAGAGTTTGCTGGAAACATGCTTTTCACTTCTCATGACCACTCTCTGACGAATTCAGTTGCGACACGTATTATCGAGATTTCATCAAATGGTTTCATGGACAAAATGATGAGCTACGACGAATATCTTGCAGATACGAAAATTGCGCAACAGCAAGAAGCACTTTATGCTTAAATTCGTTTCGTGAAAGATCCAAAGTCGACATACCGCAGCACCATTTGGCAACATCGACTGATTTCTTTTTTTCGCAATATCGATTTCCCCGGATTTCGTAAACTTTCCTTGCTATTACCAAAATGGCTTTTGCCTAAGGTCGATAAGGTTGGTGAACATATTCTCAAAATTCCTTCTGGATTAAAGTTGTGGATTAACCCGTCGAAAGATTTGGGTGTTGAACGTAGTTTGTTTGAAACAGGAACCTACGAACGCGGAACTTTAAACTTCATCGAAAAACATTTACAAAAAAGTCAAACTTTCATTGACGTCGGTGCGAATATTGGTTTAATGTCCATGACGGCGAAGAAAACCCTCGGAAATTCTGGTCAAGTTTGGGCATTCGAAGCGAATCCGAGAACGTTTGAAATCATGGAAAAGAATTTCGGATTGAATAATATGAATTCCATTCATTCCTTTGAATGTGGATTGGGAAAGGATAGTGAAACCCTAACATTATACGATAATTGGTCAATCAATCGCGGAGCAGCTTCAACAGTTGTTCAAGGGGTAAATGCAGAATCGATTGACATTAAAATTCTTCCTTTTGATGCTGTAGCGACCAGTCAAGGTATAAAGGTTGACATGATGAAAATTGATGTGGAAGGAATGGAATTGGCTGTTTTGACTGGAGCAGAAGAGTCTATCCGAAAAGATAAACCGATATTGATAATTGAATTTTCCGCGGAAAGAGAAGTTGGCTCGCGAAAAGTTTTGTATGATAAAATTGAGTCGTTTGGGTTATATTCCTTTTACAAGTTGAAAGTAGGGAAAGAAAGAACATCGAGATTGGTGGAGATTGGTTCTTTTTCTGAAGTTCCAAAAGATGACAATGTATTTTGTCTAGCGAATAAAAACAGTAAATAATGGGCGTAAAGTATACACTTTCCGGTGCAGATGCACATCAGCAATATCTAAAAATTGAAGCGGAGTTTCCAGTTTTTGGAGACACCACAACAGTTTACTTGCCAACTTGGCGACCTGGTCGATATGAATTGGGCAATTTCGCCAAAAATGTGCGTCATTTTCAAGTTTTCGGTTCTTCAAAGAAGCCTTTGTCGTTTAAGAAATCGCACAAAGCGGTTTGGGAAGTCCAGACCAAAGGCGAAGAGTCGATTCGTGTGGTGTATCAATATTACGCTAAGGATTTGAACGCTGGAAGTAGCTTCTTATCTGAAGACCAGATGTATGTGAATCCAGTAAATTGTTTTGTTTTCACGGATGAAACGACCGAAATGCCGATAGAATGTCTTTTGAATATTCCTAAAAACTATCAGATTGCATGTAATCTTGTGCAAAAAGGAAACACACTTTCTGCGCCCGATTTTCAAACGATGGTTGATTCACCTTTCATCGCATCGCCGAGTTTGTTGCACGATGAATACGAAGTGGGCGGGATCAAATTTCATCTTTGGTTTCAAGGAATGGAGGAAGTTGACTTTGAGCGTTTGAAGAAAGATTTTTCTGCCTTCACGCAAAAACAATTGGAGAAATTTGTTGAATTTCCCGTAAATGAATATCATTTCTTGTTTCAAATTACTTTATATAGAGCTTACCATGGAGTAGAGCATCATGCTTCAACTGTAATACTTTTAGGACCAACGTATTCTGTTTTCAAAAATGGTTATGTCAATTTATTGGGCGTTTCGTCGCATGAATTATACCATACATGGAATGTGAAGACGATTCGTCCGATTGAGATGTTTCCTTATAATTTCAAAGAAGAAAACTTCTCCGAACTCGGTTATATCTGTGAAGGTGTGACGACCTATCAAGGTGATTTATTCTTACTGAAATCGGGTGTTTTTGATTGGAATCAGTACAAAATTGAGTTTAACCAGCAATTGCAAAAGCACTTTGATAATTCTGGGCGATTCAATTATTCAGTTGCCGAATCTTCATTTGATACATGGTTGGATGGATACGAAGCTGGAGCGCCAGGTCGAAAAGTGTCTATTTATACGGAAGGTTGTTTGTTGGCTTTTGTGACGGATATTCGAATCCGCAGAGCAACGAAGGACAAGTGCGGTTTGGACGAATTAATGAAACGTTTGTATTTCGACTATGCCTTGCACGGTAAAGGAGTTTCGGAAGCTGATTATAAAGCTGAAATTGCAAACATAACAGGTGAAGATTGGACGGAATTGTTCACCGATTATTTCTATGGAACGAAAGCCTATGAAATTATCTTAGCTGATGCTTTGGAATACATAGGAATGGAATTATCGCACATTCCTTCACCCAAATATAGCGAAGCGAAATTAGGAATTAAAACAATGCCTGAGGGTCAAAATTTCAAAGTAATGTCTGTCTTTACTGGAGGAACGGCTGATATGGGCGGAATAATGTTGGAGGATGATATTATTGCTGTGAATGGAAATGCGTGTCAAGGTGAACTGGATCAGTGGTTGGAGTTATGCGATAATGTTGAGAAAACTTTGTTGGTACAGCGAAAAGGTAAGATTATCGAATTAAGATTACCAGAATTACAGCGTTCCTTTTTCAATGTGTATAGTATAGTTGAGATGAAGAATCCGACAAATGCACAGGTGAAGGCGTTGGAGGCTTGGAAGAAATAATTTTTTGATAAACTTAAAGATTTAGAAAGATTCCCTAAATGTATTTGATTTTCAGTGTTTTAAGTTGTTGTGTGAGTAAATCCAAAAACAACCTGTTTACAGGAAAACGTTATTCCCTCTTTGGATTGTAATTTTGTCAAATCTTTATTCGATTCTTGTCTGAAAGACAATCCAGAAACAAATAGAAAGACAAGAGCTGTAAATGTACTTTTTGGTCTCATTATGTTTGGTTTAGAATAAGTTCACTTACTTCTTTGAAAATAAATATGACAATTTTCGATATGCGTTTTATCAATAAACTGTTGAGCTACGTATGTAAAAAACGATAAAATGGCTGTCAGTTACCTCTTTTAAAATTTATAACTTAAGCCTATACTCGGAAGAACGGGGAATTGGTAAAGCGTTTCTTGTGAAACGCGATTGATGTAAAATATATTTCTTCGACCGTAAACATTCGTAACACTTGCTATCAATTCTAATACATCTTTGTTTTTGAATATAAACTGCTTCTTAACTGTAATATCTAAACGGTGATAGTATGGTAGGCGTTCAGAGTTTAAATTAGCTAAGCTGGAAGAAATAGAACTCGGATTACTGTTCACGTAATCTGTACCTACACCATCTGAAAATGTTTCTCCTTGGAAATAAGCAGCAGTAGGCGTGAAAGGAAGCCCAGAACCTAAATTCCAACGGATGCTCAACTCCAAATCTTTCTTTTTACCAAATAAGTATGTACCAACAAGATTTACGTTGTGTCTTCTATCAAAAACAGGAAAGTACTCATTGAATCCGTTCCATCTAACCGATTTACCATAAGAATAAACTCCCCAAAGGAACAAGCGCTCTTCGCTATATTTCAAAAGTAAATCTGCTCCGTAACTTGAACCCGACTCAATTAAAAAGTCTTTTTTGGATTCGTCCGGTACACTTGCAAATTCTGCAATATCCTCATAGGATTTGTTGATATTGATGTTACTCAACTGCGGGAAATACTTGTAATATCCCTCGATATTCATCGACCATTTTTTGGTCAAATCAATTTCGCCACCAACAATTGCGTGCCATGAATATTGAATTCCATTACTCGGAGTTTTCGTTTTTCCATATTCATTTACGAACGTTTCTTGCACCGACTCAGGAGCAGAAAGTAAACCATTGAATAAATTCACGATATCTTTATCAGATGATGCAGAGGTAAAGTTCTGTGAATAACGACCACCTGACATTTTTAAACGGAAATTCTCAGTCACATTGTACTTCGCTCCCAATCTTGGTTCGAATGAGATGGTACTCAAAGTTGCGTATACTTGAGTTCTGAAACTTGGTTGAATTACCCATCGATCTCGAACAATTCTATAGTTAGCGTACAATCCAATTTCTGTGGTAAACCCTTCCACTTGGATCGTTTGACCAACCTCATTTGAGGTTTTAAAGTCCGTTGAAAATCCACCTAAATTAATTCCGTAGTTGAACTCGCTCTCTTTCTTTAAGAAATAAGTGAAATCAAATCCTAAATCGAACCCGCCTATGGAACTTGTTCGTATAGGTGATCCAACTTCGTTGAAAGTTGTTGTGTAATTTGAACCATTCACGTGTCCTCGGATAAATACCGGTGAACTACTGGGTACTAATATGAAATTCACACCACCACCTGACGCTTGCCAATCGATATCTGCAATGCTATAATTGACACTATCGCGGTTATGAAAACCAAATACACTCACTTTAGAGCCTCCGTCCGAATTGAATGTCACCTTTCCGTATAAATCAGTGAAATTGAAGGGTAATCCGTTTCCATCATTGATAGACGGGTACAATTTCCGAGAAGTATAATCCAACAAACTGTGTTTCGCAGAGAAAATGTACGAAGCATTACTGGCTGAACTATCGGCATTCTTGGTGAAAGGACCTTCTAGTACAACTTTAGCCAAAAATGGTGACGCTGATACTTTACCTCCGAAATTCTTTCTGTTTCCATCTCGGTATGTGATATCCATAATTGATGAAATACGTCCACCATATTGAGCATCAAATCCTCCAGTGTAAACATCTGCACTTTTTACCAATTCAGTTTCGAAAATCGAGAAAAAACCAATGGCGTGGAAAGGACTATAAATCGTCATTC
>ERZ1048068.432-NODE-432-length-39092-cov-7.347004_pt1 | contig 39092 bp, 36 predicted proteins | sample MGYA00383098_ERZ1048068 | MGnify/ENA primary metagenome ERZ1048068 (study PRJEB29581, sample SAMEA5548368) | metagenome | biome: marine; feature: coastal; material: water | depth 1 m | study: Short-term variability in the microbial, nano- and picoplankton dynamics... | reverse complement strand
CTCTCAAAGGTATTCTGTCAAGTTCTGAAAATAAATCTGAAAATTATACCCATCGGAATTACAACCTCAACAACCATCTTATATCGCCCACCGTATCTTATATCATTTCCACCAATGCTCGTTGCAATCTAAGCTATCAATGGCAGCATAAAGAAAACACAGTAAATGCCAAAGAGTCGCTAATTCAACAAACACTGAAAAGCTCTTTTTCGTTATCCAAACAGCAAAAATACGCCCTTTCAGGCTCTTTTTCTTATATACGAAATAACTACCAAGGAAATGCTTTTTCGGCAGTTGGCTACCAGCTTTTGGAAGGGCTACAACCTGGAGAAAATCAAACTTGGGAGCTGTCAATTCAGAAACAAATCTCAAAATTTTTGGATCTCAACCTTAGCTATCAAGGAAGAAAATCTCCTGGTATAAAAAGTATTCATACAGGAAGCATTCAGTTAAAAGCCTTTTTTTAAAAAAAATATGGTAGCTTTATACTCATAAATAAACATCGACCAAGTCATGAAATATTACGTTATTACTTTTCTTTTATTTATTACAACACTCTCTTTTGCTCAAAGTTCTTCGGGGTTTGACAGTTTTGATAATTCTTATTTCGATACAGAATCAACTCGAAGTAATGAAATTCGTTTCAACGGATTGGACTTATTAATTTCTCCTGCAATTAACATAAGTTACGAGCGAATTCTAAATGCCTCCTCGGGATTTGGAACGAGTTTGTTTTTTGATTTTGGTGATGATGTTTATGACAAAGATTTTAGCATTACCCCCTTTTATCGTTTTTATTTTCTGAGTCAAGAAGAATTTGGAGCTAGTGGTTTTTTTGGTGAAGTATTTGCAAGTTTTTCTTCAGGTAAAAATGATAATTTTATAGGTTCAACAAGTGATGAGAAGTTTTTTGACATTTCTTTGGGGCTTGGTGGAGGAAAAAAATGGGTAAACCAAAACGGATTTACTTTTGAACTGGGAATTGGAGCAGGAAGGTTTCTTCTTGACAACAGCAATGAAGATGTGGACGTAATGCTCAATGTCAGTATTGGAAAACGCTTCTAGATGCGTTCCAACCATGTTCGCATTGACACTTCCTTTTTAAGAATATCACTCAATTCAGAAATTGCCACTCGTTGTTGCTTCATAGTATCTCGATGACGTAGCGTAACGGTTTGATCTTCTACCGTTTGATGATCAACGGTAATACAAAAAGGAGTTCCAAGCGCATCTTGTCGTCGGTAACGGCGTCCCACAGCATCTTTTTCATCGTAAGCTGTTTCCATGTCCCATTTCAAATCGTTAACAATAGATCGGGCTATTTCTGGCAAACCGTCTTTCTTCACCAACGGAAAAACTGCTACTTTAGTGGGCGCTAATACAGCGGGAAGTTTTAAAACCGTTCGCTTCGAACCGTCTTCCAAAGTTTCTTCTTGCAAAGCATTGGAAAAAACCGCTAAAAACATACGATCCAGTCCAACAGAAGTTTCAAGCACATAAGGAACATAACTTTCACTACGCTCATGATCAAAATATTGTAATTTTTTACTGGAAAACTTTTCATGGCTACTCAGATCAAAATCGGTTCGCGAATGAATACCTTCCAATTCTTTAAATCCAAAAGGAAATCGAAACTCAATATCACAAGCAGCATCGGCGTAGTGTGCCAGCTTATCATGATCGTGAAAACGGTAGTTGTCGGTTCCCATTCCCAATGATAAATGCCAGTTAAGACGTGTTTCTTTCCAGTGATCGTACCATTTTTTTTGTGTCCCAGGCTGAATAAAAAACTGCATTTCCATTTGTTCAAACTCACGCATTCTGAAAATAAATTGACGAGCAACTATTTCGTTGCGAAATGCTTTTCCTGTTTGTGCAATTCCAAATGGAATTTTCATACGTCCTGTTTTTTGAACATTGGAAAAGTTGACAAAAATTCCCTGAGCAGTTTCAGGACGTAAAAACAAATCGGTGGCAGATTCTGCTGAAGCTCCCAACTTGGTTCCAAACATCAAATTAAATTGTTTGACATCTGTCCAATTTCGAGAACCCGAAAGCGGACATGCAATTTCAAGTTCTTCAATCAACGCTTTAACATCAGCCAGGTCTTCGTTTTCCAACGATTTCCCCATGCGCGCCAAAATTTCAGAACCGCGTTCTTTGTATTTTACAACGCGCGGATTGGTGGCTAGAAATTGTTCTTTATCAAACTGATCTCCAAAACGCTTAGCGGCTTTGGCTACCTCCTTTTCAATTTTCGTGTCGAGTTTACCAACATAATCTTCTATCAAAACGTCAGCTCGATATCTTTTTTTGGAATCTTTATTATCAATCAATGGATCGTTAAATGCATCGACATGGCCCGAAGCTTTCCAGGTAGTAGGATGCATAAAAATTGCCGCATCAATCCCTACAATATTTTCGTGCATTTGAACCATGGCTTTCCACCAATACGCTCGAATGTTGTTTTTGAGTGCTACTCCGTTTTGACCGTAGTCATAAACTGCGCTAAGTCCGTCATAAATTTCACTCGACGGAAACACATATCCATACTCTTTTGCGTGGGATATGACTTTTTTAAATTGATCTTCTGCTGCCATGGTGCAAAAATAGGGTTTCTTTTGTAAATTGAAACCCCAATCTTGTGCTTATGTTATTCAAATTAAAATCTTATTATGCGGGACTTTGGGAACTCTTTTTTCCCATAAACTGTTTGGGATGTGGCAATCAAGTTTCTCAAAACCATTCGCTGCTTTGCGTGTATTGCCGACATCAGCTGCCACTTACTCGCTTTGACTTACAATCCAATCATCCAATGGATCGGGTTTTTTACGGACGGATACAAATTGAAGCTTCCATTGCTTTGTGTTATTTTAAAAAGGGAGGTATCGTCCAACAACTCATTCACAATCTAAAGTACAGAGGACAACAACAAGTTGGTCATTTTTTTGGCGAGTGGTTAGGAAATCAAATGCTTGCCAGTAAAAAATTTGACACAATAGAGGGCGTTGTTCCTGTGCCTTTGCACCCCAAACGGTTGCGAAAACGCGGATACAATCAGGTAAGTCGGTTTGGAAAGGCCATTGCTAATCTATTCAACGTTCCTTTTTATGAAACAATTCTTATAAGACAAAAACACACACAAACATTGGTTCAAAAAAACAGACAAGAACGATGGAAAACACTTTTGAATGCTTTTAGTATTGAACAAGAAAATGCTATAGAAAACAAGCATCTTCTTTTGGTTGATGATGTATTGACCACAGGAGCCACTCTCGAAGCGTGTGCAGAAAAGCTGCAAGAAATAAAAGGGGTGCAAATTTCAATTGCCACTATGGTGTTTGCACAACAAATTCTTCCATAATCCTTAAAATAATTGTTATTTTGCCAATGAGAGTTTAGTAAAATTATGAGACACCAATGGATCCTTTTTGTTATGATAACCTTGACTTTGGTGCAATGCGCCAAAAGAGGTACTCCCACTGGAGGCATCAAAGATGAGATTCCGCCAGTTTTGCTAAAATCCAATCCGCCTTTATTGGCGACTGGATTCAATGCAAAACGCATTCGATTGCATTTTGATGAATTTATCAAACTCAAAGACATCCGAAAACAACTTATTGTTTCTCCTCCCATCCAAGAAGGTGGATACAGTATTTTGCCGATGTCGGGAGCCTCTAAATACATTCAAATTGATATTAAAGACACCTTGGAGCCCAATACAACGTATGCCTTTAACTTTGGCCAAAGTGTAGTTGACAATAACGAAGGAAATTCGTTTCCCTATTTTCGATATGTGTTTTCGACAGGCGATTATATCGATTCGTTATTCGTAACTGGAGAAATAACCGATGCATTAAAACGCCAGCCTGAGTCATTTGTGTCTGTTATGTTATTTGCTATTGACAGCACCTATTCGGATTCTGTGATTTACAAACAACCTCCCGCCTACCTCACCAACACTTTGGATAGCAGTGCCGCTTTTAGGATTAGTAATGTAAAAGCGGGTAAGTATTTGTTGGTGGCTTTAAAAGATGTAGCTAACAATTATACGTTTGATCAAAATATCGATAAAATTGCTTTTTATCCAACTCCCATTGAATTGCCTCAAGACAGTCTTGTTGAATCATTGGCACTCTTTCAGGAAGAAACAAACTTTAGAGCCACTCGTCCTTTTGTTATTTCTAAAAATCGAATTGGGTTTGGATTTCGGGGTAGGTCCGATAGCTTAGATATCAAGCTTACTACTCCCATGTCTTCTGATTTTGAATCTATCTTAACGGCGGATGAAAAGACAGATACGCTCTACTATTGGTTTCGAGATATTGAAAACGATTCCTTAGTTTTTAGTGTTAATAAAAAAGATTACACACTCAAATTGAATACTAAAGAACCCGATTCTTTAGCCCTTTCTGTTTCTCCAAAGGGAACTTTGCCCCTTTCTGAATCGCTTTTTATAAAATCAAACACCCCTTTGGTCGCAAAAAATGATAGTTTGATTGCTATTCTTAACCAAGATTCCATTCCCGTTTCGTTTTCTACGAAGTTGTTGGAAAATCATTTGGACTTGAAATTTGATTTTGAAGTTGTCCCTAATGAAAAGTACCGAATTGAATTGTTGCCAAACGCCCTTACCGATTTTTTTGGAAGTACGAACGATACACTTCAGTTTGGGATATCAACAAAGAGTCGTGCCGATTATGGAGCCATTCGTTTGCGCGTTGGAAACCCACCTTCTTTTCCTTTTATTATTCAATTAACCAACGAAAAAGAAGAAGTTGTTCGAGAGCAAATTATTTATGAAGAACGGGGAGAATACAGCTTTGAAAATTTAACGCCCTCAAAATATTATGTTCGAGTTATCATTGATGAAAATAACAATGGAAAGTGGGATTCTGGTAGTTTTTTATCTCGCACCTTTCCCGAACCAGTCTTCCACTATGCTCCCTTATTGGATGTTCGAGCCAATTGGGATTTGCAAGAGACCTTTATTCTAGACTAAAGGCATCGCTATCTTCTAAAAACGGGAGTTTTTTACGAAGGTGATGCAATGCCGATTTGTCAATCGAAACCACTCCAACTTCTTGATTTGCATCCAACAACAAAACTTCATTTCCCAAAGCATCGTACACTGCAGAATGCCCTGGATATTCGAGTTGATGGTGGTCTGTGCCTATGCGATTCACTCCTATTGCATAGGCCATATTTTCGATAGCTCGGGCTCGAAGCAAGGCATTCCAAGCCTGAATCCGCGCTTTGGGCCAATTGGCAACAACCAAGAGCACATCGTAGTCGTCTGTATTGCGGGCCCAAACAGGAAAACGCAAATCATAGCATATTAGCGGACGAATGCGCCAACCTTTGTATTCAATACAAAGCTGTTGCGTTCCTGCTTTATAAACGTCTCCTTCTCCTGAAGGTGTGTAGGGATGTTTTTTGTCGTAATAATCCATGGTTCCGTTGGGCTGTACCATCACAAAACGATTGAAAAAATCGGTGTTTTCTTGAATGACTATACTTCCTGCAATGGCTGTCTGAAATTTAGCCGCAGTTTGTTGCATCCAAAGAATGGTAGCTCCATTCGTGGGTTCCGCAACCTCGTGGGGTTGCATGGTAAATCCTGTTGAGAAAAGCTCTGGCAATACCCAAAGATCAATGGATTTGGGATATTCACTGATTTGTTTTTCTATGTATTGAAGATTGAATTGAGGGTTGTGCCAACGAATATCAGGTTGCAATACAGCGATATGAAGTTCCGAATTCATGGTTTAAAGATACTCATTTTGGATTGTTTTTTAATTGTTCTATCTTTGGATTGAACCCTAAACTTGCTCTACACTATGAACCGTATCAAAAAACGTTTTTTAACAACTTTGATCCATTGGATAGCAGTATTGATGGTAATTCCTAACTATCACTCAAAAAATTATTTAAAAAGAATTGTCCGATTTCATAACGTAAAAAACTGACCGTGAAATATATTATGATCCTACTTGAACCCTTTTTGCTGTTATGCTAGTAGCCTACGTCACCCTCAAAATGGAGTACAACAAGCAAAGTACAGAAAAGCAAGTGATTCAGAAAACACGGATTGTTGTGTAATTTACTGTTTGTTAGCGCCAAGTTTTTGGATGTTTATCCCTTCAAACTGGCAGAAAGGTATTCGCGGTTCATACGCGCAATGTTTTCCAAAGAAATTCCTTTCGGGCATTCTACCTCACAAGCTCCGGTATTGGTGCAATTTCCAAAACCTTCCAAGTCCATTTGAGCTACCATATTTTGCACACGTTGGGTTGCTTCTACTTTTCCTTGTGGAAGCAAGGCATATTGCGATACTTTAGCCCCTACAAACAACATGGCTGACGAGTTTTTGCACGTTGCCACACAAGCTCCGCATCCAATACAAGCTGCCGCATCAAAAGCGAGATCCGCTTTGTTTTTTTCAATAGGAATGGCGTTGGCATCTTGGGTGTTTCCAGAAGTGTTTATTGAAACAAAACCGCCCGCTTGCTGCACCCGATCGAATGAAGAACGATCGACTACCAAATCGCGAATAACAGGAAACGCTTTGGCTCGGAAAGGCTCAATAGTAATGGTGTCACCGTCTTTGAATTTTCGCATATGCAATTGACAAGTCGTAACATTTCTGTCGGGACCGTGGGCTTCTCCGTTGATGAACATGGAGCACATTCCACAAATTCCTTCACGACAATCGTGGTCAAAAGCAACCGGTTCTTCGTTGCGAAGAATAAGCATATTGTTTAGCGCATCGATCATTTCTAAAAAAGACATATCCGGTGAAATATTGTCAATCGGATAGCTTACCATGCTACCTTTTTCTGTGGCATTTTTTTGTCGCCAAATTTTAAGAGTCAACTTCATAACTACTTGTAAGATCTCGTTTTCAATTCAATGTTATCATAGGTCAGTTCTTCTTTGTGAAGAACAGCCTCGCTGGGTTTTCCTTTGTATTCCCATGCCGAAACAAAGGTGTAATTTTTATCGTCTCGAAGGGCTTCTCCTTCGGGAGTTTGGGATTCTTCTCGGAAATGTCCGCCACAAGATTCGGAACGATCCAAGGCATCTTTTGCAAACAACTCTCCCAGTTCTAAAAAGTCGGCTACACGTCCTGCTTTAGCAAGTTCTTCATTGAACGAATCTGCTGTGCCTGGAACACGAACGTTTTTATAGAAATCTTCGCGCAATTCTTGAATCTCTTTGATTGCAGATTTCAAATCTTTTTCGTTTCGAGACATGCCGCATTTGTTCCACATAATTTTACCCAGTTTTTTGTGGTAATAATCCACCGGATTTGTTCCTTTGGAATTTAAAAATGCATTCAACTGATTTCTAACTTCTTTTTCGGCTTCCTCAAATTCTGGAGAATCTGTAGAAATGGTTCCCGTTCGAATATCATCCGAAAGATAATCTCCAATGGTATAGGGCAACACAAAATATCCGTCTGCTAGTCCTTGCATCAATGCAGAAGCTCCAAGTCGATTGGCTCCGTGATCTGAGAAATTAGCTTCTCCTATTGCAAAGCAACCTGGAATGGTGGTCATTAGATTGTAATCTACCCAAACACCGCCCATAGTATAGTGCACTGCAGGGTAAATCATCATAGGAGTTTCGTAGGGATTTTGATCTACGATTTTTTCGTACATCTGAAACAAATTTCCGTACTTGCTTTTGATAATTTCTTTTCCAAGTTTATCAATTAGCGAAACATCCTCTTCATCAAGTCCTTTTACGTGAGCTAGTTCTTTCCCGTACCTTTTGATTGCGGCAGCAAAGTCTAAATACACAGCTTCGCCCGTTGCATTGACGCCAAATCCTGCATCGCAACGTTCTTTGGCGGCTCTAGAAGCCACGTCACGAGGCACTAAGTTTCCGAAAGCAGGATACCTTCTTTCTAAAAAATAGTCGCGTTGTTCTTCTGTTAAATCAGTGGGTTTCTTTTTTCCTTCGCGAATTGCTTGAACGTCCTCTTTATGTTTGGGCACCCAAATCCGCCCATCATTTCGTAACGATTCTGACATCAGAGTCAATTTCGACTGATCTTCTCCCGAAACAGGAATACAAGTTGGATGAATTTGTGTAAAACAAGGATTGGCAAAATAAGCTCCTTTTTTGTGAATTTTCCATGCTGCAGAGACATTACTTCCCATGGCATTTGTGGATAAGAAAAATACATTTCCATATCCCCCAGAGGCAATGACAACGGCATGCGCCGAATGACGTTCGATTTCTCCCGTTACCAAGTTACGAGCAATAATTCCTCGGGCTTTTCCGTCCACTTTTACAATGTCAAGCATTTCGTGACGGTTGTACATTTTTATTTTTCCACGACCGATTTGGCGGTTCATTGCCGAGTAGGCGCCCAATAATAATTGTTGACCCGTTTGTCCTTTAGCATAAAATGTTCGAGAGACCAAAACGCCTCCAAAAGATCGATTGTCTAACAGTCCTCCATAATCACGCGCAAAAGGAACTCCTTGAGCTACGCATTGATCGATAATATTTGCGGAAACCTCAGCCAGACGATATACGTTAGCTTCACGCGAACGATAATCTCCTCCTTTTACGGTATCGTAAAAAAGTCGGTAAATAGAATCTCCATCACCTTGATAGTTTTTTGCAGCATTGATTCCTCCTTGGGCAGCAATAGAATGCGCTCTTCTTGGAGAGTCTTGGAAACAAAACGATTTTACGTTATAACCGAGCTCAGCCAATGTGGCTGCAGCCGAACCTCCTGCCAAGCCCGTTCCTACAACGATCACATCAATGGATCTTTTGTTTGCAGGATTGACCAGGTCAATGTTGTTTTTATGTTGTGTCCACTTATCTGCCAGTGGTCCTTCGGGAATTTTTGAATCTAGAACTGCCATCTGATTATAAAGTGTTTAAATGATGAAACAAAGCGATAAAAGCAAATCCTAGTGGAACAATAATTGCATAGGCTGTTCCAAAAGATTTTAGGCTTCGGGTGTATTTGTTATTGGCTCCTACCGATTGGAAGGAAGATGAAAATCCGTGTAGCAAATGCAATGATAAAAACGCAAAGGATACTACATACAACCCTACTCGAATAGGGTCGTGGAATTTATGAACCAATTCTTCGTAATATCGTGATGGATCTTCGGGTAAGAATTCAACATATTTGTATGTCATTTCAGGCACCCAAAAATCATAGAAATGTAAAATGAGAAACAGCAGTACAACGCCTCCTGAGTAAATCATATTTCGAGACATCCAACTAGAATTGGCATTGCCTTTAAACTGAACATACCCCACAGATCGTGCATTTCGATTTTGAATTTCTAGAACAAACCCCATCACAAAATGAAAGATGACTCCAAAAATTAAGACCGGCTGTAATGCAAATTGAACCAATGGATTGGTTCCCATAAAATGAGAAATTTCATTGAACATAGCTTCACTAAAAACAGAAGTAATGTTGATTAAAAAGTGTTGCAATAAAAAAACCATTAGAAATAAGCCTGACAATGCCATGGCTATTTTTCTGGCAATCGAACTGGATAGTAGGCGACTCATGAAAGTGAATTAAATTTTAAACAAAATTAAGTCCTAAAGTGTTCATACCCAAAAAAAAAAGGTACAAATATGTGTCGGCTTTGAGAATCTATTATTCTCTTATTTTTTGTTTAAAAACCCACTCAAAAAACATAGAATATTCTGATAAAATCTTAAACAAAATAATTTTTCATTTTAAAAAAACCTATTTTTGATAAAAATCAATCTGTAATGAAATACGATCCCATTCCTTCCAAGCTTTTTGTAAAAAACCGAAACAGCTTTATGAGTCGCATGATTCCAAAAAGTTTGGCGGTTTTTAATTCTAACGATATATATCCTATTAGTGCCGATAGCACCTTGCCTTTTGAACAACATCGAGATATTTTTTACTTGAGTGGCGTGGATCAAGAGGAAAGTGTTTTGGTTTTGTTCCCCGAAGCCAAAAATCCGGCACATCGGGAGATCCTTTTTTTAAAAGAAACCAATGAACATATCGCTGTTTGGGAAGGTGCTAAACTGACACAAAAACAAGCAACTGCTGTTTCTGGAGTTCAAACCGTTTATTGGCTTGATCAATTGGAATCGGTATTTTTTGAACTAATGAATCAGTGCAACAACGTTTATGTAAATACCAACGAGCACTACAGACAATCCGTAGAAACCGAAACTCGAGAGGATCGTTTTACCAAGTGGTGGCAAGAAAAATATCCATCGCATATCCCTCAGCGCAGCAATCCGATATTGCAACATCTTCGTTCTATCAAAGATCCCATTGAAATTGATTTGATTCAACAGGCGTGTAATATTACAGAAAAAGGGTTTCGAAGAATTTTGAATTTTGTGCAGTCAGGTGTTTGGGAATACGAAATTGAGGCGGAGTTTGCCCATGAATTTCTTCGTAACCGTTCTCGAAGATTTGCCTATACCCCTATCATTGCCTCAGGTAAGAATGCCAACGTTCTCCACTACATTGAAAACAATCAACAGTGTCAAAAAGGAGACTTGTTGCTTCTTGATGTGGGTGCCGAATATGCAAACTATTCCAGTGATATGACTCGTACCATTCCGGTTTCAGGAACTTTTACCAAACGACAAAAAGAGGTGTATAATGCGGTTCTAAAAGTCAAAAATGCAGCAACAAAACTATTGACCCCCGGAACGTTGTGGAAAGAATATCATGTTGAAGTAGGAAAATTAATGACCGCTGAACTGCTCCAATTGGGGCTTTTGTCCAAAGCAGATATTCAGGCAGAAACCGAAAAAAAACCTGCTTATAAAAAATATTTCATGCATGGAACTTCGCACCACATGGGGCTCGACACTCACGATTATGGTTTGTTGGAAGAGCCTATGCAGGCTCAAATGGTTTTTACAGTAGAACCCGGAATATATATCCCCGAGGAAGGCTTTGGGATTCGATTGGAGGATGATGTCGTTGTTCAGTCTCAGGGTGCACCAATCAATTTGATGAAAAACATCCCGATTGAAGCGGATGAGATTGAAGCCATAATGAATGCCTAAACACACAATTAGCATCAAAGGGATTCCCGTTGCTTATTCCGATTCTGGAAAGGGAATTGCAGTTGTATGTTTGCACGGGTTTTTAGAAACAAAAAGTATGTGGAACCCTTTGCTAGGGGCGCTTCCAAAAAAATATAGAATTATTAGCATTGATTTGTTGGGTCACGGAGACACACCCTGTTTGGGATATGTTCACAGTATGGAACTGATGGCTGAAATTGTTTTCAAGGTTTTAAGCGAGCTTCGACTGCGATCCTATTTTGTGATAGGACACTCAATGGGTGGATATGTCTCCTTAGAAATGCTTTACAACAAACCGTCGAGTATTAAAGGGTTATTGATGCTCAACTCAACACCGTTGGACGATTCGGATGAAAAAAAAATAGAACGAGATCGCGCTATTTTGGCAGTAAAATCCTCTCGAACCCATTTTCTAGGAAACGCCATTGAAAATTTATTTGCTCCTTACAACATTTCACTCTATCAGGATCAAATTCAAGAAATCCTATTGAACGCCAAAAAGACTTCCATTCAAGGAATTGTAGCTGCGCTGGAAGGAATGAAAATTCGGAAAAACCACCTAGAGACCCTAAAAAATTGTCACAACGCACGTGTGATACTCGGCGAAAAAGATCCCGTTTTGAATTACGAATCGCTTCAAGAAATTTTCAAAAAAAACAACATTGACTTAGACACCATTCCCGATGGACATATGAGTCTTGTGGAACAGCCCGCATTGACTGTTGAGATGATTTCAAAATTTTTAAAAAGACTTCCAGCCTTGGGCCGTTAATGGGATTTTTTCGTTTCCTCGAGTTACCAAATTCACACCCATTGAAGCATCCGTAACATGACCTATAACGGTAAGATTCGGATTGCCTTTGATTTTAGGAAAATCATCTTGATTGATAGTGAAAAGTAATTCATAATCTTCTCCGCCGCTCAAAGCAACCGTTGTACTGTCCAAATTAAATTCTTCACATGCATTGATAAAAGCCGGATCCAAAGGAAGTTTTTCTTCATACAAGTCACATCCCACATCGGATTGTTTGCAAATATGAAGCAATTCAGAAGAAAGTCCGTCGCTAATATCAATCATTGAGGTAGGCTGAACCTCCAATGCATTTAACAGCGTTGGGATATCTTTTCGCGCTTCGGGTTTCAGCTGTCGCTCAATTAAATAAGTGTACATTTCCAAGTCAGGCTGATTATTAGGGTTGGCTTTGAAAACTGCCTTTTCTCTCTCCAAAATTTGAAGCCCCATATACGCAGAACCGATATCTCCAGACACTACAAGCAAGTCATTTTGGCTGGCTCCTTTTCGGTAAGTGATGTTTTCAGACTCAGCAACTCCTAGAGCAGTAACACTAATTATTAGACCGCTTGTGGAAGATGTGGTGTCGCCTCCAACCAAATCAACGTTATATGTTTTGCATGCAAGTCCAATTCCTGCATACAATTCCTCTAGAGCTTCTAGTGGAAATCGATTGGAGACCGCAATGCTAACCGTAATTTGAGTGGCAACCGCATTCATCGCATATACATCCGAGAGGTTTACCATAACCGCTTTATAACCCAGATGCTTTAGGGGGACATAGCTCAAGTCAAAATGAACCCCCTCAATGAGCAAATCCGTAGAAACTACCGTGGATTTGTTTTCAAAATTCAATACAGCAGCATCGTCTCCAACTCCCGTGTGGCTCGATTTTTGGGATATGGAGAATGATTTTGTTAAATGCTCAATTAGGGCAAATTCTCCTAAATCAGCAAGGGGTGTCTTTTTTGGGTTTTTATCTTCTATCATTTTGCAAAAATACATTGCAAAATGAAATATAGATTACTATCTTTCATTTTTTATGACTTTTAATGTTGTTCCCATGAAATTCTTACATTACAATTTGTTACTAACAGTACTTATTTCAGCGCTCTTTCTACTCAGTGGTTGTAGGGATGAGCTTGTCGATGATAGTTTTGACAACAAAGAGCCTGAAGTCTCAACCTCCATGGAAGCCCCATGTATAAATGGAATGGCAGCAGGTTTTCCGTGCAACAATTACGATTTAATAAGTCGCATATCGTTAAAGGTATTTGATGCGGAAAGCGCTAGCGATATTTGGGGCTGGACAGATCCGGATACTCAAAATGAATATGCACTCATTGGCTTAGACAATGGGACAGGGTTTGTGGATATTTCTACGCCTTCAAAACCCCTTTATTTAGGGAAATTGCCTACTGCTACTATCAATAGTTCTTGGCGAGACATCAAAATTTACAGTCATTATGCCTATATTGTAAGTGATAGGGCTCAAAATTATGGAATGCAAATTTTTGATCTAACCAAATTAAAAACTGTCGAAAACCCTCCTGTACTATTTGAGGTTGACGTTCACCACACTTCTTTTGGAAGTGCTCACAATTTGGTTATCAACGAAACCAAAGGTTATGTTTACCCTGTTGGAACGAGTCAATACAATGGTGGTCCACACTTTATCAATATTCAAAATCCTTTAAACCCAGTAGATGAAGGTGGTTTTGCAGCATCAGGCTACAGCCACGACGGACAAGTAGTCACTTACAATGGCCCCGATGAAGAACACACTGGAAAAGAACTTTTTGTAGGAAGCAATGAAGACAAAATCGCCGTCGTAGATATAACAGACAAAGCAAATCCTGAGTTAATTTCCTCGGTTAGCTATCCGAATTATGGCTACACACATCAGGCGTGGTTTGGAAAAAATCATCGCTATTTGTATGTTGGAGATGAACTTGATGAACGAGATTCTGGTTATAAAACTCGAACATTGGTTTTTGATTTATTGGATTTGGACAACCCTTCGTTGCATATGGAGTATTTAGGCCCTACCAGCGCAATTGATCACAACGGATACGTTCACGAAGACACATTCTATCTGGCAAATTACACAAGCGGTGTTCGCATGATTGATGTAAGTGATATTGCTGCCAAAAACATGACAGAAATAGGCTATTTTGACACCTATCCTGCCAATGACGATGTTGGATTTAATGGGGTTTGGAGTGTCTATCCCTATTTTGAAAGCGGAAATATCGTAGTCAGCGATATTAACTCTGGTTTGTATATTATCAAAAAAAAATAACTCTTTGAAAAATCATTTTTTAACTCTTTTAATAGCTCTAGTTCTAACGACAAGTTGTGAGGAAACAACGTTAATTTCTGAAGTAAAATTTAACGGAGAGCTGATGGAAATCATGACTTATGGGGGGTCTCAAGAAGACATTGGTTTTGACATCATAGAAACCCAAGACGGAGGATTGGCTGTTATCGGAAACTCAAAAAGTAGTAACGGTACTCTTACCGATAAAACCCTAGAAGTGAGCGATTATTGGTTGCTTCGCTTTGATGCTCAAATGGAATTGTTGTGGAGCTACACCTACGGAGGCAGTGATGACGATCGCGGACAATCTGTAATTGAAACAAGCGATGGAGGATTTATATTGGCTGGATACAGCAAAAGCGCTGATGGAAACGCAACCAAAAATCAAGGTCAACACGATAATTGGATGCTAAAAGTAGATGCGTCTGGAAATTTTCTTTGGGAAAAAAGTTTTGGATATGCGGGTCACGACCACGCATACACCATAATTTCTACCCAAGATGGCGGTTTTCTTATGACCGGCTTTATTGATGTAACCGCTTCGGGAGGAAAAGGAAACAAAGCAAAAGGAGCTTCGTTTCACGGAGTAGGAGAATTTTGGACACACAAATTCGATGCAATTGGCAATATGCAATGGCGACGCTATCACGGAGGCACCAACAACGACCGATCGTATGATGCTGTAGAGGCAAACGATGGGGGCTTTATTATTACAGGCGCTACCGAAAGTAACGATGTCGATGTAACTTCAAACCAAGGTGAGTATGACGTTTGGGCAATCAAACTCAATGCTGAAGGAACGCTTCAGTGGGCAAAAACATTTGGTGGTTCAGGAATTGATAGTTCCAACGGAATTCTAAAAACACCCCATGGAAACTACTTGATAGTAGGCAATACTTTTTCCAAAAACGGAGCCGTTTCAATCAATTATGGAGCCTCCGACGTTTGGGTTCTTTGTATTGATGATCAGGGGGATTTGTTATGGGAAAAAACATACGGTGGTTCCGAATTTGATTTAGGCAGAGGAATCACACAAGGTCCTAACAACACTGCTTTTGTTGTTGGGAACACCAAAAGTAGAGACAATTACGTTCTTCAAAATCAAGGAGAAAACGATGTTTGGGTTTTTCAAATTGACACAACCAACGGAAAACTGCTTTGGGAACAATCCTTTGGCGGTTCAGCCATTGATTTTGGACATAATGCTGTGTTTACATCATCAAAATCCTTGTATGTTGTGGGAGAAACTACCAGCAGTGATGGCAACATTCCATCCAATAAGGGAGATAAAGACTTATTAATTGCCCATTTTCAATAGGCTTATCCGCTATTAGAAAAACCAATTGCTCCATCAAATAATGTTCTCATTCTATACAGAAAAAGTAATCCAAATCCCGTATATTTGCGCTTTATTTAGAAACAATCTATTTAAAGATGATAAAAGTTTCAGATAGTGCTAAAGAGCGTGTTGAACAACTCATGAAAGAAGGTGGGTATAATATTCAACACGATTTTGTTCGCGTAGGTGTAAAAAGTGGTGGATGTTCTGGTCTTTCCTATGAGCTTTCATTTGACCAAAATAAACAAGAAAACGACAAAGTATTTGAAGATAATATGATTAAAATAGCCGTTGACAAAAAAAGTTTTTTATACCTTATTGGAACCACGTTAGAATATTCGGGAGGACTCAACGGAAAAGGATTTGTGTTTAATAATCCCAATGCCAATCGTACCTGTGGATGTGGAGAAAGTTTTTCTTTATAACACAAAAACACTACTTTGAATAGAAATTTATGGGATATACAGAAGAAGAGTTAAAAAAAGAATTAGAAACCAAAGAATACGAATACGGTTTTTATACTGATATTGAAGCAGACACATTCCCTGTGGGTCTTAGTGAAGAAATTGTTATTGCTATATCCCAACGTAAAAAAGAACCTAAGTGGATGACTCAATGGAGACTAGAGGCCTACAAGGTTTGGAAAGAATTGGAAGAGCCCGATTGGGCAAACGTAAATTACACCAAACCCGATTTTCAAGCCATTTCATATTATTCTGCTCCCAAATCCAAAGACAAATACAACAGTTTGGATGAGGTTGATCCAGAACTTCTTGATACTTTCAAACGTTTAGGAATTTCTATTGACGAACAAAAAAAACTAGCCGGTGTTGCCGTCGATATTGTTATGGACTCTGTATCTGTAGCCACTACATTCAAAGATACCTTGGCAGAAAAGGGGATTATTTTTTGTTCCATTTCCGAAGCCATTCAGGAACATCCCGAATTGGTTAAAAAATATTTAGGAACTGTGGTTCCACAAAAAGACAATTATTACGCAGCACTCAATTCGGCCGTGTTTTCAGACGGTTCATTTTGTTACATCCCAAAAGGAGTGCGATGTCCCATGGAACTCTCAACGTATTTTAGAATCAATCAAGCTGGAACTGGGCAATTTGAAAGAACCCTTGTTATTGCTGATAAAGAAAGTTATGTGAGCTATTTGGAAGGTTGTACGGCTCCTTCCAGAGACGAAAACCAATTGCACGCTGCAGTAGTAGAACTAATTGCTTTGGACGATGCTGAAATCAAATATTCAACCGTACAAAACTGGTTTCCTGGTGACAAAGATGGAAAAGGTGGCGTTTTTAATTTTGTGACCAAAAGAGGAATTTGTCACGATCGTTCCAAAATATCTTGGACGCAAGTAGAAACAGGATCAGCAGTAACCTGGAAATATCCTTCTTGTATATTGAAAGGCGATCACAGCATTGGCGAATTTTACTCAATTGCTGTGACCAACAACCTGCAACAAGCCGATACAGGTACCAAAATGATTCATTTGGGAAAGGATACAAAAAGTACCATTATCTCCAAAGGAATTTCTGCTGGGAAATCTCAAAACAGTTACCGTGGATTGGTGCAAATTAATGGGCGTGCCGAAAATGCACGAAATTTTTCACAATGCGATTCTCTTTTGATGGGAAATGCTTGTGGAGCTCATACTTTTCCCTACATCGAAGCCAAAAACAAAACAGCTAAGATTGAACACGAAGCTACTACCAGTAAAATTGGTGAAGATCAAATTTTTTATTGCAACCAACGAGGTATAGACACCGAAAAAGCCATTGCACTTATTGTCAATGGATTTAGCAAAGAAGTCTTAAATAAACTCCCTATGGAATTTGCCGTAGAAGCTCAAAAATTATTAGAAATATCCTTGGAAGGATCAGTGGGTTAAATACAAAGAAAGATGAAAAAAATACTTTTTTTATTTATTGGAGTGTTACTGATTTGGAGTTGTACATCTCCAAAAAAAACAGCCAAAGAAACTGAAGCAATCTCTCTAAACGGGGAGTTTTTATACCTAAATGATGCTGCGGTTTTGAACACAGGCGCCGATATTTATGGAGTTGTCATTGATCAAAAACTTGTTGAACTGGATCTACGAACAAGACCGCTTCAGAAAGACGAATACGATATGGTTCAGGTATTTATCAAAGGAATTGTTACAAAAAATCCGAATGAAGAAGGTTGGGAAAACCTTGTACGCATAGTAGCTATAGATTCTGTAGCTCCGTCAATCCCAGAAAACAACTCAATCATTAAATTAAGCACACCATAACTATGTTAAGTATCGACAACCTCCACGCTAGTGTAGAAGATAAATCTATTTTAAATGGAATCAGCCTTGATGTAAAAGCTGGAGAAGTCCACGCAATCATGGGACCCAATGGCTCTGGAAAAAGCACTCTTTCGTCAGTCATTGCAGGTAGTGAAGAATATGAGGTTTCTAAAGGAACCATTTTACTGAACGGAGAAGATATTGAAGAATTGGATGCCGAATCAAGAGCCCACAAAGGGATCTTTTTGTCTTTTCAATACCCTGTAGAAATCCCTGGAGTAACCGTTACCAACTTTATCAAGACAGCCATCAATGCTTCTCGAAAAGCACAAGGTCTTGATGAAATGCCTGCTAAAGACATGCTCAAAAAAATTAGAGACAAAGCAAATCTTTTAGAAATAGATTCGCGTTTTTTATCTCGATCGCTTAACCAAGGATTTTCTGGAGGAGAAAAAAAACGAAATGAAATTTTTCAAATGGCTATGCTAGATCCCAAGCTTGCCATACTCGACGAAACCGATTCGGGACTCGATATTGACGCCCTTAGAATTGTTGCCAACGGTGTCAACAAATTGCGAAATGAAAACAATGCTATTGTGGTCATTACACACTATCAACGTCTGTTGGATTACATAGTCCCTGATTTTGTACACGTTTTGCACGAGGGCAAAATCGTCAAGTCTGGAACAAAAGAGTTAGCCCTTGAACTCGAAGAAAAAGGCTACGACTGGATTAAAAAAGGAGCTTAGTTCATTCCTAAATCTCAATAATACGCACCATGCAATTAGAAGAAAAATTAATGTCATCGTTTGTTGCTTTCGAGTCCGAAGTTGACACCTTAGCTCCTGTACATGATGTTCGTGAAAAGGCATTAAAGTCGTTTGAAAAATTAGGGTTTCCTACCAAAAAAAATGAAGAGTGGAAATACACACCGCTCAATACGCTTCTTAAAGAAGACTTTCATATTTTTTCAAAGCACGACAACACGATAGAATTTAAGGACGTTAAGCAGTATTTCATCCATGACATAGACACTTTCAAAATTGTTTTTGTCGATGGGGTTTACAACTCATTTTTATCCGAAACCACACATGAAGGAGCAGATATTTGTTTGTTATCTGCTGCACTAACACAGTCAAAATATAAAAAAGTTATTGCCGATTATTTCAATCAAATGGCGGCAGAAAATGATGCCTTTACCTCTTTGAATACGGCTTTTGCCAAAGAAGGTGCTTACATCTATATTCCCGAAAAAAAGATTCTTGAAAAACCCATTCAAATCATTCACTTTTCTACGGGAAATGATGCTGCTTTGATGCTACAACCTCGCAACCTAATCGTTGTAGGAAAACAAGCTGAAGTGCAAATTATTGAGCGACACCAAAGCCTTTCCTCTCAAAAAGTATTTACCAATTCTGTGACAGAAATTTATGCGGATCAGAGGGCTCAAGTGGATTATTATAAAATTCAAAACGATCAAGAAGAAGCTTCGTTGATTGACAACACCTACATTCGACAAGAAAAAGAAAGCCACGCCAAAGTTCATACATTTTCTTTCGGTGGAAAACTTACACGAAACAATTTGAACTTCTTTCACAACGACGAACGCATTGAGTCCACTCTAAAAGGTATAACCATTATTGAGAACAAGCAACTGGTTGATCATCACACATTGGTGCATCATGCAAGTCCTAATTGCGAGAGTCATCAGGATTACAAAGGAATTTATGCCGACACATCTACTGGCGTTTTTAACGGAAAGGTCATTGTCGAAAAAGAAGCGCAAAAAACCAATGCATTTCAACAAAACAATAACATTTTAATTGACGATAAAGCAACCATAAACTCCAAACCACAGCTTGAAATTTTTGCAGATGACGTAAAATGCTCTCATGGATGTACGATTGGTCAATTGGATGAGGATGCGCTCTTTTATTTAAGAACAAGAGGAATTCCCAAAAAAGAGGCCAAAGCTTTGATGACATATGCCTTTGCAAACAACGTGTTGGAAAGCGTTCAAATACCTTCTGTTAAATCCAGAATTAATAAAATAATAGCAACCAAGTTAGGTGTTGATTTGGGGTTTGATGTATAAAAAATGGGACTAAATATTGAAAAAATTCGCGCTGATTTTCCCATCCTTGACCGTAAGGTTAACGGACAACAATTGGCCTATTTTGACAATGCCGCAACCTCGCAAACTCCTCGACAAGTCATTAATAGTATTGTCAAATACTACGAGACCATTAATGCCAACATTCACAGAGGAGTTCATACACTCAGTCAAGAAGCAACCGATGCTTATGAGGCTGGTAGAGAAAAAGTTCGAAAGCATTTTAATGTGCAGCATTCGCATGAAATTATATTTACCTCGGGAACGACACACAGTATCAATTTAGTGGCTTCAGGATTTGGTTCGCTGCTTCAAAAAGGAGATGAAATCATCGTTTCTGCTTTGGAACACCATTCCAATATTGTTCCCTGGCAAATGATGTGTGAAAAAACAGGGGTTGTGCTAAAAGTTATTCCCATGACGCTTTCTGGAGAGCTGGACATGGAAAAATACACCCAATTGTTGAGTCCTAAGACAAAGTTGGTTTTTGTAAATCATGTCTCAAATGCCTTAGGAACTATCAATCCTATCGAAAAAATAATCTCCCAAGCACACGAAATAGGTGCTGCGGTATTGATTGACGGTGCGCAAGCGGCACCCCATATCAAGGCTGATTTACAGGAATTGGATGTGGATTTTTACACCGTATCGGCACACAAGATATGCGGTCCTACCGGCGTGGGAATTTTGTATGGAAAAGAAGAGTGGCTTCGAAAACTCCCACCCTATCAAGGAGGTGGAGAAATGATTGCTGAGGTAACTTTTGAAGAAACAACCTATGCCGATTTGCCTCATAAATTTGAAGCAGGAACTCCCAACATCTGCGGAGGCATTGCTTTTGGTGCGGCTTTGGATTATATGAATCAAATTGGGTTTGATGAAATCGCTTCATACGAACACGAGTTGCTCACTTACGCTACCGAAAAACTTCTTGAGATTGACGGATTAAAAATTTACGGAGAATCCTTACAAAAAACGGCAGTAATTTCATTTAATGTTGGAAATATTCACCCCTACGACATTGGTACACTGCTCGATAAAATGGGAATTGCAGTTCGAACAGGGCATCATTGTGCTCAGCCCATTATGGATTACTTTCAAATCCCAGGAACCATTCGAGCTTCCTTTTCATTTTACAATACCTTTGAAGAAATAGATCGATTGGTAGATGGTGTTAAGAAATCCGTTATGATGCTAAGCTAATTTGTATCTTTATGGCCTAAATTGTAAAACAATGAGCATTCAAGAAATTCAAAACGAAATTGTAGAAGAGTTTAGTCTCTTTGATGACTGGATGCAACGCTATGAATACATGATTGAATTAGGGAAATCACTTCCTTTAATTGAAGATCAGTATAAAATGGACGAAAACATTATCAAAGGATGCCAAAGTAGAGTTTGGGTTCATGCAGAACTCAATGACGACAAAATTGTATTTACTGCAGATAGCGACGCTATCATTACCAAAGGGATCATTGCTATTCTGATTCGGGCTTTTTCACACCAACATCCCAAAGATATTTTAGATGCAAACACAGATTTTATTGACGAAATTGGATTGAAAGAACACCTTTCTCCAACCCGTGCCAATGGTCTTGTTTCCATGATCAAGCAATTAAAAATGTATGCCATTGCATATCAAACACAGTTAAATTAAATCGTATGTCAACAACTCCTCTTGATCCCAATGCATTGGGCGAAAAAATTGTTCAGGTTCTTAAAACAATCTATGATCCCGAAATTCCTGTTGATATCTATGAGTTGGGATTGATTTATGATGTTTTTGTCAATGAAGATTTTGAAGTAAAACTGTTAATGACGCTTACTACTCCCAATTGCCCTGTTGCCGAAACTTTGCCTTTGGAAGTTGAAGAAAAAGTAAAGTCGATTGATGAAATTAAAGATGTAGAGCTTGAGCTTACATTTGATCCACCATGGACACGAGACTTGATGAGTGAGGAAGCAAAATTAGAACTTGGTTTTTTATAAATGTCACAAGAAATCGTCAATCGCGTTGCCAATAGCAAACTAATCACCATTGATTTGGAAGATTTTTATCCCAAAGGTGAACGAGTTTCTATAGATTTAAAAGATTGGCTGGAAGAAGGGCTCATTCTTCGTGAAAAAAGCTTTCGTGATGCTGTAAACAATTACGATTGGGAACAACACAAAGATCAATACATTGCCCTTCACTGTTCTTCGGAAGCAATTGTACCGGGTTGGGCTTACATGCTTTTAACAACCAAACTTTCCCCTATTTGTCAAAAAGTAGTCATCGGGACTATCGAAACTTTAGACTCGCTATTGTTTCAGGAAATACTCTCCAATTTGGATGTTGATGCTTATGAAAATAAACCTGTTATTATCAAGGGATGTGCGCATTTACCGATTCCCAAAAATGCATACGTAACACTTGTATCGATATTACAGCCGAAAGTAAAAAGCCTCATGTATGGTGAAGCTTGTTCCTCGGTTCCTCTATATAAAACATAATTAACAACCTTTAAATTTCCCCTCAATTGAAAAAAACAATCCTACTCTTACTTACTCTAATTCCTGTTTTTGTAACTGGGCAAGAAACTCCACAAGATTCTATTCCCAAGTGGAAAAAATCAGGAACTATCAGCCTGCTAATTAATCAGGCTGCCTTTAGTAACTGGACTTCCGGTGGAGAAAACAATGTCGCCGCTACATTGGCCATTAATTACGATATCAACTATTACAAAAAGGGTTGGTCTTGGGACACTAAAATTATAGGAGCATATGGAGTCAATAAAAGCGCCAATAGCTCGTATTACAAAAAAACAGATGATCGTATTGAAATCAACTCTTTACTGGGTAAAAAATTCAACAAAGAATGGAGCTACTCTAGTTTTTTAAATTTTAAAACCCAATTCGGAAGTGGATACAACTACGGAACGGATGAAAACAATGAAGAAACCCGAACACTTACAAGTCAATTTTTTTCTCCTGCCTACCTTCAACTTGGAATTGGATTGTATTGGAAAAAAAGCAATGACTTATGGGTAAATATTGCCCCTTTTACTGGACAACTTACTATGGTGAATAATAAGTTTACGCGAAACCTAAAAGATGAAGAAACATTTTTTGGTGTGGATCGAGGAAACAGCGCGCGTTTTGAATTGGGAGCTTCGTTAAAGGCCTTTTATAAAATAGAGGTGCTTGAAAATGTAACACTAGAGCACTACTTGAGTCTCTACTCGGACTATTTGGAAAAAGCGAAAAATATCGATATTGACTACACGTTAAAGGCAGTTATGAAGATCAACGACTATTTATCGACCAACTTAGTTATACAAACGGTGTACGATGATGATGCCATCAAACGTGTTCAACTTCGAGAAATTTTTGGACTGGGGCTTACCGCAGATTTGAACAAGGTTTACTCGAAACTTTCAGGGTACAAAAAGTTATTGTAAGGAAATCGAGTAACATGAATTTCTCTTACTTTTTGATAAACTTTTTGGCGAAATTCCTCTAGGTTTTCTTTTTTAAGAGCCGACATAAATAATGCTTGTCCGTTCATTTTGGCCATCCACGTTTGCTCCCATTCTTTGAGGGTGTAGTGTCTTGAAGTACGCACTGTAACAAGATCATCTTCGTCAAGTGTTTCAGGCTGATAGGCGTCGATTTTGTTGAACACCATCAAGGTGGGTTTTTCTTGAATATTGATATTTGCTAAGGTTTGATTGACCGACTGTATGTGGTCTTCAAAATTGGGGTGCGAAATATCTACGACATGCAATAACAGGTCTGCTTCGTGAACCTCATCGAGGGTGCTTTTAAACGACTCTATCAGTTGTGTGGGCAGTTTTCGAATAAATCCAACGGTATCACTCAAAAGAAAAGGCAAGTTACCAATGACAACTTTTCGAACCGTAGTGTCGAGGGTAGCAAAAAGTTTGTTTTCAGCAAACACTTTGCTTTTGCTAATCACATTCATCAATGTTGATTTTCCTACATTGGTATATCCAACAAGTGCCACTCTTACTAAGGCTCCCCGATTGCCACGTTGTGTTGCCATTTGTTTGTCAATGGCTTGTATTTTCTTTTTTAGCAACGAAATTTTATCCCGAACAATCCTTCGGTCAGTTTCGATTTCGGTTTCTCCAGGTCCACGCATTCCAATACCTCCACGTTGACGCTCCAAGTGAGTCCAAAGCCCTGTAAGACGCGGAAGTAGATATTGGTATTGTGCCAATTCTACTTGGGTTCGTGCATAACTGGTTTGGGCGCGTTGAGCAAAAATATCAAGGATCAAACCGGTTCGATCCAAAATTTTACATTTCAACTCTTTTTCAATGTTTTTTTGTTGAGCTGGGGTCAATTCATCGTCAAAAATTACAGCACCAACATCATTGGCTTTGACAAACTGAGATACTTCTTCGAGCTTTCCAGCGCCTATCATTGTTTTGGGATGTGGAGGGTCAATTTTTTGAGTAAATCGTTTGCTAACCTCACCTCCTGCGGTATAGGTTAAAAATGACAATTCATCCAAATATTCTTTTGACTTAACTTCGTCTTGTTCTTTGTTGATGATACCGACCAATACGGTTTTTTCGAACTGAAGATTGTTTTTTTCAATCATATAGAATGGGACTTGGGCTTCCAGTTTTTGAGAGTGAGTAGTTCTCCATCAAACTCAGCATAGGTGTAATACGAAACCCAGTCGCCCAAGTTGATGTATTGAGAATGATCGTTTAGCGGAATTTCTAGGGGCAAATGCCGGTGTCCAAAAACAAAATAATTGAAATCTTTTTCTTTCAGTTTGTCTTTGGCATATTGGTAGAGCCATTCGTTTTCGGCACCGTTAAATTCAACATCATGGTCTCCAGAAATTAACTTGCTTTTCACAGAAAAATACTGCGCAATTCGCACACCAATGTCGGGATGAAGCCAACGAAAAAGCCATTTACAAATCCGATTGGTAAATATTTTTTTCATGAATTTATACCCACGATCTCCCGGGCCTAGCCCATCGCCGTGTCCAATCAAAAAATGTTTGCCATTGAACTCGAATTCTTGTGGTTCTGTATAAACTGGGATGTTGAGCTCTTCATTGAAATAGGAATTCATCCATAGATCGTGATTGCCAACAAAAAAATAAATAGGAATTCCACGGTCTGATAATTCGGCTAATTTTCCGAGGGTACGGGTAAATCCTTTTGGCACAACGGTTTTGTATTCGAACCAAAAATCAAACAAATCGCCGAGCAAAAAAATGGCAGCGGCGTCGTCTTTAATGGTGTCTAACCAATCGACAAAATGGCGTTCTCTTTTGGCACTTGCTTTCCTGTTAGGAGCTCCCAAGTGATTGTCAGAGGCGAAATAGATTTTTTGTCCAGAATCGATATTCATAGTCACAAAGGTAACGAATTACTGATCGTTAGCATGCCATTCTGCAAAGGAGGTTTCGGTTTCTTGAAGTTTTAGGGAGTGAAGCTTTACGTTGGGTGGGAGTCGTAATTTTATTTTTTTTGAAAAATCAATAATCATCTCTTCGCTGGTGGGTTGATAATCCACCAAGATCACTTTATGACCGCTTTTTTCTAGGGTTTTGGCGAGTTCAACGTGTGGAGTGTTTTTGTTAAACACAGTAGCATGATCGAAAAGATCAACAATTTCTTCTTTGACAATTTTCTTTAAATCTTTAAAGTCAATTACCATTCCGTGTTTTACGTGGTTGCTGTCTTGGATGGGAGTTCCTGAAACAGTTACAGAGAGTTTGTAACTATGTCCGTGAACGTTTTTGCAGAGTCCGTCGTATCCGTAGAGCGCGTGTCCCGTTTCAAAATTAAATTGCTTTGTGATGCGAATCAGACTCATATTCGATTTTTAAAAGATTGCAGTGTTTTTTGAGTTGTCTCAGAAAGAACCAGTCGTCCAGAGATTTCAGCGTTTTCTTCTAAAAGCTGATCCCAATGTTCGGTTCCTTTCCAGAGTGCTTTTTTGAGTTCAGAAACTCCTTGGGTAGAATAAGACGCTAATTTTTGAGTCAACAGCTCAATTTCTTTGTCCATTTTGTCAGGGCTATCAAACACCCTTGCATACAAGCCTTTTTCTTTGGCCCAATAGGCGTTTTTCCATTCATGCGCTGTAAGAGCCAGTTCAGAGAGTGCGGCGACTCCTATTTTTCGTGATACAGCAGGACTGACAACAAAAGGTCCAATTCCAATAGCAATTTCGGAGAGTTTTACGGAAGCCGTATCGGTTGCAAAAGCATAATCACACGCCGCTACAAGCCCTACTCCTCCACCAATAGCACGTCCATGAATTCTCCCAATAATGGGCTGTGGGCATTTTCGCATTGCGTTGATGAGGTTGGCAAAGCCCATAAAAAAATGCTTTCCGTCTTGGGCAGTTTTTAGTTGAAGCAACTCATCGAAAGAAGCGCCTGCACAAAAAGCATAAGCTTCATCACTTTTTAGTAAAATCACATGTGCCTCGGCGTTGCTAGCAAGTTGCTCAAAAGCCACTGTAAGTTTTTGAAGCAATTCTCTCGGAAAAGAGTTTTGCTTGGGATGTGAAAACTTGATTGTTGCCACCTGATGTTCTGTATGAACATACAGCGAACCCGTATTTGATTGTTTTGACATGATGACAAAAATACGAGTTTATATTGAACCCGTTTTCAAAATAATTTTTTTGGGCACAAATTTGTTTTTTTAATGTATTTTTGTGGACTGTTTGGGGATGTAGCTCAGTTGGCTAGAGCGCTTGACTGGCAGTCAAGAGGTCGTGGGTTCGAATCCCATCTTCTCCACAATAAAACACAGCAAAAATGTGGACAAAACGATAAAAAGCCCTGCAAATTTATTTGTAAGGGCTTTATTGTTTAAAACATTTGGAATACAAGTACAGAAAATTACATTTGTAGGGCAAAATATGGGAAAAATCCGATAGAATCGAATCATTAATAGGAATAGTCAAACAACGTGAATTAACCAAAAATGAAGTATAAAAAATATCTGCCAAAAGGAATTAAAGTTTCGGTACTTGGTTTTGGTGCTTGGCAATTAGGAGTTGATTCAGGTTGGAAAGCAGTTTCTGAAAAAGATGCTCAATCCATGATTCACTCAGCACTGGATAATGGTATAAACTTTTTTGATACAGCTCCTAATTATGGTTATGGAACAAGCGAGCTGAGGTTGGGAAAAGTTTTTAAAACGATCGACAGGTCAAAAATTGTAGTAAATTCAAAGTTTGGGCGATTAGACAACGGAATTGTTGACTTTGATTCAAAACACATTAAGAACTCTGTTGAAAAAAGTTTAGCTAGGCTTAATATAGATTATTTGGATTCAGTCATTATTCACAGTCCGCCCATTGAGCTTCTTGATGGCAATAAAAATGATCATTACGAAATATTGGAACAGCTTCAAGATGAGGGAAAAATAATTGCTTATGGAGCGTCTATTGATTTTTATGATGAAATTAAAATCCTCTTGGAAACTACAAATTCAAAAGTGATTCAATCCTTTTTTAATATTTTACATCAAGATGCTAAAAGAGCATTTGATTTAATACGTCAAAAAAATGTAGCTACAATCGCTAAAATACCTTTTGATTCGGGTTGGCTTACTGGAAAGTACAATAGCAAAAGTCAATTTAAAGGGGTAAGGTCAAGATGGACAAAAGAAGAAATAATTGTTAGATCAAAACTTGTGGATAAAGTCAAAGAAATCTTAAACAATAAAAATTCCTTGACTGCTGCTGCTTTGTCTTTTTGTACATCTTTTGATGCGGTTTCCACAGTCATTCCTGGTGCAGTTTCTAAACAACAATTATTGAATAATATTGAGGCAATAAAGCTCCCAATAGATAAAAAAACTTGTGCTGAGTTAGAAGATTTTTATGAAAGGGAAGTCAAGGAATTAAATCTTCCCTGGTAATTGGTTGAAGGATTTTTCTTTACCCTGCATTTGAATTGATGTTATACGCCTCCTTTAAGGCATCTTGTGAAGAAAGGAAAATCATCTGTCACAACATAGTAATAAATCCCATCAGGAAATTCTGGAGTTACACCATAACGTCCATTACATTGGTCCAAATCTCCTAACCCTTCTACATACTCATAATCTTGGGTAAAAGCTCCCATTGGGATTGGGGTGTTTGGATTTGTTGTTCCCTTACCAGGGCCTCCCACAAGAGCGGTTAAAACACTCGGACGGTTGGTATCGGGTTCATCCTTTAATTTATAACTTGGGTTTAACGATTTAACGGTACTATCGGAATTATTTGCATCCGAATAACCATATCTTGCATACACAGGAAACCCATCGGATGCCCACCCTACCAGTGTCATTCCTTGATTATCTCCTAAAAAGTTTATAAGCAATTCTGGCATTCCATGATAATGATATTCTCCTGTTGGTTGGACGTGAGCATGATTCATGTCGTCTCCAAAATCAAAAGTATCATGACCCAACGCTTCTATATTCCATTTGCCTTGCCCTTGAGCCAAACTACATTCTCCAGCATCATTACATCTTCCCGCAGTAGCAGGATCAAATTTAACACTGTTTAATGCGTAAGCGATTGCTAAGGCGGGCCCCACGATTTCTAAACCACTTTCAGTAATAATATTTGGACAAAGTGTAAATCTCTTACTTACAACTTGTTCTGTTATTGTATTAGGATTGTCAGCGTTTGGAAATGTTCCTACCTCGTGATTGGGAATCCCATTTCCATTTAAAATTCTGTCGGTTCCATCAGAGGTCCATGAATAGTTACTATAAGTATTGACGGACTCATCATCATTATAGATTTCTTCATTAATAGATACCAAAACTCCTGCAGTCGAATAGTCTCCCGAACAGTCAGTATTATTTTGTTCTTTTTGGCTTTCATTTGTACTGCAAGAAAAAAGGAGAAATAATATGACGACTTTACAGAGAGTTTTCATTTTGAGAGTATTTAAACCTTAGACCCAAATCGAACTAAAAAGTTTACATTCAATATTTGCAGTTACATATTTGAATGACATGTAGGTTCGTATCGCTTTGTGTAGCTGCTGGGTTAGGCCCTGTTTTTAGGTTTTTTTTCAGGAATGCGTCCTTGATTACCTACTCCGTCATAATCAACTGTATCGTAGGCTTTAAAGTGTTCTTTTCTTTGAATCCTGTGTTGACTCAAAATAATTTTCAATAAAAACCATACATATACAACGAAAATTATGAGTCCAATAAAAAACATTATTTTATTTGTCATCGCGTCGTCTTTGTCTAATTGCCATGGCAAACCCTAAAATTGTAATCGGCCATAATCCTACATAAATGCCCTCGAGTTCGTTTCCTGTAAACCATAAGGTCACCGAATACACAAAACTCAAAAAAGCTAAAATAATGGGATAATATTTTTCTAAAATTTTTTTCATTTATTTGTTTTAACTCTACTAATATAAGAAATTAAACCATAGGCGTCAATATTTTCTAACCAAACGATTTTTTACAAAGCTTCTGTAAAGCAAATAACAAGGCATTAATTTGTATGAAAATAAGCACTGTGAATTGATGGATTTATTCGTTGTTTTTCTGGGTTTTGGAAGAAGAATCCATTGCAATCGCTTTTGAATTTATTTGCAAACAAAAACTAAGTTGTTTACATTGTAAACTAAACAAAAAATCAATCAATTATGAAAAAATTAATTTTATTTATGTCCGTTATTTTTACGGTCATTGCCTGTCAAACGCCTCAAGCTGAAAAACAACCCATTGGATTTGATATTTCTGAAGAAGGCGCCGAAAGGATGCTTTATGGTGGATCAATGTCAACCGTTGAGGTTTGGAAAAGTTACATAAAGGCTCATAATGAAAACGATCTTGAAGCCATTCGGAGTCTTAATGCCGATAGTATCAAAATTTGGGGACCTAGAGGTGAGCTCATAAAAGGAACCAATGCACATATCGAATTTTTATCCAACTGGTTTTCGGCAAATGCTCCATCGTGGGACTCAAATTATTTTATAGCCAATGCGTACACAGACCAAAGCGGAGCGTTGCGCGAGTGGGTTACTTCAGGGCACGATGTTACGCTTACTGTTGAAGGCAATAAAATAAAAGTAAATCAAGTACACGATGCATTGATCTCTGATGGAAAAGTTCAAATGTTTTATGTTTATGAACGCGCCGAACCTGTTTCTGCAAAATAAGGAAAGCTTCAAAAAATTAATAAAAAAAACCTCCACTTGGAGGTTTTTTTTTATTGATAAGTCATGACAATTAGTTGTCTTTACCAGCCAAATTGAAAGATCCATTTTCAAGATGCCCTACGTGCACATATATTTGATCTTCGTGACTCCCAGAGACCGAACTCCAAAATTTCTTTCGTGCTTCAACATTAGGGTTTTCTTGAGGCGTAGTGATGGCTTTGGCAAAATCCATCATGTTTTTAAATCCTCCAAACAGTTGCACATCAGATCCTGCACCTTTGTAGTGAACACTCGCTCCACCACCTAGCTGTAATCCGTCTTTTACCATGGGTCTCGTTTGCCAGTCTAAGTAAGCTGTTGCCATTTCACCAATGCTTCCGCTAGTATTGTAGTTCCCAACAACAAAAACAAAAGGAATGTCCCAGTCCACATCTTCTTTAGAAACAAAAAAGTTTTCGTAGTCTATGAATCGCATTTCGTCCCAATGCCCGTCAAAAAACGCCCACCATTGAGTAAATGCTTCGTCCATTTCTTTTTTGGCTTCGTCGGAAAGCTTCTCATAATTTTTTTGAAAAGCGCCGGTAAAATCATCTTTTACGGCGTCTTCAGCAGAATCGTACTGATCATAAATAGCTATCGAAGCTCCTGATCCGTACCAATGTCTGTACACCCATTGTCCTTTAATGGTTCTCTCGTCACTTTGTGACATGTCAGTTACTTTTTTGTGGAGTTCTACAAACTTTCCAATCTGTGTTGGATGAACATCCAAATACGTGATTTCAATTACTGACTGAGCCGAAATAAAATAGCTGCACAAAACCGTAATTAAAAGTAATAATTGTTTCATATTGATATTTTTAAAGTTGTTATTATCGTTAAATATATAACTATTTATTCACTATATTGAAAAATAGTAACACATTCAACATAATTTCCCTTAAAAACGCAATAAGAAAGCTGTATTGCTAACTATTACTTATTTTTTTATAAACGCACGTGAAATAAGTGTTCCGTCTTGCAAATAGATATTGATATAATAAATTCCAGTGCTTAAATGTTGTACATCCAATTGATCTAGATTTCCACCTTTAACCTGGACCGCTTGTCCTGAATTGGATAGCAGTTCGATTTTAATAATTGGATTTTCAGATGAAAGACCGCTAAAATTAATCGATGTACTAACGGGATTCGGATATATTAATAACAGTTCATCGGTATTCGTGTTTGTTGTATTTATTGTAAGAGTCATTGTAGCCGAATAAGCAACATAATTATCGTCTTCAGCCTGAAAGGCAGTTACTGTGGTAGCTCCTGGCCCAACAATGGTTGCCGTGTTTCCTGATACCGTAGCAATCGCTGTATTATCGACTGTGTAAGTAAAAGCTCCTGAACTGTTAGAAGAAGCTGTCAACGTAAATGCAGCATCCCCTGCTGTTTTTGTTACATCTGAAAAAGTAATTGTCGGGATTTCTTTTGGATCTTCACAATCTTCGCCCACAACATATTGGAAATATTTTGTCACAACTTGTCCACCAGTGATAGCAAACTTACAGGCATAGCTTATGGTTTGACCTGTTGTAAAGCCTCCAACAGTTTTGCTAAACACATTTCCTCCCTCGGCATTCATAGCACTTTCAGAGAAAGGATCTTCTTTATACAAATACCCAACGGCGCCTGCTTTGTCGGTATCCAAAAGTTCACAAGTGATTTTGACGCTGCTTCCAATGGTTTCAAAAATCATTTTATAGCCTTGAGAAAATGTTCCCTGTGTGGATTCCTTAGAAAAATATTCGCAGGACAGTTTTTGATTTACTGTAATAGAAACGGAACTAGAGGTAGTGATTTCTCCCAAATCGTCGGCTGCCACTGCAGTTAAACTATGAGTTCCAATCTCAGGATTTAGCCAATCAAAACTGTAGGGAGCGGTACTATCTTGGGCAATTTTTACATCTCCAGCAAAAAATGCTACAGAGGTTATCTGACCGTCCAAGTCAGAAGCCGATGCAGTAATGGTTACCGTGTCGCCTTCAACATAAACCGTATTGTCTGTTGGAGAAGTTATACCTACAGTTGGCAGAACATTGGCCGTTGACTGAACAATGACGAATACCTCGTCTTTTGCACTGTAGTTATTGTCGGAAATAGAAAGCTCCAGTTTATAAATTCCTTGTTGGAGATTGCCTATCGAAGATACCAACGCATTTGCATCGGAAAATGTAATTACCGAAGGTCCGAAAACTTGCTTCCACTCAATGGTAGCGTTACTAGGATCGGGAAGGCTACTTTGAGAACCGTCAATTTGAGAAGTAGTTTCGGGAATTACAACCACAACATTACTTCCAGCATTAGCAATCAAAGGGTTGTAGTCCAAAGCACTTTGATATGCAAAAGTCATTTTTCCTAAATTGAATCCTCCGTTTGAAACAACCAATTTAAGGGTATGTTTTCCCTTAACCAATGCTATATTTTGATAGGTTTTAGACTTCCATTTGTCCCATCCTCCCGAATCCGATACAGTCAGGTTATTGGTTATTTTTTGTCCCGCTATTTCTAGATAAAAGGGACCTCCACTGTTGTTGTCTGTGGCGTATTCAATCTCTAAGTTATAATATCCCGTTTGTGAAACATCAATAGCATATTCGAGCCACTCTCCTGCTTCTACCCAACCAACGGTTGCGGTTTGATTTTCATACACAGCATCCACATATTCGTTCGGTCTAAAATTGCCAAATTCGGCGCCATTGTTCCCTACGCTCGTATCGTAGTACGAAATATTTTGCCCCAAACCTCCTTCAAAAATATCATAATTTCCGGCTTCAACAACTCCAGGAATCAGGACAGGCTGTGCCAAAAATGGCTTTTGCTCACCCACAACAACAGAAATCGAATTGGTGATGGCAAACTCTACGTTTTCATAGACTCTTGCATAAAAATCTTGGAATCCAATATTCAGATTTTCTGCTTTTATTTGATAGGGTGCTGATGTGTCGGAACCAACCAACACACCATTGTTGTAAAAATCAACCTTTGTGACGCCTGATCCAAAAGTTGTCACCTCCAGGTTTACACTTCCACCGCTGTAGGCTTGATTGAAATCTGAACTGAGCGTTCCGCCTACATTTACATCCCGACTAGTAACTAGTTCTTTGGCGGGAACATCTAAGACAAATCCGTCCGAAAATGTGACTGAAATAGATGCGTTTGAATAATTTTGTGCTACGTAGGTGGTTTTTCCTTCATCGGTAAACGCAGCAGCTATAGGATGATTGGCAGTAATGGAACTATCCACTTTACCAAGTGCTTTCATGCTATGAAGCCAGTAGTAAGTTTGCGCATCAGAAATCCCAAATTTTAAATTGCGATCAGGGTACGAATCGTACAATGAGATGGCCAAATCGGGGTTAATAAAAGCCAAATATTCCCAGTAAATGTCGTGCCATAAGTTGGGGTTTTTTTCATTATTCAATATGCCAGTTTTTTGGGTAATTTCGTTCCAAAGTTTTTCGACATATTCCGTGTTGTGCCCCAAATACAAAGACCCTCCATGAATGGGATACATTTCAATACCGTAAGCAGCGGCAATATCAGGAGTCCAAAATGTTCCACTATCGTACGAGTTTCCCCAAACTCTCGAAGCAACGCTGTAAGGATAGGTGTTCGAAAAAATACGATCGTTCATATCAAACCAATATTCTTCGACAGCAGATTGTTCGGTAGTGTATAAATAAATCCCCAAGTCTCTAATTGCGTCATTTCCGGTAACCGATCCCCAATGAATCAAGGAGGAGTTAAATTGCATACTTTCCGAAGTAGATTCTTGATCGTTTCCTTGAGGAAAAGAGGCAAATCCATTTGCCCAAGCATGACCAGCATAGGGACTAAAGTTTCTTAAAAATGGGAACTGGGTGTCATTTCTATTAAAAGAAGCAGCGTCTCTAATGAGTAAATTAACCATATCTCCCCAATCATCTGCCCAACCAGGCTCGTACTGCTCTAGGAAAGCTGCCGCATGAATAAAATATCCCCAGTGGAAATGGTGATCATTGATGTTACTGTCTTGCCCATGTCCAGCAGGATAGCCTAAAAGTGTTGTCCAATCATTGTCGTAATAAAACAAAAAAGCGACTTCTCCTGATTCGTAGCTTAACCAGTCTTCGAGTCGTTCTTTTATGGTGGCTATAATTTTATTTCTTGCCTCTACATTTCCGGTTTCGTCAGCAATTCGTGCTGTTTGAATCAATCGATTCATCATTTGCCCTTCGTTGTATGAATCTGTCCAAGTGGCAAGTCCGTCATTTTCCAAAAGCGTAATTTTTTCATCCAAACTGGAAGGATTAAAGCCCTCGCTTTTGAATGCCAAATAGGGAAGTGTTGGCAAAATTCCCTTAAAAGAATTTTCAACACTGAATGTATTTCCGTCAAGCATTTTGAGTTCTCCTCTAACAGAGGTATAGGTTTCCTTATTGGGAGAAGGAGAATCGAAAGCTAAGTGTGCCCATTGATGGGGAAGCAATCCTTGAAGCACGGTTGAATGACTGCCTTCCTTGACGTCTGTTTCGATCGTAAAATCGGTTCTTAAGACACTGGTATTTTCGTTATATGTCCAATTGGCTGAAGTATTAGCTGGGAACACATAAGCGTATTTTTTATACGCTTGCGCAAGTTGAGCTGCGTTGGTATTGGATTGAGGAAGCATCACTGCAGACCAATAATTTTTATTATTGAGAGAAGAAGTGTATACATTCCCGCTTTTATTCCAAGTACTTCCTGCGGGAGCATATAGTACGTAATCAACATTGTATTGCGCATTTTCAATTAGTAAAACCTCATTGTCAATGGTTGCCGTACCCGACTTTACTGCAACCCGAGCAACATCACTAGCTGCTTTTGTAAAATAAACAAAGGGCATTCCAACACCACTGGTAGCTGTAAATTGATGTGAACTGTTTTCCCATGACATTGAAACTGTCCAATCGGAGTAATCAGAAACTGTTGCTTTGCTACTGTTTAGACCTTGAACACCAATTTCCACTGATTCTTGATCTCCTATCACACCAAAGGGTATATAAGTCATTACCAATCCACTTGTTGTTGTTTTTAGCGTAAGTGGATAATTAAATAAATTACTGACATGATTTTCTTTTAACAAATAAGACCACCAATCGTTAGTAGGAACAGGTTTGTTTAATGCGTTTCCTGAAATTTGTGGGGATCCGCTGGGTGTTCCATTTCTGCCTGCCTCATCAAGTCCTGGAAAATTAGTAGAATAACTTCCGCTTCCAACAGTAGTTTGCGCTATGGATATGGAAATAACTAATTGGAAAAAGATAAAAATAAGGGCTAATTGTCGTGTACTCATCAGTATTTTTTTTAAAAAATTAAAGATATATCAAATAAGGATTTGCAATCCATAAATACACTATACACAACCTCAACAATACGAGTGTATTAAAAAAGGGAGGCTAAAGCGTTCGTTTTAGTATCTTTAAAGATTGAATCTTATAATTTATTTCTATGAATCGTATTGTTTTTTTGCTTCTTGTAGTAGTTTGCATAAGTTGTTTGGACGATGAAAATTATCAATTATTACTTGCCGATAGCTTCCGCGAACGTATAGAAAAAATGGTTTCTCCTACCATTATTGATGTAAGGAGTCCTGAGGAATATGCGCAAGGACACTTATTAGATGCCTTAAATATCAATTGGAATGACAAAGAGTTTGAAAATCAAGTGGCTGTTTTGGATAGAAACCAACCCGTTTTTGTGTATTGTTTGAGTGGCGGAAGAAGCTCTAGAGCTTCCAAGAAATTACTAGCGATGAACTTTAAAACCGTGACAGAGTTAAAGGGCGGGATTCTTCAGTGGAGAAAAATGAACTATGCTGAAAAGAAAATGGGGACACCTCTTGATTCAGGGTTGTCAATTTCGGACTTCAATAATTTGGTAGATTCAGAAAAATTAGTGGTGGTCTCCTATTATGCAAAATGGTGTGCGCCTTGTAAAGTAATGAAACCTATATTAGAGGAGATTTCAACAGAAATGAGCGATATAATCAAACTGGTACGTATTGACTATGACGAAAACCTAGCCTTGATGAAAACCCTAGGGATTCATGGCTTGCCTAGCGTTCATTTTTTTTCTAGCAACGAATTGCTGGAATCCAGGCGAGGGTTTATGGATAAAAAACAACTTCAAGAGGTTATTGATAGGCTGACAGTAAATTAAAAACCATCCTTAAATCCAAGCGAAGCAGGCTTATTCTTTGACTAAAAAAAGCTTTCGATAAATTTCAGTATCCAAAACAGATTGGTATTTGGGTGCAAAGTAATTGCTAAATAACGTTCGAATTGCCTCATTATGGGCATTTTCATATTCAACATCGCTTTTCCAGGTACTCATCCATAAATAGCGATACTTTTTTACTTGATCACTTTCTTTTACGGCATATATTTTATAGCGATCGGCGCCAAATCCGTTTTCTTCATAAATCGCATTCAGTAGGTCAATATCTTGCTTGAATTCTTGTATACTCAATGACTCAGGAAGATCAAGCATATGAACACTTATGCGTTCTGCGGATTGCGACATTACAAAAAAAGGGATTGTCAGTAGTAGAAATTTGATGTTCATAACAATTGGTTTTATAAATAAAAGAACTAAAAGAGTAAATTATGCCTATGGTTTAATTGTTACTTAAAACAATCTTTTTTAGTGGTTCTGCACTTGTTTCAAATTCATTTTTTGTAATTATTCCTATATCAAGTAATTCCTTTAATTTTATTAATTCTTTTCTTGCTTGCTCTTTAGACATAGTGAAATTACCATCTTCATTAGTTATAGTAAAATTTAATGTTACCACTCTACTTTTCATTTTCATTAGTGCGCCTACAACCAATAAGTCAGTGTTTGGTTTTACAATATTGGGTCGTGTTTCATTTAATAAAGCAAAAGCGCCAATTTCAGCATCAGTTGGTAAATTAATATTTTGCCTATCAATATTAATAATTTTAAAATTGTAATTATTTAATTTACAAAATTCAATAATCTTGTCTCTTCCAAATTTTTCGAGTTTTTTATATGAAGTAAATGAAGAGCCTTTTTTGGTAACTTTAATTGTAAATTGAGAATTCCCGGTACTTACTATTTTGTTAAATACATTGTTATTGACTGCTTTATTAAAACTTTCGTCTTGTGCAAAAAGAAATGCTGGTGCTATGAGCAATAAAAACAGTTTTTTCATAAAAATTGGTTTTACTTCAAAAGTAATGAAAATTTAAATTAGATAGCTGAACTGAAAGAAGAAGAAATGCCAATGGTTTGTTGATTTATTGAAGTGTAAAGAAGATTTCATCTCCTGTTATTAGTATCTGTTTAATACTGGTGTTTGAAATTTTAATGAATTCATAATTGGTAATTGTTGGGCCCAAAGTGATTTCAATAGAGCTTACATCTCTGTAAACCTCTTTGCTCCCCCTATTATTCAAAGTTGCAGCACAACTTCTTCTATTGGTGACCTAAGAGTCTAATGAAAATGGGATAAGTATAGTCTTTGTTATTCGCTACCTGAACGGAATTATATATTGAGATAATTAATCCAATTGAATACAAGGAAACTAAGGCAATTATGAATAAAGCCCAAGATTGGGTTATGACTAACGAGGACACTCCAAATACGATATAAAGGAGAATCCAATTAAATTTAAAATTGATAACATCTCTTCCTTGAAATTCAATTATTTCATCTTTTCTTTTAAAAATTACCCAAATAATGGAAGTTGTTATAATTCCAAAAATTGAAGATAGGTGTAATAAAATGTTCCACGAATTTGTTGATTTTGATTTTTGCTTCATAATGTTGTTTTTAAGTTCGTTTAAATTAACACCAAGAACTTCCCCTATTTGATTTAAGGAGTATGGAGTTGGCTCCACTTCGTTGTTCTCGATCCTTTGAATAGTTCTAAGTGAGAGAGAACTCAGTTCGGCCAAGTCAACTTGAGAATAACCTTGTCTTAGTCTTAATTCTTTAATAATGTTTTTAAATTCCATGAAGCAAAACTACCCTTAAAGTTAAGATTATAAAACGACATCTTTACGTCATTCAATAAAAAAACCGCTACACTATAAAAGTATAACGGTTTTATCATTTTAAGTTGCTCCCCCTGTTATTCAAAGTTGTAGTACAACATCATTCTTTAATGACCTTTGAAGTTTGAAAAACGCTGTTTGAATCATCATATAGTCTGAGTATATAAACATTATTTGAAAGTTGTGACAGGTCTATATGCTTCGAGGTTGATTTTATCAGTTCTTTCCCTGTTAGATCGAATAGTTTAACATAAGAAAATTCTGTATCAATAAATATTTTTGATGGGGTTGGGTTTGGAAAAAAAGGATGCTTTTTTTCTACTAATTCTGCGGTACTTAGAAGGGCATGTTGTGACGATGTAAAACCAAGTTTTGATAACCCTTCTCTGATATCTGGAGCATTCATAAATAAATTCCAAAATAGTTGCGTTTTATAATTTTCAATCATTGGACCTATAGTTCCCTGGTCAATGGCTAGATATCTTTCAGGCTTCCACTGATGATGTATGGAAAACGCATCTATGGGACCTGCTAAACTTAAATAATCATTATTAGATCCTTCATACAAATATCTCAGAAATTTTATCGATTCCTCGGGAGTGTAAGGAAGAGAAGATAATGCAGCTGTTGGGGTAATTACCCCGCGGTCATCATCTGGCTTGTGTACATGATATCCTGTCATATCTTTTTTATCGGGTTCATAAGAATAACTAGCAGTTAATCCCCAAACCTTTTCGCTATATCCTTCATAGTTATTAGGGTTTTCCACGCAATGTTGGTAAATGATAGAGGTGTGATTTTTGACAACGTCAAAATAATTATCTACATAATTATCTTTCAAATTTCTAGGATCTAGTACCAGGTTGGAGTAGTGTGACAAGAACATCGGACCAACACTGCCATAATCA
>ERZ1048068.431-NODE-431-length-39097-cov-9.671713_pt1 | contig 39097 bp, 46 predicted proteins | sample MGYA00383098_ERZ1048068 | MGnify/ENA primary metagenome ERZ1048068 (study PRJEB29581, sample SAMEA5548368) | metagenome | biome: marine; feature: coastal; material: water | depth 1 m | study: Short-term variability in the microbial, nano- and picoplankton dynamics... | reverse complement strand
GAATCCATCGTTGTTGTAGAAGCCATTGTTGTTGTAGAATCCATCGTTGTTGTAGAAGCCATTGTTGTTGTAGAATCCATCGTTGTTGTAGGAGCCATTGTTGTTGTGGTACCATCAGTAAGTCCAACGACGGTATTATTTTCTGAAGAATTGTCCTGGAACCCTTCTTTAGAATATTCTCGTAATAAAACAAAAATTATTAATATTAATACTATTAAAACCAAGTATTTCAAATACATTCTTATAATATAAATATATATATATTCTTTTTCTCTGTTATTATTATATAACATGTATGTCGTTGTAAATAATCCTGAAAATCTCGAAAAATTTAATAATAATTTTAGGACAGGAAACTGGGTTGTGTTATATTATGCGAATTGGTGTGGACATTGCCAAATGCTTAAACCTACTTGGAAATCGTTCGTTCAATCGCAAGGTCTTAAGAATAAAAAATTAAATATTGCTGAAGTTGAAGATACCTATATGGGACAACTTAAACATAGAGACCAAATAATGGGTTTTCCAACAATAAGAATGTATAATAAGGCTAAAGCAGTAGATGAACTTCAAGGAGAGCGAACAATTGAAAGTATGAACAATTTCACTAATAAAAATATAAAAAATATCCTTAAAAAAGTTTCAAAAAATAAATCTATTAAGAAGAAATCTCTTAAGAAGAAATCTCTTAAGAAGAAGAAATCTAAAAAATCTATTAGGAATTAAACACTTCCCATTTCAAGGGGACGTCTGTTAGTATCGGATTCAATAGTAGATTGCATCCAAGGACTGACTTGACTTCTTGGGCATGGTGGGTCGGAACGTAATTGACGGTTTGCGTTTCTTAATGATTGACCTACTGTGTTAACACCAATGTGATAACCGGCATTAAGGAAGTTTTGGTCGCTAAGAGCACCGTTTGTTGCTGGAACACTTTGTGCCCAAGTACTATCAGTGTCTTTAGGTAACAAGTCTGCAGATGATAATACGTCTTTAGGATAACATTGGTCTGGAACAGCGTTGGAAGTATTATACATATCTTGGACACCCTTGGGTTCTTCATTATCTCCTAAAGGTTCTGCCGGTTGAACACTTGGGTCTTCTGGAGCATTATTTGCTGGCTGTTCTGCGTTGTTATTGGCTACTGCTGTATTTTCTACGTTATTTACTTCTGTTTCAACTGTATTCACTTCTGAATTACTCATTTCTAACATTTCTGCTGGGTCAACAGTTGTTGATACATCACTTTCTGTTAAGGTTTCATTAGCTTGGAATGATTCTAATTCATCTTCTTCGTTATTAATTAAAAAGATTGCGTATAAGGCAACTACAACAATAAGTCCCATTACCAACATAGACATATCTTTATTCAATTTAAGTGTTTTTTCATTAGATTTAACCAAAAATGCCAAAACTGCGGCGACGGCTACAACTAATACTATTTTTGTCATCTTGTTATCTAAAACTTGCATTATATAATATTACAATACAAAAAAAATAAATAAAATTAATAATTAATTAATTAGAAATAAAATTCCTTAGGACGTCCTTCAATTTATTTAATTCAGTATCTTTCTCAATATATTTTTTTTTGAGTTCGTTAAATTCATCTTCAACTGATTTTTTAATGGTTTCTTCATTATTTGAATCTAATTGAGGTTCTTCTTGAGGTTCTTCTTGAGGTTCTGGTTCTTCTTGAGGTTCTTCTTCTGGTTCTTCTTGAGGTTCTTCTTGAGGTTCTTCTTCTGGTTCTGGTTCTTCTTCTGGTTCTGGTTCTTCTTCTGGTTCCGTTTCTAGAGATGTTAAATCTTGGAAATCATCTGGTAATTCTTGTATTTCTAAATCAATTTCTTCGTGGTCTTCGTTAGTTTCTATATCATTTGTTTCTAATAAAGTTTCGTCAATTAAAGATTGTTTGGTGCTTTCTACCTTTTCGCATACTTTGATTTGAACAGGTAACCATTCACAAATAACTTGTTCTTTAAGAAATTTAAATCCTATATATTTCATTACAACAATTAACTTACAATCATTTGGTATATCACACGGTTCGACTGTTTTATTTTCAATATCAATAATTGGTATATCTATATTACCTCTTGATAATGGCAATTTCAATTTAAATTTAGGTGGATTTTTATGTTTCAAAGGTGTGCTATATAAATCCTCTAAAATATCCATGTCTATAGGTTTGTTGAACCAAGATTGACTATTATTATGAATTATTTGAATATTATTATCATCCATATTTCCTAAAAACTTATAAAAAGGTAAATGGTCCTTTTCAAAATATAAATCAATATGTGCTCGTGTATCGGTTTTATGAATTCCATCTAAATTAGTCATCATTGGGGTTTGAATAAATAAAGTATCTGTGTCATATTTAGAATAACAAATATAACTTCCTTTGTATTTCTCTGGCTTCGAATAAGTAATTTTTGAAATATCAACATTATTATAATCACTAATGTTCATAACCCTATATTTTTTTTATTGAATTTTATTTTATCATAATAACGCAAGTTCCTTTAATTTAATTTTATATGTATATTTATCTTCATACTTCCAAATTGTATCTATTTCTAATGTTGCTATACCTTTATCGCCTTTTTTTAAATTTCCTATATATTCCATTTTATTTCCTCTATCGACTTTAATTTGAGCACGGTCTTTATATCTAATAATTTTTGTTAAAAGTAAATCACCGTATCTTTCATTTGTACTTAATCGTAATTGACTATTGATATATGGTATATCTAATATTTCACAAAATTTCTTTTCAAGTGCCTCTATAAGTTTTGAAAAAACTTTATCCTTGGGTAGCTCTAATTTAACAACCATATTATTGTATTCTTTTTCTAGACCAAATGGAATTCTAATAATAGGTGTCTTGATTATTAATGATTCATTATTATTTTTGACGTGTAGTTTATCATCTATGGTAATGTTCATTGGTATATAATATAGTTTAATTAGAAATATGTTACGTATTATGATTATGATTATAATTAAATTAAATTATATTATATATAAATAATCATGATTAAAGACTTGACTAAACAATTAGTGGAAAAATTCACAAATGAATTAAAACAACCTTATAATTTCGAAAAACTAAGAAAAAATATCATTGAACCAATTGTAGTCTATATAAGTGTTAAACTATATCCATATTTCTTAGTAATTGTCTTATTATTTACTTCATTGCTATTACTATCTGTAGTTAATCTAGTATTGGTAGTTAAATTGCTACTAAGAAAAATATAGGATATAATTTAATGAGCCTTAAAAATGATGTTACAAATTGGATAAAAATCGATAAACAAATAGAACAATATAACAATGTCATAAAAGCCTTAAAAAAAAATAGAACAACCGTAGAAGATAAAATAATGAATGTCGTATCTTCTAATAATTTATATAATTCTAAATTTGAAACAAACGGAAATACTATATTAATAAAAAAAACAGAAACGGCTGGAAATCTTTCGATGAAACTTATTAAAGAAGTATTATTAGATGAATTAGAAAATAACGAAAAATATGTAGAATTCCTTATTAATAAAATTAATAATGCGAAAAATAAAGACAAGAAAACTTCCTATAGTATTAAGAGAAAAAACTAGTGCGTGTGTTTAATTTTATTAGTTTTTATATTTTATATTTTATATTACTAACAATAATAAAATGGATAAAAAACAATTCACTAAATGGCTATCGGCACCAATAAAAGAAGATATTAATCATAATTATATAGATAGATTAACCGAATTATATGAACATATGGAAGATTCGCTTTATGCTAAAGGAATTATTCTTAATAATAACGCCCGAATTAATTTTATGCGGTTTTGTTTTTTACTCTTTAGGAATTCACATAGCGGTTAAATCTATATATTTTTTTATCGTAATAACTTAATAACTATTGATTAAACTATGCCATCCAACGAAGAAATAATAGAACGATTTCAAGATTTATATGGTCTTAAAATAGATGCTGTATTATACGAGTTAATAGATACTATGAATAGTGAAGGATTAAATATTCTAAATAATACTAATAATAGTTTATATTCGGATTTCCAAGAATTAGTTATGAAAAGTTCTAATTTAAATGCTAGTATTTCCAAAAAAAAAATATAATAAATATATATAATGCTAACTCGTTCAAAAGCTAGACAAATGCGTGCTGCCCCTGTTGCTAAAAAATCTGCACCAGTAAAACCAACTGGGTCTAAAAAGGCCTCCAAAAAATCTGGACTTGCTTGCTTCAGAAAAACAAGAAAATCCGATACACCTAAAGGAAAGGCTGGTTCCAAATATGTTATTTGCATAAAATCTGGAAAATCTGGAAAATCTAAGAAATCTAAAAAAACTAAGAAATCACAAAAAGGTGGATTTGTCAGAGGTGGTTCAGTCCAACAATTCGTTCAATCTCTATTCCAATAAGTTCAGTCTAGTTTGACTGATTCAACCCCCTTAGAATTCATACACGGAGGAAAATTAATGACTAGACCATATTCATAGTCTATATTTTCCTTTTTTAATTGTCTTTGATATTTTTTTAATTGTGTAATTTCACTATTTCCTATAGTCCTATTAATAGCCTTTAATTCAATAATAATATTTCCTATATTCTTTTCTTTGTTTTCGTGAATAAACACGTCAATCCTTTCCGAATTTAGGAAATGTGTATTATTATTACTATCGGTATAGGTAACAACTATATTTCTTTCACACGTAGAACTATAACCAAGAGCGTTCAATTCCGCACTGTAAGCTTTATGATATGAAGACTCCGAATGTCCTGGTCCTAATTGGTCATATACGGACTTCGCAATTTCAACGAAAATATTAGATTCTTCCATTATTAGAATGTCTTGATAATTTTAATATGTTTTATCTTTTTAGGTCTAGTTTCTTTTTAAATATATTTCATATAATATAAAGAGACCATAAAAATTCTTCGCAATTATATCGAGAATATTATAAGCAATATTTTTATTCAAACTATTGAATAAGTATACTACACCATATAAAGCCCAAACAATACACGTAAACCAGAACAAGACCAAATTCTTTTTATTTTGTTTGGTATATTCCTTATAAATTGTATTAAATACACAACCAAATAATGCGAAGCCTAAAATAGTTGCTGTGAATTTATCTATAATTCCATATTCTCCTAATAGACCACAAAGTAACATACATAAATTACATACTGTAATACGAATTAATGGTTTCTTATTATCCTTTAATATTTCCATCAGTGATGCCGGTTTATTAGTGTTGTATATCATATAAACAACTGTAGATAAAAGCATCATAGGAGTAGTAAGTACCCAATCGGCGTATCTTAATTTACTTATACTATTTAAATCAAGACTCTTAAGATATTTAGTTACTAATATATAAAAACTGGCTTCTACTATTTGAACTAAAGTTTCCAATTTCAATAATGTATTAAGAATTTTATCTTTTTCTGCGAGATTTATAAATAATCCTGAAGCACTAATTATTGTAGTTATTCCTTGAGCAATCAAAGAACTTTTTAGTGAAAAATCAATTAACGACATAATATTAATATTAATATTTATTTTAATTTAATTTAAGAAAATTATTCGAAAGAGGACCATTTTTTATTCGAAAATGGGGCTACTTTTGGAACTTTATTTTTATATGAAAAGTATTTGGCTTCATTCATTCCAGATGATTTAGCGGTTTCATAATCGGGAACATTTTCGTCACTCTTGGGTTCTGGTTTCATACCATAGCAATTAGCGCCAAATAATAAATCAGTGTTTTTAAAGAATCCACCATTAATTCCTGGAAAACCACAGGATTTTGCTAATAATGGATTACTTTGAATTTTATCCCAGTAATCTTTTTGTATAGGATATAAAGCCATTTGTTGTTTGGACCATCCATAATTACACCAATTTGCACCCGATTTGTGGGCGTGTGACAATTGATCTAAACTTGCCATTTCAGCACCAACTGCTTTACAAGCAATTTTAGCATCGTCATATGTATAAACATTTTCAGACAAATTAAAAACTTGTGGTTTTGATTCATTGGATGTTGTATTATCTGTAGTTTCTTCAAATGTCAATTCACTATAGTCAATATTATTTGCGTTTGATTCTTCTGGAATAGTGTTGTCTACATTAATTGGACTTGGTGATTCTGGAACTATTTTATTAATAACTTTATCTATATTCAAATAACTTACTTTTTTTTTATTTTGTTCATTGTCATCGGTTATTTCTCTATAAACCAATAGACCTAAAATACACAATAACAATACAGCAATTATCCAAAAAGGAACTGAACTAACTATGGTATTCATTATATAATATTACATATATTAATTTTCATCCAAACTATAAAATAATACATAGGCATTAGATGAAACTAAATTATCTATATTCATTTTTTGAACGCTAGAATCATTGTAATTATACCATTGTTCTCCATGTTTAACAAACGCATAATAGTGACCACCAAACATATTTCCCGAATGGTTACCTATACTTTTCAAATAATATTTTTTTCCATTAATTATTGTCATATCAACCGGAAAATCGATTACATTATTTAATTTATTTCCTAGGTTATTAAATCGATTAAAAGAAACTATCAGTTCATTTGGCATTTTATCATAAATGTATTTCTTATATGCCTCTTGATATAGTTTAGTTTTTTCGTTATACCACTTATTATCACCTTCCAATAATTCTTCATCTTTTAAACTATCCAAACATTCTTTAAAAGTAGATTTTAATGGAACATTTAAAATATTAAACATACTTTTAGTTTTGGAAACATCTTTGTGATCTATATTTGAAATTACTGTGGTCATAGTTCCATAAAATTGTGTTTTAATAAAATCATTATCTAATTCCTTCTCTATTATTTCTATTAAAAATATAATAAATTCATTAATATCATTTTGTATGTTTTTAGTAAAATTTATATTTACTTTTTCTGTCTTTGCTATTTGCTTTATAGTTTTATGAAAACTAACTGGATTAACTGTACAATCATTCTCCCATAGTCCAACAAGTAGTCTTTTTAATTGATAGCATACTTTTTGATTATTTTCGTCAAATGTATTGCTCAATATATAATTTCGTAAAACAGTTATATGACCCAAACATTGAATACACGTATTCATAAAACACGTGTTTCCTAGATTGACTAATCCACTTTTGCCACCAGTATCATAATTCATCTTATTATAATCATTTAAATAATTCATCCTTAAATATCAATATAATATGTCTAATAGTCGGTTAGAAAATAAACTTGACATCATACTAATGAAGTTAAATTATATTACAAATGTTTTAGAATTTGGTCGTCAACCACGTATGCCTTATATACCACGTAATTATTATAATCCTTTCGCTGTTCCTCAACCTACCGCTTCTCATCCAACATATCAACCCCATACAGCACATCAACACGCAGCTCCACCAGACAATAATACTACAAATAATTATACTGACGAAACATTTGAATTCACATTTAGTGCTCCAACGACAAATACCCCAAATATTCTTAGTAGTTTACTCAATATAAATTCATTAATACCAGAAGCACCTGAAAATATAAGATTAACACATAGAGAAATAATGGATAATACAACACTAATAATTGCTGGACCCGATCATACTAGTGAAATATGTAGCATTAGTAGAGAGAACTTTAATGAAGGCGATATTATTAGAAAAATTAATCAATGTGGACACTTTTTCCTTTATAGTAATTTAGATAATTGGTTAGTTACAAATAATACTTGTCCTTTATGTCGTATTAATATAGTTCCTAGCACCGAGACAAATACTAATGGTATTTAGAGACAATTACTAATGGTATTTAGAGACAAATACTAATGGTATTTAGAGACAATTAATAATATTATTATTTAGAGATATATTTGTTAATAGTTAATAATGTTTGACCTCATAAGTATTAATCGATTATTAAATTTCATTTCAATGCTTATTTATTTCTCTTCCAGTATCGTAGTTATAGCAAAAAACACGAATTATATGGATATTCTTGCGTTTATATATCTAATAAGTTTCTTGCCGTTTTACTGTTATTGTATTATAAAACGCGACATAATTACCAATAAAATTAACATAAAAAACTCATATTACTATTTATGTGGTTTTATGCTTTTCAATTTTGGAATGTTTTTCATATGTTTAAATAAATATACATTGGGTTCTGGGCTCTTTTTAGTATTTTTGAGCATTTACAATATACTTATGGGAGTATTTCAGGAATCTAGTGATTATAGAATACTAGATGGAAATAGTAATAATGACGAAGAAGAAAATATTTAATGGGTTCTATTCAAGAAGAAAATATTTAATGGGTTCTATTAAATAAATTTAATGTGCCTACTAAAATTCACAATATGATTATAATTTTTACTTATATTTAGTGTTCCTATTATTTGTTCGTTGTAATTAACTAATAAATAGTTATCTAATTCTTCGGTTTCATTGTTTTCAAAATAAATAATGACACCTATTTTCTTTTTTATTTTTTTTATAATTGGTAATAGTTTCAAAGCATAATTATTATGAATAATAATAACATCTATTTTCTTATATATTTTACTTATTTCTATGAAAAAATCCCTTTGTTCGATGGAGTAAATTTTAAAAAAAATCTTAATTATATCTGAGTTTTCCAGTTTATCCACTAAAGAAATGTTATTTTCATCAAAATATACACAAGGGTATTGGATAGCTTCTTTGACATTAGACATATATTTACAATAAGTGTTCCTCTTACTAATAACTAATTTAGCCATATTGTTAAGTAAACAATTGGAATAATCTCGGTGATAAAAATAGGCAATATCCTTATAATCAATCAACGATTTATAACTTACTATATTTAAGTATTCTTCATTGGCCTTAATTTCAAAAATATTAATGACTTTGATTATATTGAAACCAATTGATTTAACATATTCAATATTTTCTTTTAAATCTCTGGTTTCTTTAAGAGATATTACCATAATATTTCTATGTAATCGCGAACCAATTATTTTTTTTTCGTTATAATATAAACCTGGAATATTGAAACTTGCGCTAAGACTACCACATATGATTGCTGACACAAAATCAAAACTCATAATAGCATCAAAGCAATGGTGATTTATTTTAATATTGAGTAATTTTGAAAAATGATTTAATATTCCGTGGGAACTTACTATTTCATTATTGTCAATAAAAAATGGCAATTCTTTATTATTTTTACTTTTATAGTTGCCGTAATTTACTATTTTATTTCTGGTTAGAATATCTAAAAGCATACTTTAACGTTCTTAATTGTTTTTAAATAAACATTTTCTAAATATTTTAGATATTAACATGTTATCATCGAGTATTTCTTGTCTAGATTTATTCTTAAACCAATCCGGAAACCCAGGTGCCGTATTATAGACGGGTATAAATAGACTTTCATTAATACATTTTTTATCAACGGATTCATCGGAAATAAGGCGATTGTTTCGCATTTTCTTATAATTACTATCCCTATCTAAACATTTAGAATCATAATGATAATAATCCCACGATGGATCTTCGGTTTTTATATCCTTTATTTTTTTCCATAATAAAGTGCGCCCCAAGTCAAAGTATTTAATTTTACTTTTTTTGTTTAATACATGTTCACATTCCTCTATACACATTTTCATAAATTTAGTATTTGGTTTAGAAGCCATTACCCAATTGGCTGGTTTCGGTTTTCCTAAATCTCTACAATTTCTATAGTGACAACCAAATCCTACAAAATCTATATTATTTTTCATTTTATCTATAATTGGCATTAAACTTTTCATTACTATTATATCACTATCCAGCCATATTCCACCATATTTTTCAAGTAATTTTAATCTAATATAATCGGCTTTTTGTGGTATTTGTAATTTATTAATATCTTCTCGCAAATCAGGTAGATATGTTTTAACAGTAGTTTCATTTAAAATCACTACATTAAAATCTTTTTCACAATGAAGCAAAACACTTTCATGACACATTTTTATATAATTAGGAGGTTCATGTACATTCGGTTTATTTTCCCAATAAAGCCATATAAATGGTTTGGACTGAGCTATAAATCCTTCTGTTTTTTTATTTATTATTAATAATAATAATAATAAGCAAATTAGTCCTAATACATAAACTATCATTAATATTAACGGATATTTAAAGATTATTACATTAAAAATTTATATAAAATGAAACTACTACATTCTAAGCATGAAATAGATCCGTGTATAGAAGCAAAAGTAATAAATAATACTATTTATGATAAAACAAATAATTTTTTACTAAAACTGGTATGTTTACCTATTACTAAAAAATATTACACTATTTCCTGTATTCAAAATGATAATAAATTGAATATTTTTTTAGACATATTCATTGATGATTATTACAAATCAAATATTAAATTAGATACAAATTTAGTTTATTTATTGAAAGAAAATTACAAACCAACTATTAATAACAATTCCACCGACATACCTAAAATTAAAACATATAAGTTTTATACTAATAATATTATTGAATACGATAATTACTATATAGACTTAGATTCACAATTAATAAAGAAAAAACTGAAGGAAACTGACTATATAAATCTAAAGATAAATGGATATATAGTAAACGGTATAAAAAAAATATATTTTTTCAAAGGAAGATTAGAAAAATACAAGAAAATTTTAGTATTATGTTCTAATAAAAAAATCACTAAAAATTTGGAGAATGTGTTTCATAAATTAAATGTATCGTATAATGTTTTATGTAGTGATACACAAGTTAAATGGGATTGTATTATTAATTTTGATAATGCAAATATAGAAAATTATAATTTTAAAACCCATATTTACGTATGTGATAGATTGAATGCTAATAATTATCAAGAAATATTTCAAAACTTTATTGGTAATTGTAATATTAACTACACAAATAAACATAATGTCGATATTTTAAACAAGTTTATTACTCAAAATAATCAATCTAAAACCGTCAAAATTAAAAAAATGTCTCTAACTAAATATGAACATAAATTTAAAATTGGTATAAATAAAAATAATATGGATAGTTTCTATAGTTATCCTGGGAATTATATTTACAATAAATTCTTAACCAAAAACGAATTTAATACAATTCACAAAGATAAAATCCGTAAATGTTCGATATGTTTAGATGACATAGAATTAAACAAAATAACTATAACAAATTGCAATCATGTTTATTGTAAGGATTGTTTATTGAAAAATATGTATTTATCAAATAAATGTCCATTGTGTCGACAAAAAATTAAGAAAAATTCTCTTAGTTTTGTTTCGAAATTTAAATATACTAACAATAAAATTTCCTATATCGTTTCACGATTAAATAATAATAAAACAATATTAGTACTAAGTTCATTCCAAGATTCGATAAATAATTTAAAAACAGTTTTCGCTGAAGAAATAAAAAAAAGAAAAATAGAATTTACACATGTATCTAAACTAAATTTTATAAAAAAAAAATTCAATGAACTTCTTTTACTAGATAATAATTACGAACATAATGATTTTATTATAGATATTTATATGAATAAAAACAAAGATACCAATATAACATTATTATCATACAACGTAAATTAATACAAATATATATGATATTAATGCTAACACACCCATAATTAACCATAATGGAGTCATAGTTTGATTATCTTTATTACCGTATTTCTTTATATCACCGTATTCTGTGAATAAAAAACTAGGTCTCAAATATATTAAGCACCCTACAAGTAATAAGTAAAGTAATATTGCTGTCTTAACACCACTCGTATTGTCCATATAGTATAATTAATATAAAATTAATTTTATATTAATTATTATATTATATTAATTATGATTTATTTATTACTAATAATAATATTAGTATCTATTCTATATTACAAATATAATGATATAACTAATAAATATTTAAATGACACCCCTGAAGATTTTAATAATTATTCATTAATATCAAATAAAGGTATAATCGTAGAAACACCACTATATAAAGAATACACTATTGGGTCAGGTGAAATTGATACTCCGTATTTCCACTTTGCAAATGCCATTGAAAATATAACTAACGAAAAGATAGGTAATAAATTAACACAAGGTACACACGAAAATTTGGAATTACTTAATAAAGGTAAATTGGATTTCGCTTTATGTCAAGAAAATATACTATATGAATACACCTTAGGTCTTAATGATTATAAAACTAAAAAAAATAATATTGAATTTGTATGTGCTTTATACGATGAATTATATATGATGGTTGTAGCAAAATCGTCTCCAATCAATAAGATTAGTGATTTAAAAAATGGGTTCACTGTAAAAGGTGAAAATTATATTATAGGGACTACTAATGACGCAGAATTGAAAATTTTGAAAAAAATATGCGAATTATTCAAAATAAAATTAGTTAAAACCGAATTAAATTCACCCATAAAAAATGAACCTGATACACTTTATTATATTACTGAAGATATAAATACAAATTTCAATTTATTTCTTAAAAATAAATTAGATGCCTTGTTTTATATATCTGGACCTAAAATGTCTTATATTGTCAATGTTTCACAATTACTACCAATAAAATTCTTACCATTTGATGAACCTGAAATAAAACTATTCAATCAGCTTAATGGCAATATATTGAAAAAACGGAATATAAAAACACAAGAAAACATTATTGAAAATATTGACACAACAGATGTGGAAACTTTATCGACACGTTGTATGTTAGTTTGTAGGAAAAATATTAAAGAGGGTGTAGTATATACTATCACTAAAAATATATTTGATAATTTGGAATATTTAAAAAATGTAATGGATACACAGAGTGATACATTTAAAACCACAGTTAATTTAGAAAATACTAATAGTAACGATTTTAATTACATAGATACTAACAACGGCTCATATTTGAATAAGTTCAAACCACTGGAAATGTTTTATGTCAATAAAAATATAAACTATCATAAAGGTTCCTACAAATATTATATTGAACGTAGTTTCATAAATATTGATAAGAATACTAATTGTGACTTTCAAGGTGATAAAAATACGTGTAATTTATTACCTCATTTAAATAAAAAGAATTATTATTGGAAATATAAGAAAATACCAGGATTAGAAACTGAATTTATATGGTGAATAACCATTAATTTCGAATTTATCTTTCTGGTCAAGTCTGGGTTCTATATCACCGTCAAAAGCATAATCTGGACTAGATAAACCTGGATACAAACCCGTGTTTTCTTGATCTTTACAACAATTAAAACAATCAAGGCCTTCACATACTTGTTTATTACAATTATGGCAAAAAGGATTTGTATTTGGATTTGGTATGGTTGGTGTTAAAGCATCAACATTTAAAGGCATTTCACATTTTCCATCTACACACCCACCGCGGGTATTTGTGTAATTCTGATTAGCTAAATAATAAGGACATTCTTCATCTATTGTACATTTTGATTTAGCCCATATTCCCTTATTATTAGTCATAACAAATTCGGCTTTCCCATCTGTTTCAGTTTGGTCATATTCTTTTGATATACATTCTATTTCATTTGAAGCATCTTTACCAAAACATTTATAAAGTTCTTCTTCTATACTACGTGCTTTTTCTACTTTTACATTATCAAGAAATTCCATTTCATTCTCAATATAATTTTCGTCATATGACATTAAACTATTACAATCATATGACGGATGACTCATTGAACATGCTTCTTGATGATTCTTACTATGGTTTGTTAATTTTCCAAACCGTATTTCATCTTCTATAGGTGTTCCTAATAGTTTAAAATTATTGATAGTAAATCTGTTTTGATTGACATAATTACTAATATCAAAATATATGATGAATCCAATATCAGCATTTTTACGATGTAGTGTTAAAATAAATATATATTTTTTTATGGACTCGTCTTCAGTCATTTCAAAATTATTAAGTTCTTGATGTATGACTTCATAGTGTAATTCATTTTGTAATAATTTAAATTTAGGCGATATTAAAACAGTATTTGATATAGAATCTACAATCCATTTTCTAGTATTTATATAGTCAATATCTAATATATTTGGTGTGTTTTTAATTAATTCATTATTTGATGACAACGGTCTATTAGTATCATTTTCCCTTTTTAGGTCACTTAATATAGTTATAAAATCGTTTGGTTCTACTTCTATTTTTAAACCGTAATAAGTATAATTCTTCGTATATGGTTTAATGATACTATAATTATTGTCTTCTAATTCAAAATGTTCATTAGTATTTGTAATTACTAATAATAGAAATAGTGTTATTAATAGGATTACTATTATTATCATTTATAATAATTATACATAATTATTCATAAATATTCTATGTTTTATTCGTCGTCATCAGGCATTATATCACGTTCTTCATACGCCAAGCGATCTTCCCGTTGATTATGGTTTCTATTATCTAACCAAGACTGGTATTCTTCGGCCGAATAATTAGAACCCAATTCATTGTGTGCTTGATTTTGAAGCATACTACTGGTTTCTTCTTCGGTGTCCAATAACTCTTCACTATTTTGTTGTAAGCTATCTGGAGCATATATGTCTCGGTTCTTATTAGACAGATTTTTCCAAGTATCCATACCCAATGAAATCATATTCTTAAGACTACTCCATGTTTCTTTATCAAGTTCTTGTATAAACTTCAAGTTAGATTCTTTGTCATTTTCCGCTTTCTGTTCAATAACACTTTGGATATAATCTTTGGTATGTTTATCGACAAATGATTGCTTGTTACTTATATTGATTAACAAATCATATATAAGTTTAAGTGTAGTATATTGTTTTTTCTCAAGCTCCCGAGTAATATCAAGGTCTTCCATCGGCTCATCTTGTAATTCTTCTATTTCTTTATTTATATCAATATCATCACTTTCATTAATACAAATGGTATGAATAGTTTTGATAAACACATATTCAAGTAAATATCCTACTAACTTAGTTCCTTTAATCTTTTCAATATTTTTAGTAGAAGTTTTTAAAGTTAGTAAAATAGCATCTAATTTATCTTTTGTTACGTAATCATATTTTTCATTTATTTCATAATCGTTAAGTAATATATCTTGAACTTTTGAAACCATATCTTCATCATTTATTTTCCAATTTCTAGGTAATTCTATATCTTCTAAATAGTAATCGTTATACATTCGTTCAATCGGTATCAAAATATTTTGAACGAGATACATTTGTATTAATTGACTTTTACGACTAAAGAATTCGGTATTTGCGACAGATTCACCATATTTCTCTTTATTATTAGCGTAATTTTTATTCAATTCACCTAAATTATCCAGAAAACTTTTTAACTCATCTTTATCAATCGTTATCTTATTATCTAATAAGTCGATTAGTTCTTTTTTTTCATATTTAATTTCATCGACCAGTTCTTTTATATTTTCATCGGTTTTCTTTTTTGATATATTGGCTATGAATTCGGAAAGAAATTTATTATTAAGTAATGTCGCGTTTTTCTCCATATACAATTGAAATTGAAGGCTTGAAAATGCCTCAGTTTTATTATTTATGTTTACACGATTTAATGTTTTAATATAATTATACAAATCCATAAAATCATCCTTGGTATGTGTTTTAGACTTGATTTCTTCTTTATTTAACCCAGTTAATTGACAAATATCATAGTCATCAAATATATATTTATGACCTTTATGTGGACCATCGTCAATATAAAATTCAAAGAAGTCGTTTATTACTGTATCGGTTATATTACTTTCATCAAAAAGTATATTAGCATAGGATTCTATTTTTTTCTTTGGGTTGGGTTTAATTGTAACTTTAACATTTGATAGTTTCAGTTTATTCTTCGCATCGTTAATTTTTTTTAAATTATTAAAAATAATACGAATTTTACTATCCTTTTTGATAAAGTAATTTAGATACTTACCATTATTATCATTTAATTGTTCGAGACAACAGAAATTATCAATAGGTGTGGGAATGTATTTATCATTTTCTATGGAACCGTGTTCCGCTATTATCTTATTTAGTAATTCCATAAATTTAATGGATAGTTGTGTTTCTTTTCGGTGTATATTATTGATATTTAAATTAGTAATCGTAATATTTTCTTCTTTGATATTTAATTCATTAAGAGGTGGTTTAAAGTAGTTCCAATTTGTGTTTGTTGTAATTTCCTTTTGTAGTTCATTCGTTTTATTATACAACGTCTTCTTTTCATATAAATACATATATGTATCTTCCTTCAAAAGCATAGTTATGATTTTAGTCATTTGTTCTTTGATATTTACCTTTTGAATATAAAGCCATTCATTACCACTTTGTCTTAAATTATCTAGTATACAAGAAATATAATCAAGTCCAAGTTGTTTATTTACGCTATCTAATGGGTATCCCTTCAAACTTGGATTACATTTCTTATGATTTCTAAAATTGTCATAGGATGGGATGCTAGTTTGTAATATCATAAATAATACAGAACTTGTATGTAAAATAGCGTTTCTATTATAGAAATTAGAGTAGGCAACTTCTAACATTTTATCACTTACTTTTCTTTTTGAACGTTTAGCCGCTTCCATATATTGTCCCTTTGAACGTATATGAACCTTACAAATAATTTCACTTTGTTGTAATACATTAATAAGGTCTTCATTTTTTAATTTCACTCCCATAGTTTCGGTAATAACTTCAACAATTTTTAGTAAGCTAATGTTATTTGTTTCAGAATTTTTAATGGATTTTTCATCACCTTTTAAAAGCATATTTTGTAAAACACCTATTAATTCACTCGAACCCTCACTCGGTTCTTTGGAACCTTCTGCAATAACTTCATGCGTTACGATTCTACTACCACCTTCACCGAACCCTTCGATAGTTTCATAATCAGCCATATCCATTTCTTGACCACAATTATTACACCATAAATAACCTTCGTGTTCAACACCATATCTAGAGATTACTTGTTCTCTTAGTTCTGTGGAATTTATGTTATTATTGTGGTATTCAATAAATAATTTATGATGATTACAAGCTAATATTTTATTACCTAACACACAATACGTGTTATTTTCATTTTCATCCTCGAATGCCTTGCGACCATATTTCTTTAACAAAATATTGAGACCTTTATAATAATCAACTTGAGATAATGCTGAAATATTTTCTAAGTATTTATCGATTTTATTATAGAAATCTTCATATAATTCATCGGTAGTTTCACTTACTTTTATATTTAATTTAGCAAAGTGATTTTCAACGCGAACTTTACGAGCAAATTCGAGTTCTAGGTCTTTTTTTAAACTAGTTATTAAGTTTTCACTTTTAAGAATGTAATCATCCAAATTCTCAAGTTTATTTAAATTATCGCGAATATATTCGATTTCATTATTTACATTTTCGAGTTTCTTTTCTGTATTCAAATATTCTATACTCAAACACATTTTATGTTTCTCGCTATATTTACATACATTATCTCCTATTGATCCTTCGTTGCATATTTTCATTTGGTCCAACAGTTCTTCTTCAATGTCGCCATCTATGTCTTCAACGTTTTCCCATATTGATGTTTCTTTTCTAGTATATAATTTTTTTGTATTGTCTGGATATACTAATACACAATAATGTCCTGGAGTAACATTCTTTTCATCAGTGCCATGAATCATTTTATCGTAATCAATCGTAATTTCTTTATTATTATCACCTTCGAGATCCTGTAAACTATAATACACCTTTACGATGCGTTTATTATAACATACTTGGTTATTGGTTTTATATGATTCTTGAGTTAGTTTAAGGTCTTGTTCTTTAGAAAATAGGTTATTCAATACATTATTTAAATTATTAATACGTCTTTCTTTCGAATCTTGTAGTATATCTTCTATCTTTTTTATCATTGTTTTGAAAAATAATAATCCATTATCTACTTGTCTCGTTATAAAATTAAAACGATTTTCTTCACTATCTTTGGTATCATTAAATAGTGGATATTCTCCATAAAATCCTTTTAGTTCATCTAAAATTTTGTTATTCATAAATTGAAAATTACTTCTTTTTGGTTTATAGGATGTTTGTGTATATTTCTCATAGTTTGTACGATATTTTTTGGTTTTATTATTATTATCTTGAATAGTATTCAAGATTGACTTGATGTTATTATATGAAATATCTTCTAATAATAAATTGTATTTATCCAAAAAATGTACCAAATCCAATATGGTTTTAGTATTATCGGATTCAAAACTATCAACAATATTTCTTACACTTGGTGTAATTATATCCAAATAATCTATTTTGTTTTTGTCCTCCACATTTTTAAATATAAATGCATTCAAGTTATCTAAACTATTACACGGTATAAGTGAAACATCTTGTATATCATAATCTTTGTTATTTACCACAATTTTATCATTTTCTTTGATATTGGTAATAATACCTGTTTCTTCTGTGTTACATATAAACACATTATCGCCTAGTTGTAATTCGCCTCTAATAGTATGTTTATTTATTTCTTCTTTATTTAATTTAGAATTTTTAAAAACAAAATTATGATAGTTATTGTTATTTTCTATAATTTCGTGTATTTTACCATTTGATTTATATAATGTTTTCATTATTGTTTCGGTTTTCGGTTTTTGTAAATAACCAATTATTGATATAGTATTACCGGGTGTTCTAGCAAAATCAATTGGACCATTTAGGCGATGTTTATTAATATCTGGTAATTTGCCTCCATAAGTCATAAGTTCTTCGCTGAATGTATTACTATATACTTCTTTATCATTAGTGAGTGTTTCATTGAACCCAGGTTGGATTTCATCATAATTATCCAAAAGTTTATAAAGTTCATTAATGTGATTATAAAATGAATAATTCAGTCTTTTTTCACCTGTTATATAACTATTTTCAATCATACTATATTTTGACATAGTGGTCTCAAATGAGACTTCGGTATCATCATCTAATTCCTCCTGAATATCATTATCATCAGTATTCCCACTGAAAACGGTTTTTGTTTCATTCACAATTGGAAAAAATAGTTTACTATTTAGAATCCGCTTAATGGGTTTATATGCGTCTCCCTTCAAGCTTGCTCCTAAAATATCATTATTTTCATCATATACAGAATGAACTTTTTTCAATAATTCGAAATTTCTAAGTATTTTCTTTTGGTGTTTAATGATGGAACTATCAATATTTTGAGTATTTTTAATCATTTGATTGAGTAGGTCATCGCGTTGTTGTTTGTCGGTAGCGATAACTTTATTTTCTGGTATAAGTGCTTCTTCAATGACAATAATATTTTCTGGTGTTTCTTCATATTCAAAATCCTCGATAATTTCTTCTTGTTGTGTTTCTTCAAATGTTTGTGGTGGTTCGCTGGTAGGATTTTGTATTATTTCTACGTTTTCTGTTTTTTCGGGGTCAATAATAAGTTCTTCATCATCGTCGGAACTTTCTTCTTCATCGGATACATCTTTTTTTTCGAATGTCACTTCAGTTTCTTCTTCTTCTAATGCATCACTATCTTTCAATTCTGGAATAGAAAATGTGTAATCGTCCTCATTTTCCGAATCGGAATATTCATCTGGCCCATTTCCTAATTGTATAAATGGTGGCTCAGTTGTATCTATGGATAAATTACCGAAATCCTCTAAAACAGACATTTATAAATTACAAACATATTTTTTATGGATACTTAAACATTATTAGAATTAAATTTAATAAGTCAATATAAAAAATGGATACCAAAACATTTGAAAATCTTAATCTTTTCTTTAAGGACTACGAAGAGTTAAATCTTCGCCTTGTTAAATATAAAAAAAATGAAACAAATATGAATGATGAAATATCACAAAAATGTAGAGGCCTTATTTTAGAACAACCTAGTAATAAAATAATATGTATGCCTCCTATTAAATCAATGGACCTTAATATTTTTTTTAGTAATTATAATTTTGAAGAATGTACTATGGAAGAATTTATTGATGGAACAATGATAAATCTATGGTATTACAGTGGTGATTGGCATATATCTACACGCAGTAGTATTGGTGCTAAATGTCGGTGGTATTCGCGAAGACATTTTAGTGATTTATTTGCCGAATCGAACCAATTAGATTTCACTAAATTAAATCAGAATTATTTTTATAGTTTTGTTCTACAACATCCTGAAAACCGTATTGTAACGTGTTATACTGAACCTAAAGTTTCATTGGTATTTGTTGGTTCAGTTAATGAAAACAATGACGTAGAAAGTATTGATCTCGAAGAAATTGCTAATGAATTACAAATTAGTATTCCGCAAAAATACGACTTTTTAAATATGGACGAATTACTATCTTTTATAGAAACACAAAGTTTCGAATTTCAAGGACTTGTTATTAAGAACGGTATTTATAGAACAAAAATAAGAAATCCAAATTACAATTATGCTAGACAATTGCGAGGAAATACGAAAAATATGAAATATTTATATTTCGATTTGATTAAACAGAGAAATAAAACTGAATATTTAACATTTTATCCAGAATATCGTGAATTATTTAATAGTTACAATAAGGAATTCGTTGAATTAACAAAATCATTACATAGAAGCTATATTACATATCACGTAAAAAAAACAACTAAGGATATTAATGATATTGAGTTTCCATTGAGACCACATTGTTTTCACCTTCACGGTATGTATAAAACTACTAATGCTCCTATTACATTTGATAGAGTAATGAAATATCTTAATACATTAGAACCAGCACAATTGGTATTTTGTATTAACTATAAATATAGAAAAAATAATAATGCCACAGAACAATCTTCTAATGCCGATTCCGAAGATGTAGTCGTACAAGAACCTTAATTAATTGGCTTTAATTTTAAATTTATCATTATTAACTTTATTAAAATTATTAATTGTATCAATTAATACATTAATAGTATCTTTCAAAGCACGATTGAGTGTTCCCAATTCATTATCTTTTGTTTGTATTTTAAATTCTATTTTTTCAATTAATGGATGTGGATTTCTATAGGCACAGAAGTTAATATCAGGGTGTAGACTAAGATAACTTTGAATGAGATTGCCTAGTGTATGTGTTTCATTTTCTACTTCAATAGTAAAGGCTTCCATTGTTTCTAATGATTGTCTAATAGTGACTGTTTCAATAACAGCATTATCTTCAATAATCCCAGAAACATTGTTTTTTAGATTAAGTATTTTTTTAGCTAATACATTTAGACTGTTCTTGAAGATTATTTCCGGTTCATAAATCCCAACACTTTCAATAGTAAAGTTGAATTCACAAGGTTCATCATTTTCATTTGTTTTAAAATATCGCTCACCTTCTTCTATTATAAAACGTTCTACATTTGTAATATTTTTTTCTTTAATAGCATCTTTGAATTTTACATCATCAAATACATATGTATGAATAACACAACAAGCAGGGCTAAATCTGGCATTTTTACTACCGGTAGATTTACTGGCTTTTCCTTCAATGTGTATTTTTTCACCAGGATTATTGAGTGTAATACTTGGCTTCAGTTTTAATAGTAATATATATTCACCGGTGATGTTATCTACCGGAAAGAAATCCTTTGTATCTAATTGGGTATTTGTTTCGGAATCATATACTTCAAAATCTTCAGTAGTTACACTAATAATATCATTGGTAGTATTTTCTTTATTAAGAATAAATTTATACTTGGTTGTATTAAAATCGATTGTATCTGTAATGTTGATAGGAATTAGACCGAGTCTATGTAATATAAATTCATTATGAAGAGGTGTTGTATTAGTAAGTATTTTCAAATCAGAATTAAGATATTCATCGGTATTAAATGCGACAGTTTCAATATCGGATAAAATTACTCTTCTTAAAGCATTAACGAAACTCACATCAACATTATTGATGTTCAGTTTCAATGTGTCGTTGGTCTTTTTTATATTTGTTAATGAAGCCATGATTGATTATAGTTATAAAATATAATTTTTTTTTAAATTAAAATCAAATTTTATTTATTAGGTTAAAAAGGCAATATTAATATATTTTTTTTTATATATTAGAAAATGAATAAAGATATATTTTTTTATAGTGAATATTGTGATTATAGTAAAGAAGTAAGAACCCAATTAGATACATATGGCCAATTACCCAAAATGATAAGTGTTTGTGTAGATGATGAAAATATACAATTACCACCATTTTTAGAAGCCGTTCCCACAATATATCTAAATGAAAATAAAAGTATATTAGTTGATGAAAGTATAGAAAAATACATTAATAAATTTAAACCCAATGAACAACAAAATAGTATAGGAGATTGGGATTCTTCATTTGGAGCAAGTGGTGCTTCGGGATTTTCATATATAGAAGATGATAGTCAAACTGAAACTTTCGATGGTGGTAATGGCTTTGCTTCTATAAATTATGATTTTTCAGTTAAACAAATGAACGAAGAAGATTTCAAAAAACGCACTATGGAAGATTTAGAAAAGGAAAGGTCTTTAGATATGTCGGGAATTAAGAATGTATAAAATAATTGAGTTAAAAAATAAAATAAATAATCTATATAAATAATACCATGTCTGTTTACAAGGCTTTTAATAATGTATTTTTAAGTTTATTGGAAGATTGTATACTAGTATTTCCAAATGATCCAGAATTTAAAAAATATAAAAAGGGTGCTAAATTGTTAGATACATTTAATCCTAGAAAAGCAGCCCAAGTATATAAAGATTACAGTGCCAGTTATAGAGAAAAGATTAATGCTAAAGATGAAGGTTTCTTTATACAAAATGATTATAGTGATATTCAGGAAGTTCAAGAAGATAATGAAATTGTAAAATTTATAGAAAAAATCAAATCGTGTTGGTTACAACTTTCTGATGAAAACAAAGAGAAAATTTGGAAATATCTACAGACTCTTAGTATATTAAGTGATAAGATATAATAAATATGCGGTATAATTTTTTTTTTTTTTTAATTAATTATTCTATAATGGACGAAAAAACCAATATAGAACACTTTAATCATTATTTAAAATTATTTGTTCAAAACATAATGACTACTTTTAGTGAATACCACGATGTATTAGAGACATATTACAAACCTCTATTAGATAATGATAAGTGTAATGATGATAAATATGTAAAACGTTTTATGATAAAAATGAAAGACTATAAGAATCAAATTGCCAATAAAGACGATAGTATTTTCAATGAAACATTATGTGTATTAAAAAATGTGGATTTCAATGTTTTATGGCAAAGTGAAGAATTAAGTCAAACAAATAAGAATAAAATTTGGGAATATCTTCAAACACTATTTGTTTTAGGAGATACTATTGTTAGTACATCTAATAAAGTGAAAGAACTTCTTGAAAATTTAAATGAAGGCGATTCTTCTCAAGATGATGCTATTAAAAAAATGATGGAAAACCTCAATAATATGGAAGACGGTGCAGCTGGTCCATTTAATGAAGATTTCCTTAAAAATAGTTCCATAGGAAAATTGGCATCCGAACTTTCAGCAGAATTTAATCCACAAGAATTTCTAGGAAATTTAGATGAAAATTCCAATCCAGCAGATTTAATGAAAAACTTTATGAGTGGTGATAATTCAATGAATTTTATGAATTTATTTGAAAAAATAGGTAGCACAATTAAAAATAAAGTAGATAGTGGAGAATTTAATCACGAAAATCTTCTTCAAGACGCACAAAATATGATGGGAAACTTACAGAATTCTGGATTAGGTGACTTAATGGGTAGTTTGGCCGAAGTAGCACCAGTAGCACTTAATCCAACCCAAGAAAAACTAAGACGCAAATTAGAAGAAAGAAAAAAATAATTATAACTATATATTATAATGAATAAACAGCAGTTTTGGTTTAATGATATTTCTATTTTGGTAAATCAAGATTATTTACAAGATTTTATTCCAGTTAAAGAAATGAATACATCAGAAAAATTAAACGCAATTATGAGATTTTGTATTTATTTGTCACTTATATTAATATTAATCACAGGGAATTCTAATTATATATTTATAGTTATTGGTGGGACCATTTTAACCTACATTATACACATTAATAAAGACGAAGAAACTATTAAAAATTCTAATTCAAATTCAAATGCTTCTGAAACTAATACGAAGGAATTATCGCAACCTATATATGAACCACCCGAAAATGAACAAATTAAACCAACACCAGATAATTTATTTGGAAATGTAAGTGTAGTTGATATAGGTAATAAAAAAACCGAAGATGCTCCAAAAGATTCATACGAAACACAATTTGAAGAACTTTTAAAGAAAGATACTTTTAATGAACAAGATAATATGTACGAAGATAAAATGAGCCTTAGACAAATGTATAAAGTCCCAAATACATTTGATTCAGAATCCAGAAAGAAATTTATGAATTGGTGTTATGAACCATCAAAAAAATAATATATTTTTATATTATAATGTCTAGTTGTAATAAATATTTTGATAATAAAATTGACCTAGTTGATAACAAACAAGAAAGTGAGTATGAACCTCATAGACCATTTACGGTCAATGACTTAACAAGTATTAGACAAGATGACGATTACGTTAATTTTGAAATCGCACAAAGTAAAGGTTCTGGACAATATATATTAAGTGATTTCAAAAATAATGATAAAGACAACTTAGTAAAAAATGCCACCAGTAGTGTAACCGTTAATTTCGGTGCTTATCAAGGAAAAAGTCAAGATAATATTGACGCAGATAGTGATGCTACATTTAGTAAAGTAAAAAGTGAAAAGAAACACCAAAAACAATTATTTGAACGCCCATTTAAAACAATGCCTTATTTAGGTAAAGGCAAACATTTTGTCGACGACGAATCTTATTTGAATTCTCCTGAAACAACAAGACAAAAAAGACAATGTTCATCATTAGCTGGAGTTTTTCTTGAAAATCAATTTACACCTTTAGTGCCAACACTAAAAGAACACGTTCAGAATACATACCATATTATTCCAGAAGATAATGATGGAGAATGGGGACATTCTTGGATCCGTGGTGGTATTTCCACAAGAAATATTGTTAAGGATATTGATTACTTTTCAAATTGTCAATCTAACGATATTGTTAAGCGTGAACTTTTACACAAAAAAAAATATATGCAAAAATAATTTTTTATTTTCTCTTTTCTATTATATATGAGTTTTAATCGTTTAATTTATGATAGTTGTGCTACAGCTCAACAAAATAATGAAAGTGTCGGTGTATTGGATTATGTATTAGATCCAGTAAGAATGGAAAATCCACAAAAATGTCGTCATCAATTAGGTTTAGTTGGTGGAGCAAATGTTAGTCAAGTCCAAGGCAATATTGTTGACCTTGAAACCGATCTAATGGGAATTACCAGAAAAGCATCCAATTGTCCCTGTAAAAAATATTTAAATCGTTGTGCTGTTTCAGAAGACCCTAATAGTTGTCAGCGTAAAAATATTCCAATTCAACCCAATTTTTCAACAGTTGGAAGAAATATTAACACTGAATTGGTCCACTTACCCAATTGTCAAACTATTGACTATAGTCCTATACCACTTCCTGGACCTGTTCAAGGTAATCATTGTGGAAATAACAATCAACAAGTACGTGCTTGCCCAAATAAAAACTGTAATTGCCAATAAATAAAAAATAAAATATTTTCTTAATTTATATGAGTTCAAATAGATTAAGATATGACCCCAAAACATATAAACATACTTTAGCTGAATCCGTAGGACCACTTAATTATCAATTAGGAACTCCACAACAATGCGAAGAATGTTTTGTTAAAGATCCAAGTTATAGATTACAAAGAGGTGGTGTTAGCACAGATAGCAAAAATGCAATGATTGATGTTGATAGTGAATTACTTAATATTACTAGAAGACTAAGTAATAATCCAGCTGAAAAATATATTCCACAAGAAGATAAAGAAGGTAATCTTTGTACCGAAACCGAAAAATATCACCCTCGTGAGTGTGATGTAGTTAAAACCGAATATACTTTGCTTTCTAATCCACCTTGTAATTTACGTGGTACCGGATGGAACCGTTGGGAATGGTTATGTCAAGACCCACAAGCCAATGTTATTACTCCTTATTATTTTGGTACTGATACCAAACAATTGGCAAAGGACCTTCATAGACCTTGTGTCCCTATGCCATTTAAAGAACACGGATTACCAAATGCTTCAAATGAACTTATACAAGAAGCATTAGAGCCAGTAGATGCCGTTCCCGTTGGACCCGCTAGTGTTTCGTGGCAAAACCTGAATAATGTTAAACAATACTAACTTGTGAAATATTTCTTCGCATTTTAGTTTTAGTTTCGATATTTTGTTTCATTTGTTGGAATATTTCATTAGCCGTACTTTTTTTATAAGTTGAAATTATATATAACTTTTTTTCGATTGTTTCAAAACTCATATTATTACTAAATAATTTTATGTTAATTATATGTGGATATTTAATGATTTTTTTACCAAAAACTAAATGCTTATTATGAAAAAAAATAGTCTTAGTAAAAAATAAAAAACTAAGAGCGTTTATATGTGTAACTTTATATTTTTTTCTGGTAAATTGTAAACATAGCGGACATCTATGTAAATTCTTAAACCATTTATTTATGCATTTAGAGTGAAAAGTATGATTACAAGGTAATTCTTTTCTTTTTTTCGTTATATTATCCAAGCAAATGCTACACTCTTGGTACATAAATATTAAATCTATAATATTTTAACAATCTATTATAAATGGATTGACTATGACAGAATACGGCCAATTGATTATACGTACATTTGGATAGTTTAATATATCTAATTTATTGAAATCGTTGTGGTTTTTAATTACAGTATCCAATCTTTTTCCAATAATTTCCAAAGGAACATTGTGGAATACAAAGTCAAATATACCAATTGCCAAAGCCTTAGTGAAAGTAATAACAAGTGGTTGTTTTACAAAAATTACCAAGTCAGTTTTTTTTAGTGCTTCGTCACTAAGATTAATATATTTACACGTAGAAATATAGTTTTGCGTTGGATTATTTTCATTTTCGCAAATTATATATTTATTCCGAGGATAATAGTTTTTGATTTTATTTGCTATTTGTTTTTTTCCAGTATAACCAGAAATATCACAAATTGTAATAATATTCATTTGGGGTGTAATTTTAATGTAAATGCGAAGGCATCTATTTATAATATTTATAATGTAAATGCTTATTATTATATAGAACATAATTGCTTGGAAATACGTTTCGAATCGTAAGTAATACATGATTGCTTTTGAAATTGTAATTAATAATAGTTATAACAGAAAAATAGTTTCAATTTTTATAAAATTCTGCCTGTATATTCTACTATATATTATATATATATATGTGCTTTAGTTTCGAAGTTAGTTTAGGAACAGGGTTTATGTCCTGGATAATAGCATTTTATTTACTAAAAACTAAAAATTTATCATTATTACAAAAACAACAACTAGTATTTCTACTAATATTTAGTTCTATGCAATTTGCTGATGCTATATTATGGTATATAAAGATGGAAAAAAATAATGTTAACTATATTGTTACATCGATAATTATACCACTTATACTTTCATTACAACTAATATATAATGTATATTTCGTAAATAAGATAAACAATATTTATGTAAACATATTTATAGGATTATTTATTGTATATTGGTTTTGGAAATTAAATGGCTATAGTGTGTCATGTTGTAAAAAAAAAATGGTGTCTCCAATCTGGGGTAATAAGGAAATTACATTAATTGAATTAATACTTTTTACAGCTATTATAGCATATCCGCATTTATGTTTTGCGTTTATAGTTCCATTATTAGTATTATTAGTAGGTGGTGGATATGGTTCAATGTATTGTGCCTTAGCAAATATTATGGCATTTTACTATTTATTTACGTTTTAGTTTAATTTTGATTTTAATTTTATCTTTCCTTTTTGGAATAGTGAATTTAATAGATTCATTCAATATATTTTTAGATTTCTCGTAACATTTATAATAACTTTGAAATAAAATCGGGTCTATTATCTCTTTTATGTATTTATTAACCTTCAAATATAACAAGATTCTTTTATAATTGGGACATTTATATGATAAAGATTTCTCTAATAATGATTTATTTAGTGATGATTTACTTTGAATATATTCAATAATAGTTTTAGCTTCTTTGATTCTATCGATATGTGTAATACCTGCGTGTAGTGTTGCGTTTCTACAATTTCTACATTTATCACCACAAAAAGAAATGGGGTCAACTGTTTTGGAGAATTCCTCTCCCAAATATGAACAAATTAAATAGTGAAAACATTCAACATTATTTTTAATTAAATTATCTATATCGTAAATGTTAGACATTTTATTATTTTTTAGATTTCTATAGACTACCAAATCCTGTATGTTATAAAACAATATACAATCCGACATATTTCCATCTCTACCAGCACGCCCTATTTCTTGGTAGTATCCTTCTATTGAAGTAGGCATATTATAGTGAAATACAAACCGAACATCTGGCTTATCTATACCCATTCCAAACGCAATAGTGGCAACAATTACTTTTTTAGTATTATCGAGCCATTCTTTTTGTATTCTTTCACGATTTTTTTTAGATACTCCGGCATGATAGAATTCACTTTCTACATTACCTTCTAGTAATTTTTGATTAACTTTTTCACACGTTTTCCGACTGTAACAATAGATTATACCAGTATTATTCGTATAGGTTTTATTAATGAGTTCTATTATTTCATCTATGGTATCCTTTTCAGTATGTTTTGGTTTTATAATAATATTCAAATTATTTCTGTAGAAACTATTCTTAAAAAGTCTAGGCTTATTTAGATTCAATACCGAACTAACATTCATTAATACTTTGGGTGTAGCGGTTGCGGTAAGAGCCATCATTGGAACATCCTTAAAATCTCCTCTAAGTGTTCTCAATTTCAAGTATTTAGGTCGAAAATCGTGTCCCCAAGTAGAAACACAATGTGCTTCATCTACAATAAATCTATTTAGAAGGCCATCTTCATTTAATTTCTTCAATTCTTTATGAAGGGAATAATTAGTTAATAAAGTTTCTGGTGTAGTATATACTAATTTATAGTTAGTAAGATTTTTAATGATATATTGTTTCATATCTTCTTTAGTATCTCCAGAAAATACACATGCTTCTATATTCTTGTTTTTAAGTGCTTCTACTTGATCAAATAACAATGATTTTAAAGGGCATATAACAATTGTAATTCCATCGTAATAAAGGGCGGGTAATTGAAAACATAGTGATTTACCACTACTTGTTGGTGAAAGTATAAATATATCATTTTTAGGGTTTTCTAAAATATAATTGATAACCTTTTGTTGAAATGGGCGTAAACTTGGTAATTTGAATCTCGTTTGAAGTATAGTATCCATGATGATATGGTATATAAACTGGGATATATATGTAATTGATTTAATCAAATTTAATTAATTTTATTCTTGACAAATAATTAGTCATAGTCATAATAGTATTTATCTTTAAAAATATAATTATGGTTTCATTCGTAGGGACATATTAGTGAAAAATTGTTAAATTTGTTTTTAATATATAAATAATATTAATTACTGCCTATTTTTTTACTATTTCAAGTAACGTTTTATAGGTAAGTTTGTTATCCACTATCTTTAATTATTTCTAATGTTTCATTACGTGTAATTATCAAGATTATTTTTAATATTTTCCATAATATTTTTAATAAATTTATTCAAATATTTTTTGAAATAATTGATAAAGACATTCGTATTAATATAAAAATAATTATTAAAATTTTATTCTATTTAAAATTAAAATCAAACCATTTAGATATGGAATACCTTCAATATGATATTTTTAATGACGAAACGATTGATTTTTCCAAAGATATGGTTTATTCAGATAAATTAAAAATTAACACCCAATTGTTTACTAATAACTATAGAAATATTAATATTAATCATAAAAAATCAATAGAAGATTTTTTTATGAATAAAAATACTAATTATACTAGAGTTTATTATGGTAAAAAATATGATATTGGAGAACAAAATAATGAGTTAAAAAAAATGCTATATTGTTTCAGATTGAATAAAGATATAAATAAAAGTATAGTAATATGTATTTTTAGATTAAAAAATGGACTATATGCCATTGTTACATATAATGTTAATCTAATACCAAGTCCTATTAACACATATATATGTTATACTAAATATTATATGGAAGTATTGATGTACATATTTAAATTAGAAAGTGAATTAAAAATGGATACAAAGCATTCACAAGTCGTTAAATATCCCAAATGTTTTTTTAAAAATTTCAATTATATTTATAATTATTTTAATTGGCATAAGCAAGTTGACCTAATCCACTCATAATTCGAAGGATGTTATAGCTTACCGCATATGTTTTCATTTCTGATGTTCTACTTGAAGAATTCAATGTGCTATCTAGCGTTACTTCAATAGACGAATTATCTATTCTAGAAAAATTACAGGAACCGGAGGGCTGATGGTCTTCGGGGTCAAATGCGAAACTATATACATTAATACCCGGGGCTGGACAAGATGTATGGTGATTATATGGTTGAATAACATTGAAATAGAATCCATCTCTTTCACTAATACGATCTGTACCATTCAATACAATCTTAGCCAAAGAAACTGGATTTTTCCCTTGATCAAGCAAACGTGTATTATTACCACTGGCTCCCCAATTACCATAATATGGAGATGCTATAGTTAATCCTGTAGCTACATCCGTTGTATAAGAATTATGTTGTAATGTGGATGTGGGTCCAATAAATCTATCGAGTGATTTAGATGTATAAGGGTCGGTAGAACCATCTGATGATGATGTGTCGACATGATACGTTTTTATTCTATCATAACCTAGAATTTTCTTATTTGCGTCGGAAATAGATGATTTTACAACTGAAATATTAGCGGAATTTTGAGCACCTGAATACCATTTAGATGATGCTGTATTACCCAATTCACTTAAATCGGGTTCATATTCATTTTCTATATATGGCAATGAAATACCGGATAATCCATTCCATAAATTCTGGGGGCGTCTTCCGCCAGCCATTCCAGTTCCAGTATATGGTTCGGGAGTTCCGGTAAATCCAGTATAATCGTATTCGGTAGTATAGTTGTAATATTGACTACCTGCTCTGGATTGTGTATAGTCTTGAGAAATAAAGTCTTTTTGTCTAATAACCCATACAAGTTCTTTGACGGGATGTGTAAAATTCATAGTATAATTAATTTTGGAAGCCCCGCTAGAAGATGTAACCGAACCGATCTGAACTTTTTCAATGAGATATTCGTGAGCACTTTGAGCGAAACGTTTTCTTTCATCGGTGTCTAAATATACATAATCGGCGTATAATACTGTTTCTGTAAATTGTGGAATGGATCCGGCACTAAATATACTTGTGCCTATTTGTTGTCTATAGTTATTGGATGATTCGTGAGACCCCCAAATAACATTATTAAGGTCTTCAAAATCAATTTCGACAGTCATATCTGCGTGGTTTAAAGCAATTAATGGTAATGCTAATCCAGGAGTTTTAGTGAACCAAAATTCTAATGGTATATATAACTTGAAATTATGTGAATTGGATGTTCCATCAAAAATATTGTAATCACTCGATGCTACTTTATTTGTAGTATGGATATGTGTCAAGTTAGGAGTATTTCCCATCATTTCAGCATATGCTTCTGCTTTTTCGCCTTTTTGTTTTAATTCGTTAAGTAAATGATACCATTCACCATCGTGTTTATCAATTTCTGAACCACTAATGTTAAATGATACCTTTTTTAATAGTATATGACCTAGCCAATTTAACCAACGGAATGCTTTGAAATCACCAGCCGAACAATTCATTTTTCCCGAATCAATGGTTATTTCTAAATAAAGTTTGTGTAAAAGGTCGGGTCCTTTTAATATATTACATACACTGGAACTTCCAAAGTTAGGTGTGCCATTAAACGTTAGTTTTCGCGATTCAATGGCGAAATTGGTATGACGACGATACACTACTTTAAAAAAGGTAATTTGTGGGTTCCCAGTTAAATATAAATCCTGGGCGCCATATGCAACTAATTGTAGTAAACCTCCTCCCATTTATATAAATTGAATATTTTATTTCTTTAAGTTATACACTTAAAGATAAAAAAAAATGAATAATATATTAAGTTTTTTTAAAAAAAATTATGGCTTCATTTAAAACTAAAAATAAAAAAAAAATTACATATGATAAAAGAATTACATTAGAAGCAAAACATAATGAGATTATTAATAATATTGCTGAAGAAACAGAGAATTATGAAAATAATTCAAATATGTTAATTAGATTGAAACAAAATTTAAAAGAACTCAATAAAGACAAAAAGAAAAATATAAATGAGATTCTCTCTATAAAAGATAAAATAATAGACATAAACGAAGAAATAGAAAAAACTAAATCTCAAGAAATCGATTATTTTTTAGACAATGGCAAATTACTTTTTGATTATTATGAAACGAAAGAAAAGGTTTCTAAAAAAACAAAATCGATAAATAATATAAAAAATGAGACAGCAGCTAAATCTGTAATGGATTATTTTGGTACTAAAAAATCAAATGAAGAAGTAATTAACAATACAAAGGATAATATTGTTAACGAGTATTTTTTTAATACAGATACGAATTTCGTTAAAACTATTAAAAATGTAAATGTAGATTTTTGTGAAAAATGCCAACTAGAAAAAATATTATATTTATCAGAAGGAAAAGTTATTTGTAAAGGGTGTGGGGATGAAACGTTAATACTTATAGATAGTGATAAACCTAGTTACAAAGACCCCCCAAGAGAAGTAACTTATTTTTCATATCAACGTATTAACCATTTTAATGAATGTTTAGCACAGTTTCAAGCCAAAGAAACTACTGATATTCCACAAGAAGTATATGATAAGATTATAGTAGAACTGAAAAAGGAACGCATTAAAGACATGACTAAACTAAATTCATTAAAGATTAGAGATATTTTAAAAAAACTGAAAAAAAATAAATATTATGAACATATTCCTCATATAATCAATAAACTTAATGGTGTAGCTCCACCGGTTATGTCACGAGAAACCGAGGAAATATTGCGTCGTATGTTTAAAGAAATCCAAATACCATTTCATAAATTTTGCCCTAAAGATAGGAGTAATTTTTTGTCATATGCTTATGTGTTAAGAAAATTCGTAGAATTGCTAGAACTCGATGAATTCATTGAATGTTTTAGTTTATTAAAAGATAGAGAAAAGCTATATGAACAAGATAAAATTTGGAAAGATATTTGTAAATATCTAGATTGGGAATTTATTCCGAGCGTTTAATTTCTATAGATGGTGTTAAGGTTTCTAGGATTACATATGTAATTGCTACTATTGAAACTACCATTAATATATCATTTAAATTTAGTTTATTTGTATTCATTAGAGACATCAATGTTATTGATAGTAACAATAAAACCTTGACTAATCTTCTTATAAATTCGCGAGGGTTAATCATTATTAATATTATAAAATAAAATAAATCACTTGATTATTTAATAATAATATGTTTTTTTTCATTAAATATATTTAAAGATTTATAGGAATTTTCTATTACAACAATGACTGAACCAGTTGAAGATTTTCTTGATAATGATCCAGCAATCCTAGGACAAAATTATGTCTGTTTATCGTTTGTGTCGCCCGATAAATTTTTGAAGCAAAAGGAAATGTATTTGTTTCACAAGTATATGCTTGATAAATTTAGAGATTATTCGCAAGTAATTGATGTATTGTCGAAAAAACATCTTAAGATGGATGCTGACGAATTAGAAAAATTATCAGAGGAAGAATTATCAGTGGATGTCAATAAAAAATTAGTAAAGGAACTTCGCGAAAAAGCGAAACTCGAATATGAATATACGTATGATCAATTTAAAACAAACTATGGAGACTTTATGTATAGATGTGGAGAAAGACACATAGAAGCATTTGATAAATCGAATGATTATAAAACATCTACACGAGCATTAAAAATTCGTGGTGTCTATGAAACATATAAAGAAGCCGAAGTTCGTGCGAAATCATTACAACGTCGCGACCAGAGTTTCCACGTATTTGTTGGGACGGTTGGTGCTTGGTTGCCTTGGGATCCAGAAGCAGATAAGGTTCAAAACGAAGAATACTTAAATGAAGAACTCAATACACTTATTAAGGAATACAAAAAGAACCAAGTTCATAAGGATATGCTTTATGAACAAGAGAAGGAAGACCGGCGAAAAGACCAAATGAAAAAGAAAATTGCCGAAGAGGAATTAGAAAAGCAAGAAAAGGATAATGCCAAACATATGTCTACTATTGAAAATAATTTGGAAACGGACGATCCTTGGGTTCAACGGACTAATGCTGTCACTGAAGGTGAAGCAACCACTGAAGGTGAAGCAACCACTGAAGGTGAAGCAACCACTGAAGGTGAAGCAACCACCACCAATTAATTTATATATTTATATTATTTAATGAAAAGTTTAGCTTTATTTTTACTATTATTTATTATATTCTATACGACCTATTTCATTATGAAAAATAAGCTTAGTATAACTCAAATCGAAACGTTAATAAAATATAAAGAGGTTCCAAAGACTTTAATAGAACACCAATATGAATTTGATACATTGAATTATTTTAATGAAATAAATGAAAAGGATAATTTATGGAAGACCATTTAATAAATTAATTTTTTAAAATAATAATTTTTGTTTTAACTATTATATATGAAATCATTATCATTGATATTTTTTACTCTATCTATTGTATTCTTGATAGTAGGATACATGGAATTAAAAATAAGTGAAAAACAAAAACAAAAAGTAATTGAGTATAGATTTATACCACGTAGTTTAATAGAGGATCAGGTATATCCTGTAAATTTGGAAACCAGTTTCACCGATATGTTTAAAAAACAAAATCCGTATTTATATCAAGATACTGGATTAGAAAATTCGAACCTTTTATAAATGAAAATAATTTTTTTATATTTAGAATCTCTTCTTTACATTGATCGTTGGACCACGTTTCCGATGCGACGTAGGATCAAATGTGTCTTCTTCTTCTGAATCGGAATCTTTCTTATTATGAGCTTGATAATCCCAGAATTGTTTGGCACCTATTTTGAAATCATCGTGGGGGGCCGCTTTATACCAAAATACTTGGTCTTCTAGTTTATTACTTTTAGCATTATTATGAATTACGAGACAATTATAATCCTCTGTACATTGGTCCATTACTTGACAAAATATTTCAAAACTTGGAAACATACCAGCATAATTCTCGTAAAGTCTTTTACGATTAGAAACATAATTTTCTCTTAATATAAATACATAGTCAATATTTGTTCTTAAGTTTGGTGGAATACCCAAAGCATATTGCATAGTAATAATAAATAATGTTTTGTAATGTCGTCCGTTCATAAAAAATGAACGGATATTCTTATCTTTTATCCAGGAATTATCGTATAAACAATCATCTAATATTAAAAATGCCGAAGGGTTAATATTAGATTTTTTATAAACTTCTACTTCTTTCATCATTTTTTTTACTATTTTCTTTTGTCGTTTCATAACATTATCTACAATTTGGGATGTATATTCTTCATGTATAAATATTTCTGGAATCATATGTCCATAAAATTTATTAGCACCTTCTGTTCCAGATATGACGGTTCCTATTGGTAAATGACGATGATAGTATAATAAGTCCTTTACTAAAAAACTTTTACCTGTTTCTCTCTTACCAATAAAAACACATACTTTATCTGACTTGACATTTCTTATGTCAAATTTTTTAAGATTTAAATTCATATTATATAGAGTATAATATAATTTTATTTTATTGACGCGAATATAACCTAAAGATTATATAAAAAAAATATCTACTATGGATAAAGTGAATTTTTTTAAATTAAAGAATGAACATAATAAATTATTTTTTCAAGACCTGGAAACACTATTAGAATTAAAAGATATACAATATTTTAACCCCATATATGAAAATTGTGATAAATATACTAACGATCCTAATACTACGATTAAAAGTAAATATATCATTGATAAAATAAAAACTACTTCAAATAATTTAGATGAAGAAGATAATAATTCTTATATTAAAACATTTATTGATGCTAGTGTCAAAAATGTTCACACAAACAGTTCAATTGACTTAGAATTATTTGTGAAATATATTCCTATTATAGATCCTATAGAAGAAATTATTAAAGATAATAGAAATATCAACCATAAATTACCTAATGTATATAATTATAATATAAGTGAAAAAATAAATAATTTTCAAAACAGTTCATATATAGATTCATTTTTTACGTTTTTAGGAAGTAAATTAACTGAAAGTGGTAAATGTCCTTGCTTTCCTACATTTTATGGATCAATAAATGGTATTAAGCAAAATTACTTGTATGATTTGAGTGACGATTATAGTCAAGTGAAATATCATAATAATTTTCAACGTAATCTTAATAGAAACTACGAATTAGTTATTAAACAAAACAACCAAGAAGACAGTGACAGTGACAGTACTAGTATTGATATACAGTTAGAAATTATGGATAATATAGAATTTCAAAATATTAAAGATATTATTGATGATGAATATAATAAGGCATTAAATAATAGTAAAAAAAAAAACTTATCTTTAAAAAGTAATTTAGATGAAATCATCAATATTAATGATGATAACTATCAATTCGAAAATATATTTACGGAATGTGATGACAGCATTAAGTATGTAAAATTTAATGAATTCCCTGTTCAGTGTGTATTTATGGAAAAAATGGCATACACTCTCGAAGATTTAATTAGAAGTGAAGATTATACAATTACTGAAAATGAGTGGAAGAGTATATTTTTTCAAATATGCTTTGGTTTAGCAGTTACTCAAAAAAGATTTAATTTTGTTCATAATGACCTTCATTGTGAAAATATTATGTTTCAAGAAACAACAGAGGAGTATATTTACTATGAATATGAAAATAATTTCTATAAAATTCCTACATTTGGTAGAATTACTAAAATAATTGATTTTGGGCGTGCTACTTTTACTCATAATAATGTTATTTATTTTAGTGATGCGTTTGATGATTCAGGTGATGCGGAAGGACAATATGATTACCCACAAAATAATTCCTTTAAAGGTTGCAAGTTAAAACCAAATCCTAGTTTTGATTTGGCTAGACTGAGTTCAACGATCATAGATTATTTTGAAACTGATACTGAATTATATAAACTTCTTAAAACCTGGATAACGGATAAATACAACTATTTTCTATATAATGATCCAGATGATTTTGAGTTGTATAAAAATATAGCGAAAAACGTTACTAACGCTGTTCCTAAAAAACAATTAAAAAAATCTATATTTAAAAAATTTATCATAAAAAAAGACACTATACCAAAAAATATATTTGTTTATACTTATTGATTTTCTAACTCTTTCATTATTCTTTTCAATTTATTTAATTCTTTAAGGTCGTGATTATATTTTATAGGATTTGGGCATATAACCGAACATATATCTCTACATTCACTATCGGATTTATTTGATTTTTTACATTTTTTATTACAATCGTCTTCATATAAAGTTCCAACATCTTGTTCTGGCTCAGAATGGTCATTTGCTTCTTTATTTGTTTTAGTTTCGGGTTCGGTATCTTCTTCGATTGCTTTCTTTTCTGGTTCACGTATGTCATCTTCGTCTGAGTTATCTTCGTCTGAGTTATCATCGTGTTCCTTGTCATCTTCGTCTGAGTTATCATCGTGTTCCTTTTCTTCGTCTTCGTCTATATTATCAATAAAACCTTCATTAATTTTACTATTATTAGTTTTAATAATAAATAGTAAGAATGTTAATAATATCGCAATTTTAAGATATTTACGCCCAGTAATTATAATAGCACATATCAGTAGAAAATCTAATATACTATTATTAATTTTTAATTTTTTCTGTAGTAAAATTAGTATTAATACAATTAATATCAATACTGATATAGTGTTTATTTCTTTTCTATTCATTAATAATATATTATAAAAAAATTAAAAATCTGGATTTCCAATATTAACATCTGGTTGGGATGAAACATTAGCTCCACCGTTCATAACTAATGGTTTTATATAATCTATACTAATTAAAATTATAAATACAACTACAAGATGTTTCAAATATACTTTCCAACCACAAGGCTTATCATCTGTTCTACATAATAAATATAGAACAATAGTTGATACCAATGAAACAATAGCATTCAAAACATATTGGTTATTTAACATATTCATCATATTAATAATTGCTATAAAGAAAAAAAAAAATAGAATCAAACAAATTTAATCAAAAAATGAATAATTTCGTGTTCTCTTTTGAGGAACTTCTTCTACTAATGAATCGAAATTTAACTCTTGTATATCTAATTGTTCTATACTATTCGGTTCAGAATCATCTAAATTTACAGTAATTTCCTGGACTTTACTTTTTGGTTTACTTAATTCTGGAAATGTGTCTTGTAGATTCACTTCTACCTTAGGTTTTGCGTTTGTTTTAATTTGAATAATGTCATCATTAGCATCTATATTTGTTGTTTTAAACAATTCATCATTTGTTGATACGTCTAATGGTGCAAGATCTATTGATTTATTAGCAAATTCAACAGGAACTTCTACGGGGGCTTCAGTAAGTTCTTCAACAGGAACTTCGGCAAGCGCTTCAACAGGAACTTCGGCAAGCGCTTCAACAGGAACTTCGGCAAGCGCTTCAACAGGAACTTCTACGGGGGCTTCAGTAAGCGCTTCAACAGGAACTTCTACGGGGGCTTCAGTAAGCGCTTCAACAGGAACT
>ERZ1048068.418-NODE-418-length-39603-cov-14.684409_pt1 | contig 39603 bp, 32 predicted proteins | sample MGYA00383098_ERZ1048068 | MGnify/ENA primary metagenome ERZ1048068 (study PRJEB29581, sample SAMEA5548368) | metagenome | biome: marine; feature: coastal; material: water | depth 1 m | study: Short-term variability in the microbial, nano- and picoplankton... | reverse complement strand
CAATATCCAATCCCTTTTACCTTGTAAATTCACAATTCACGGACTGACCCCTCTCTGTTTAAGAATCGGTCCACACACGATACCCGCAAGTGCCCTATAAGCCAAACTGCTCCATCCAAACACTAGGCCCATCCTTTGCTAGGTTTTTCTTCGGATCAAACTCTAGATTGCGATCATTGGGTGTCGGGTTGTAGAAGTAAGTGAACTTTGGGAAATCGCCGTATATTTTTGCGTAATTGGCACTCATTATCTTTCCTGTCGTATCAAGCTTTGTCCTAATCCTAAGATAAAAACAACGGTTTGGATTTGCATTGGTCTTCCTTCCCCCTCCAGGTTTTACAGTTCGGGTATGAATCCATTTATTTTCATATTGAGCATTCGGCGCCAAATAATGGGGCGAGCGGAGTGTAGACCACAAATTTTGCTCAGTGGATATGATTCCATCCCCAAGATTAGAAAAACTGACATCAAGGCGATAATCTAGATCCATTGGCCCATTGTTTCGAAGTAAAACCGACAGGAAAACTAGGTCAGGTATTTTTCCCTTTCCGTAAGGTTGCACATAATCTCCAATCTCCAAATCGTATGCGTAGGGCTTTCCCAAAATTGGGGGGACTAGCTCTATTCTCCTGACCGCAAGCGGTGTTGGATTCCTCTTCTTTCGCAGAATCAAAGTCCCTTCGCGCTTGATGTTCCAACCTTGCTTTTCTGAATCTATGCCTCCGGGAATAATGTCCAGACCAGATAAATACCACGGGGTTCCATCGCCCCCAGAGGCTACAGAAACTTGTAATGTTGCCCTCCCTCTCAAAACAACTCTACCATCTAAATCGGTTTTCGCCTTGTCTGGAGCACTCGCAAATGGCCCAGAAAAGTAGCCTCCAACCTCCACTCCTTTGACGGGCAACCCCTGTTCATCTCTAACCCCGACATCTATCTCCACTTCAGGCGCTCGTCCTTCGTCATCGTCTTGATTCATGGCAGAAAGCGATAATACAGTGAGAACCACTGTGCCAAGTGCCAGAGCCATCCTGTTTAATTTACACATGCTATTTTTCTGTTTCATTTGATTGTGAGTTTCTATTTACTTCTTGTCGAGTTTTGCTAGCTCCACCCATTTAAGATACACGGATTGAACATAAACAGGAGCGACTACCCAAAAATCACTGTGAAACCAATCGCTCGCATTTTCAGGCTTTTCCGCATCTCTCCCCAAATCCTCTGGTATAGGCCACCCATTTAACTTGAACATTAATTCCATATCATAATTGCGAGAGGCTTGAATTATGGGATTAAAAATATCAAGCTCATTCGCCCCCGCTGCATAACTCATTGCCGGAATTGCACTTGCCAACAACTCGGCCTGGACTTCTGGTCTCCCAGCCTCATCACTTGACTGCTTCACCGTCACCGCATTGGGCTGAGTAAGCCCGTTTCCTTGAGCTGAATTACCATCCACGATGGGGCCATACAGCCCCCCCCAAATGTTCTCTTCTTGCCCTTCACCTGCTTGGTCGTAAAGTCTGAATCGCCAGAAAAAACCAACCTGAGCAAGATTCTCATCACTCAAGCGTCCGCCACCCAGCTTATCGAGTTCCAATTTTGCCTGCTCGGCCAAGAATGAATCATAAACACCAGAATCAGGGTAACCAATGTATTTCATATCGAAGTTGCTGAAGTTGATCTTCCAGCCAGCATGATTACGCTTAAGAAAAACAAGAGACGCAAGATCACTTCCTTTTGCCATTTCTTGACTCACCCATGCGTGCCTGCCGGTCCCAGAGCCATTGAGCCACCTTCTGATAATAGCGCTTAGATTTTTCCAAACCGTCTCCTGATCATTAGGATTTTCCAATACATCCTCTCCACTAGAATAGAAATTGTATGCCACTGGAACCACTTCAGAAAACCTCCCTTTCCATGTCAACTTTCTGCGGTTGTCACCGGCCAAAAATAACTTGTGCCATTCTGCTGTGAATAGCTTCTGCAATCCAAGATTGTAATATGGCTTCCACTTATCGTGCGTCATCCATTTCGCCATTTCTTCAGCTTGCTTACCTGTGCCATTAGTCTGGCCTAGATCATAAGCTTCGATGGGGACTGCCGCATTGACCATGAAGTAGTGTGTCGGTGAAAAACCTTCATGAGAAATTGCATTACTGGTCACCACGTTACCCAAGCTATGTGCGGCTACGACTATATCATCACCGTCCATCTCCGCGGCAACACCTTTCATCGAACCACTTGTCTTGAAGGCATTAATCACGGCCTGATGATAATCCTTCCCAGTGGCGCCATTCCAAGTCACTCCCACAAACTTGGCACGACTACCAGACTGGTGAAGCCGCTTGAAAATTTCAGCATTAAACCCACGGGCGTCTTTTTGATTTCCCGCTGAATCAAGTTCTGGTTCATAACCATGGACCATGAAGAAGGCCTTATCATTGGTCAATTCGTCTGGGTAATTCATGGGTTCCCCCATTCGATTTGCCTCCGTGACTTGTGCCCCCGCGGCACTGACAAGATTCTTAGCACGGAACATCTTTTCCACTCCAGATGTCTTCACCGGAAATGATACCTCTCCCAGTAACTCGCTGCCTTTAAAAATCTTCAACCACAGAGGTTTCTCGGTTTCTTTTGTCGCTTCTAGAATCAACACCCCCCTACCTTGTTTGAATGCATCTAGCATAGCCTCGCTGATAACTGATCCATCCGCACTTGCCTTTTTGAGAGGGAGGTTAGCTACTTCTTTAGCCGCCGATAGCTTGCGAATATAAGCACCTACTCCATCTACATACGGGTCACCATCGAGCACGACATCTGGCAATTCTCCGAAATTGAAAGCTTCGTCTTCGTGACTAAGCTTATACGTGTAATTCTCACTGGGTGCAGCCCACAGCATATTTCTAATGTCTAAATATAGTGGAAAAAAGTCGATCACATCACGTAAGCCATCAACTTTAAGATCCGTGCAATCTGCTATACCTTCTCCTGGAATATCATTATGACTACCTTTGGAGCGAATAACACCTTGATCATCGTCATCATTCACCCAAAACCTCCACGGATCATCTTCATTAACCTTACCCCGATCTTGTCCATCAATCATCCCATCCCGGTTATAATCAGGAACTATGTCCACGGGGAGGAGGAACACAGCGCATATTTTGCCTTCTTTGTTAGTGGCCTGGGCAGCCAGCATGCCGTGGTCATTGATGTCTTTGATTTTGATGTCAGTCCATTCTGTTTCCGGAATGATCTCGGCGAGATCGAGCCAGAGGCTGTTGTGCCAGATCTTTGAGCCGTCTACCTCAAAGCCCTGCATTTGGGCATTGAGGTTGGTTGGTGGCGTGGGGCCCATGTCTTGATTCCATATGAGAGGAACGATTTGTTGTTCTTCCCCTTCCCCCTCTGTCATAAATTTTGGAGTGCTGTTGACCTCCTCATCATTCTGAAGACCCGCGTTTTGGTCGAGCCAGATGTAGGTGTTGTGTTCGGTAATAGTTTCTTTGGTTCCATTAGGATTTGTGACTTCCTTCTGTTCCTCTATCGCCGCCATAACGGTATTTTTGTTTGATAGATGAACGATCGATGGCTCATAGGTAGGGTAGCTGTAAGTATTGTAATCGTTGTAGCACTGAGGTGAATGAAGCACTTGAAATTTATTTTCTTTCTTCAGCCAAATACCAATGTCCTTTGTTATTTCACCGTCCCAATAGTAATCCAACCAACTGAAGTCTGCGGGAGCGATCCAATAATCATCTGAAATGGTATATTGATACCCAACGGCTACTTCTTGTGAATTACCATTTTTTATTTCCATCAGGCTTCCTGCATTAACCGCGGTTGTGGGAAATACATAGGGGTCATCCCCCCAATACGGATCATTAATACTAAACGAGGGCGAATTTGAGTAGGTCGTAACAAAACCATATATATTATTGCCATTAAAAGTGCCCGCGACGAATTCATCCTGTTCGGAGTGAAGCGCTTCATTAAGTATGGTAAAGTCACCCTTGACGTCCCAGAGAAGATTAGCTTCTGCGTCTAAATGTGTCCCAGATCCTCCAACATAACCAAGAGACACATCTGCTGAGCCTACTACTGCACCATCATTAAATACTACTGATGCTTCGTAACCTCGAAAGTCACTGGGTGCAATTGCGGCAAGGCCTAAATCAGCAGGAGTAGGCTTCTCCAAAATGCTAAAGATTTCCCCATCGCGATAGATTGCTCGTGCATCTTGCACAAAATAGTTGTCCTCATTGAGTGATTTATAGGTATAGTAGTCAGTCCATCCCCATGAATTAAGGTAGCTGGAAGGCAGCTCAATTAACGGATCGGCAGTGGCATCCGCCTTGTAGTAATGACTGATATTTCCTACTCTGAGAATGGCACGGGCATTATTATTGATGTCAAATTGTTTGAGTATATCACTACTATCTATCTCCTTGATACAGATGACTGCGTATTTGGGTTGTGGTAAACGTTCAGGGGCTAGCGCTTTACAAATGGGCCAGCCGTCCTGGCCGTCGATGATCCCGTCATCGTCCGTATCAGGCACTTCGAGATCTGTACCGATGGCGATTTCTTCTTGATTTGTTAGGCCGTCATCGTCGGAATCTTCGTTGCCATCTTGTGTGCCATCTCCGTCAGAATCACCATTATTAGGGTCGGTATCTAGTGCTGCTTCTTGACTATTTGTCAGACCATCCCTATCAGGGTCCTCGTCGCCGTCGTTGGTGCCGTTGCCGTCGGAGTCGGTTGTTGTGGGGCTGTAGCCGTTGCCGAGCTCGAAGCTGTTTTTGAGTCCATCACCATCGGTATCATCGGGGTCAGACGGATTGGTCGGGTGGAGTAGAAGGCGATAGAAACTTAGGCTATTGACAGCGGGCCCTCGATCATCACTCAGGGCATGGCTACGTGCCGACGCGTCGCCGACGTGATAATGCGGGGTGAATTGCCAGTTGACCAGATCAGTGCTGTGCTGAATGAATGAGGTGGTTCCGTCCTCGCTATCCCACTGCAATGAGTAGCCGCCATCATGCCTATCAATGAGAAGGTTCTCCTGTGCATAAGACTCGCGCCCAGCACCACCAAGTAGGAGCGCTATCATGAGAACTTGGCTAGTCAGAATCCGCCACCGTGGAATCATGTCGGCATGATTTGACGTAGAAGAAAATCGATCGTGATTCTTAGGTTTTCTCATTTGCAACTCATAATCAACAACACCACCAAAATTTGTATCTCATACAAATGTGAACTCCTTGAGCTAATCAATCAATTTAAAAAACGAAGTAACTAACAAATAAACGTAAAATCTGATAGGCTTCGCTAAAAATCAGGAAGACCAAAGAAAAGATGGCTTCTCTTGACTACTGCGCAGAGATGGCTGAATGTCCTAGCAATGAAAGATCCGCGCATTTCACAACTCGCTCGCCAGCTAGTCCGCTACTCCACCAGTATCAAAAAAGGCGAGAAGGTCATGCTCCATCTCTGTGATGTACCCGATGAGCTCGGTATTGCCTTGATACGAGAGGTGCGTGCCAAGAAAGCCATTCCCATCCTAAAGGTCGAGCACGGCCTACTCGGACGTGAGATGCTGCTTGGCGCCTCAGACGAGCAGTATCAAACCATCGCCAAGCACCAGCTTGCTGAGATGAAGGATATGGATGCCTACATCGCCATACGTGGCTCGCACAACATCTGCGAATCCAGTGACGTTCCTGCTGCTAGGATGAAAACCATGATGAGCCACATGCGCAAGGTGATGAACCGGCGCGTGGATCACACCAAGTGGTGCGTGCTGCGTTGGCCTCACCCTGCCATGGCCCAACAAGCAGGCATGAGCACGGAGGCCTTTGAGGACTTCTACTTTGATGTCTGCCTGGCCGACTACCAATCGATGCTACCTGCAATGCGTGCGCTGAGGCGGCTGATGGAGAAAACCGATCAAGTGCACATCAAAAACAAAGGCACGGACCTGCGCTTCTCGATCAAGGACATCCCGGCTATTGTCTGTGGTGGCAACTATAATATCCCCGACGGAGAGGTGTTCACCGCTCCTGTGAAGAATAGTGTCGAAGGCTACATCACCCACAATGCTCCCACCGTGTATCAGGGAATCCCCTTTGATAATATCCGGCTAGAATTCAAGCAGGGCAAAATCATCAAGGCAGAGGCTGGATCCAAGACCAAGGAGCTCAATAGGATTCTCAATGCTGACCCTGGAGCTCGCTACATTGGCGAGTTTGCGCTTGGCTTTCACCCTGGCATCAAGGAGCCGATGCGTGATATTCTGTTTGATGAAAAAATCGCGGGCTCGTTTCACTTCACTCCGGGCCAGGCCTACGAGGAAGCAGACAATGGTAACCGCTCTCAGGTCCACTGGGACATGGTGACGATCCAGCGCAAAGACTACGGCGATGGAAGTGGAGGCGAGGTGTGGTTCGACGGCAAGCTGATCCGCAAGGACGGCATCTTCCTTCCCAAGTCACTCGCTGGGCTAAATTATTGATCAGGGCTCTAAAGTCCTGAGCCAACTTCCAAACCAAACAGGCAGACATCATCGGCGAACTCGCCCTCAACAGAATGGCGACGTGACTCGTCTAGCAGTGTATCTAGGCACTCCTCGAGACCTTTCTCCGAGCATTGCTCCATACTGGCTATGACATGCTCGATGCCAAGCTCCTGCCCTGAGGCGTCCTCGACTTCATGCAGTCCATCGGTATACATTAATAGTCGATCAATCTCGTCAAGTGATACGGTGTGAGAGCTGTAGACAGCTTGTGGAATGAGACCCAATGCAGGGCTTGCCTTACCATCATTGGCCTTAAGTAGTTTACCTTGTCCCAAGCGCACGATTATGGGAGCAGGGTGACCAGCACAGGAGTAGGTCAAGGTGCGCTCCTGAAGGTCGATCACACAGTAGATGGCAGTGGCAAAAAGTGTGACTCCAGCGCGCTCGAAGATAGAAACCAAGCCTTCGTTGACACCATAGAGAAACCATTCGGGGCTGGTGGCCGACTCACGTTCTTTCTCCATTAATCCCCGCAGCATGGACACGACTAAGGAGGCTCTAACGCCATGCCCCATGACGTCACAAATCAAAATTCCCATGCTGTGTTGTGAGATTGGTATGACTTCGAAAAAGTCTCCCGCCATTTCTGACGCTGGGCAGTAGCGACAACCTACGGTCACCTCAAGCTGGTTATCCTGTAGCACGAGACCGTCTAATTCTTGAGGCAGTAATGCCTGCTGGATTTCACGCGCCAATTGAAGCTCTTCCTCAATGGCAACATTACGCTTTTGTAGCTCTTTGGCGAGGGCTCCCAGCTCTTGCTGTGCGGTAAATAGTGCGGTGATATCGGTGGTGATGCCGAAGGTCCCGCAGAGCTCTCCCTTGCGATCAAGCCAGGGTAGTTTTGACGTTTCTGCCCAGGTCGTTTTCCCTTTGTCATAGGTTTCTTTTTGAAGAGCTTTGAGCATGGGAACACGCGTTTCCATGATTTCAAGCTCATCTTTACGACCCATATCAGCGTGTCTTTTGTCAAAAAAATCGCGGTCTGTTTTGCCAAGGATATCTTTTTCTCTGCCTGCTCCTAGCTTCTCGGCCGTGGAGCTGTTGGCGAGTACGAATCGAGACTCTTTATCTTTGTAATACACATTGATGGGAATGTTTTCGATCAGCTCACGCAGCCTATGCCGCTCTTCTTGCAGTGCCACCTCAGCATTCTTACGCTGCGAAATATCAATGATAGAGCCGACGATACGATGCGCCATGCCTTCGTCATCCCTGACGACGACACCTCGAATTCGCAACCACCTCCAGGAGCCATTCGGGTGCAAGTATCGGCAATCATTGGCCAATGTATCATCGCCATCTTTTATGACAATTTTCCGAAAGGCTGCTCTTAGCTCTGGCAGGTCATTGTCGTGAAAATATTTCCTCGCTTGTAATATAATGTTAGGCGCCTTGTCGGCGGGGTAACCCAAGAAATCCAATACGCGCTCAGAGTAATAGATTTCTCGCTCACCGACATACCAGTCCCAAACTCCTTCGTTGGATGCTAGCAATGCAAGCTCAAGTCTGTCGTGTAGTTCAGATGCCATCGCAGTCGATACATTAACAAACTATCATAGACATTCAACTTGTAAGACGTCTTATTGATCGCGGGAACAATAAATCTCAAGGCACAACAAAAATCGATACCCTAATGGCTAAGTTTTGCCACTCAGCTCAATGCGTTCAAAATAATCTGGCTGGTGAAAATCCGGCTGAGATCCCGGCAGCTTTGCTTTGGATGTGAAGACTTGCTCGGGAGAATCGACAATGAATGCCACATTGACTGCGCTGTGTGCGCCAAATCCAAATGCTGCCTCGAGATATGACAATGGAATACATGCCGCCGCTTGCCAACCACCACTGCAAGTCATGAGGGCATGAGTCTCTAGTCCTTGGATAGGCTGATCATCGGTCGAGCTTCTCTGCCGTGCTTGATCAAACTCGGCACTCCACCACGCACCATTGGGGGCGAGGTTGAGCTCAAGGTAGCGACTAGAGCATACATCTCTGATAAATAACTCAGCGACGTCAAAACGCCACAATTCTGGAGTGAACTCACAGGGGAGAGCGCCGGGCAGCACCCTTGGTCGCTGATCTCTCTTGGCCACAAACCACAAGCTCGCGGGATCCATAATGAGCGCAAAGGACGCCGGCACGTCTATTTGTTGCCCATACCAATCACGCTCAATACTCGACCATGAGAGATCCAGTGTGTCCCACGAGAGGCGATCCTTTGTTCGCTCAACAAGCATGAGTTGATCTTTGCCCCTCTGTCTCCTTTTCTAAAGCTAAAACGAGATATCTTTACCTTCCCATGGCTGCCGAGGCTACTTGGCATATGCCCCTGAGCTAGGCCCCGAGAAGTTTTTGTAGACTCAGCATGAAGACAAACAAAGAAAGTGTGACATTTATTCGACATTGATGAAATAAACTGGTAAATATTGCTTAAATATGTTGTGAAGAGTTTGTCTTTGGTTAGGCACATCGAAAGTCACAAATCCGCAGCATTTTTAAGATCACCTTACATGCACACCATCGAATATATCGGTCCTCGCCCACGGAAACCCGTGCGCAAATCACGGGGCGGCGGATGGTTAATGGTTTTACTCGTTGTGATTGGTGTAGGCATTGCCTCTCGCCCCCTCATCAACAAAGCTTTAGCCGACAGAGCTCCAGTCACTGAGCCCACGGTGGACGAGACCGTATCATGGCTCGAGCAAAATAACGGATTTGGTAATCGGCTCGCCGCAGCAGCGCTGAATCGCACGCACGAAGCAATCACCTACGACAACGCATACTACAATATAAGCTACCCCATGGGTGATATCCCTGCAGATAAGGGAACTTGTACAGATCTGGTGATTCGTAGTTACCGTGCACTCAACATCGACTTACAACAACTTGTGCATGAGGACATGCAGGTGAACTTCAGGCTATATCCGCAGCTCTGGGGTGCCAACCAGCCTGATGCCAACATCGACCACCGACGCGTTCCCAATCTCCAACGCTTTTTCGCCAGATACGGTGAGGAAGCATCTCTGAAGGACAACCAGATTGCCTCAGAGAGTTGTCACTACGGAGATGTCATCGTTTGGCGACTGCCCCATGGTGATACTCACGCAGGCATTGTGGTTCCCGGACCAGGAAACCGTAAGCACGAGAAGTGGATTGTGCACAACATAGGCTCAGGCCCACAATGGGAGAACAAGCTAATCGAATACCAAATCGTAGGCCTGTATCGATACAGTGGCATGAACACGGTGGCCCATTACGCACGCTAGCAGCGATTTCTTGGGTCTTGTTTTTTTGAGTCTTGTTACTCTGACCACTTCGCGAGAGCTTTTTCCAGCGCCGCTGATTTTTTCACTCTATAGCTCTCCCCTGCTTGCACCGTGGCTCGTTTGCCGGTTCCGCTCTGCAGGTGGATTTCAACCGGTGTCTCGCCGGGATGCTCAGCGAGGATATCACGTATCGATTCCAAATCGACTTTGGTATGCCTCGCCAACCACAAGTTCACTTGGACGGAGGCATTTTGGCTACTTTTCCTCGGCTTAAGTTCTTTCAGCTGCGAGCCGGTGAGGCTCAATGTCTCGGTCCGGTCATCGACTTTAATACTAGCCTTGAGACGAATCACTTTACCTGACATCAAGAAACCAGCCTCTCGCGCAGGGCTATAGCTCTCAGACCAGCAGACTACTTCGCAGCTACCAGTGAAGTCTTCAATATGAATCACTCCAAAAGGTTTACCCGCTCGCGTGACCTTGTGTTCGACGTAGCGAATCATGCCTGCAAACGAGTGGCGTGCACGTTTATCCTTAGTATCAAGCTCGTCGAGCAGTCCAATTTTTTCAAAGTGACCTGCGTCAATAGCTGCACGGTATTTATCCAGAGGATGGCCACTAGTGTAATAGCCCAGTAGCTCTTTCTCATTACTTAAGCGTTCGTCCTTTGGCCATTCCGCTGTTTCAGATACTGAATGGCCGTGATCTGTATCTTGAGCGGCGCCGGCAAAGTCCATCGTATCAAACAATGAGTCTTGTCCTTGAGCCCTATCTCGCTGCGCTGAGCTTGCGGAGGCCACTACCTGCTCGACCCGCGCAAACATGCCCGCGCGGGTCTCACCGGTCCAGTCCAGCGCCCCTGCTTTGACGAGGTTCTCAAGGATGCGCTTGTTGACACTGCGAGAATCTAATCGATTGGAAAAATCGTCCAGCGACTCAAAAGGCTCATTTTGCTCACGCTCTTCAATGGCCGTAGCCATCGCTCCCTCACCGACGTTTTTAATAGCCGCCAAGCCATAGCGGATTGCCATTTTACCAGAAGGAGTGAGCTCAGGCGCAAAACGCAACTTTGATCGGTTGATGTCAGGAGGCAATACTTCTATATCCATGCGATGGGACTCCGATATAAAGACTCCGATTTTGTCAGTGTTGTTGAGCTCGTTTGAGAGCAAGCCAGACATAAACTCAACGGGGTGATTCGCCTTCAGGTAGGCCGTCCAGTATGAAATATGCCCATAGCAAGCTGAGTGCGATTTGTTGAATCCATAGCCCGCAAATCCTGCGATTTTATCAAAGATCTTATTCGCCAACCCCGCATCGATGTCATTGGTTGTCTTGCAGCCCTCAACAAAGATCTCACGCTGTTTTGCCATTTCAGAGGGCTTCTTCTTACCCATGGCTCGCCGGAGAATATCAGCACCACCAAGCGTATAGCCAGCAAGACGCTTGGCCGCATTTTGCACCTGCTCCTGATAGATCATGACACCATAGGTATCACCACAAATCTCCTCTAACAATGGATGCTCGTAAGCTACTGGCTTGATGCCCTTTTTGACCTCGATCATCTGATCGATGTAATCCATCGCTCCCGGGCGATAGAGTGCGAGCAGGTCAATGATATCATCAATTTTCTGGATGCCATATTTTCGACAGGTCTCAACCATGCCGCCTGATTCCAGCTGAAACACACCCATAGTCTCACCACGATTGAGCAGCTCTAGTGTCGGCTTATCGTCTAGCGGTATATTGTTGATATCAAATTCTGGCGTGTGCGCCCTGATGTGCTGCACAGCATCTTGGATCACGGTCAGGTTTTTCAGGCCAAGGAAGTCCATCTTCAGCAAGCCCACCTCAGTGATCGCATTCATATCACACTGGGTGACAACCTCGCCCTCGTTGCCCCTGGTCAGTGCGCAGTGCTCATCGAGATTACGGTCTCCAATAACCACCCCCGCGGCGTGCACTCCTGTGTTCCGATTGAGACCCTCGAGCTTGGTCGCGTGGCTCCATAATTCTTGCCACGTGGAGCTGTTTTCAATGACATCACGAAGCTCTTGCTTCTCGTCATATTCATCCTGAAGCTTGATGCCTGGCTTGGTCTCGATCATCTTCGCGAGCATGTCGGCATCGCCGTAGCTAATGCCCATGACTCGCGCCACATCGCGGATCACACTTTTCGCCCCCAAGGTGCCGTAGGTAATGATGTGTGAGACTGATCGTTCCCCGTACTTTCTGCGCACATAGTCGATGACTTCGGGGCGACGACTTTGACAAAAATCGATATCAACATCGGGAGGGCTGACTCGCTCTGGGTTGAGAAATCGCTCAAAGAGCAAACCAAAGCGCATGGGGCAAATGTCAGTGATACCCATCGTGTATGCCACCAAAGAACCAGCGGCCGATCCACGACCGGGACCTACGGGAATATCATGGTCTCTACCCCACTGGATAAAATCAGCAGTGATTAAGAAATAAGAGGCGAAACCAAGATCGTTGATGGTCTTGATTTCATAATCAAGGCGATCATCAAGAACCTTCTCCATCTCAGCGACAGAAATACCCTCCTGGGTAGCAAGCTGTTCCAATTTATCGGCTGGGTATCGAGACTTTAATCCCTCGTAGCAAACCTTGTGAAAGTATTCCTCACGTGGAGTGCCATCGGGGGCATCAAATTGTGGGTATTTCTCAGAACTGGTTGGGTCAAGCTGAAGCTCAACGTTACATTTCTCTGCAATCTCTATGGTGGCATCACAAGCACCGGGAAATTCAGCAAACAAAGCCCTCATTTCCTCACTGGATTTGAAGTAATGCTCAGCTGGGTAGCGCTTTCTGTTCTCGTCCAGTAACAGTCTCCCCTCGCCAATACAGAGCAGTACGTCTTGTGCCTCGGCATCCTCTTTAGCGAGGAAGTGCACGTCGTTGGTTGCCACCATTTTCAATCCGAATTCTTCTGAGAAGGATTTGAGCTGCTGGTTGATTTCCTGCTGAACCTCTAGGCTCTGATCGTTGAGCTCGAGGTAGAAATCATCGGCCCCAAACATATCGCGTAATCCGACAATCTCCTCGCGCGCTGCCACAAGATCACCACGCTGGAGCCATTCATTAACCGCTCCGTTGATGCAGCCGCTGAGACAGACCAGCCCTTCAGCGTATTTGGCAAGATGCTCCCGATCCACCCTAGGCTCACCTAAGTAATCGCCCTCGAGGTGGCCAATAGACACGAGCTTGACCAGATTTTTCCAACCAGTTTCATTCTTAGCAAGGAGAGTCAAGTGGGTTGAGTTTTTCCGTCCAGGAACCTCTTTCATGTCAGCCAAAGATGCAGGAGCGAGGTAGATCTCGCATCCAAGAATTGGCTTTACCCCTGCCGAAACGGCATTCTGATAGAATTCAACAGCTGCATATAGGTTGCCGTGATCAGTCATTGCCACCGCAGGCATGGATTGCTTGGCAGCTTCAGCTACCAACTCCTTGGTCCTGACAGTAGAATCCAAAGTAGAATACTCAGTATGGACATGTAAGTGGACGAAAGAATCAGTAGGCATAACAAAGGGCAGTGAGCGGAGTCTAGTGGGCAAGATTCGCTTGGCAATTCACGAGTGCGCTCAGTCTCTATTTTTTTATCACGCTCATTACAAAATATACACTACGACTTCACAGATTGACTTTGTCTTTCAAAAATATAAAATATCAATTACTGCTTATTAGCATATATTGTTCCCCATGCCCAAAGGCGACACCATCGATTTTCTTTGTAAATCATGTCACTGCAAACTGCAAGTTCCTGCAGCCATGGCCGGTGTCAGTGGGCCGTGTCCTCATTGCAATAGTAATATTACGGCACCCAGTAAAGAGACAGCCAAGGCACGCAGTAGGGAAGTAACAGAGGCACCCAACAGCAAAACTTCACTACCGCCAAAAAGGCTGCCTGAGCACATCCCTCCGGTAAAAATACGTGCTGCCGCCCAGGCTATACGTCGATCGGCAAGGCTACAGGAACGCGGTAACAATTCTCTCTCGGAGACCGCATCATCTGATTTGCCATACCGCGAATTGAGTCCGGAATTGGCCAGCTCTAAGTCGAAGATCAACGATACTCCGATCCCAAACAAACTTAATTTTTTCAGTTTTTTTGGGCCTACTGTCTTTGCCGCAGTTGCCATTGTTGTTATATTCGGTGTGCTCCATGGCGCTGGCACACTTAACCTACTGAATTATCAAAACGGGTTCAAAAAAGTAGTCGCTCAGCCGAAAACAGGACCTAAACGAGCTATCGATACTTCAGTGCAAGTGACCATTTCAGATTCTGAAACTAGCACCCAGTCAAAGGCGGCGCTGCCATCTAATCCCAAAAAGCCAACAAAACAAAAATCAAAACCAAAAGACCAAACCTCAGCCTCAAATCAGAAGCCTCCTACTCCTCCTACTCCTCCTACTCCTCCTGTTACGCCTACTCCTCCTCCTGCTGCTCTTACTCCTCCTACTACTAAAAGCAACCCATCAGCGGATCATGCAGCTACTCAGACAAAACCGAACCGCATAGAAAACAAAGGCAAGAGCCAGACCCTAGCCAAAGCGGCGAACAATACAAAAACGCCACCTGCTGTCTCAAATAACAAGCCAGCCAAAAATCCTGAGCTCAAGAAGGTCAACCCGATTATGGCTAATGTGGTGGCGAGAGGTGAATTTCCTGAGCTCAAGCTATCGCCATCGGCACCCAAGCAAAAACCCATCGCCGACGATAAACAGACCACTGATGCCACACCTTCCACACCTTCCACACCTTCCACACCTTCCACACCTTCCAAACCACTTGTCGGCTATCTTGCACGGGAGAATCTCGACGTATTTCTCAGCGCCCAGACACTTAACGAGAGACTTCCTCTTATCCTCCAAGAAGAAAGGTCCCAAGAGACGCTGAAGTCTAGCAGTCTCGCCAAGCCGTTTTTACCGATTAAATCCATCCGCCTGCTGGAGACGCTCTCTGGATCCGAGGATAACATGGTGCTGCACCGCTATATGCTGAAGTTTGAAGATTCCTCGCAACCAAGGCAGCGCCTCAATATGATCGCCTTATTGATCGAGCGTATTGGCACGCACCCACCATTAATTCAAGCTACCGCATTTCTTGAGCACTACGATAAGGCCCTATCTCAGTATGCCCGGCAAGCGACATCCGACGCAGCCACTTTTCACTGTATTGCTGAGGCCAGCACTTCTGATCTTACCAATGAACTACCTAACCAAATAGCAAATTCCATGGTTCGGTTGAGCATTAAAAATCACCCCTATTACCCCGCTAAATTTAATGCTTACCTGAGTAAAGAATCGCCCCTAATGGCGCAAATCGGCAGTGGTAAAAGCTTCCCATACACCATGTCAAAGTATGCCGTGCTCTCATTTAGTTGGAACACAAGCTTCAGCACACCCTACATAGAGCTTATTGACATCGTCAGCAGCAATGGCTGGGTAGAATAAGGTGTTTATCAGGGCTTGGGGACTACAACTTTGTCTTGGCGCCGGACACACACGAAGGCCATCTGGCGTCGGTAACGAGTAGTCGCAGAGTCGGTGGTGAGCTTAATCATACCGAAAGCTGGCGTGGATAAATCTGTGGGTTCAACCACCAGTTCATATTCAAAACCTTCTTTGATCGTCTGCAGTTCGTATGAAAACCTTTTATTAGTCGCACTATGTTCAAGGATGCGAATAGGCTCAGGACTGTTTACCTTGAGCTGGATTGTCTTCGATCCGCCCTCTCCGTTCTGATTCCAAAAAACAGTTTTCGGTGTTACTTCAAAAAGCACTGGAATATTGATAACCACAGAGAGTATCGAAGACGGCTTATCTTCGCCATCCTCTGTTGTCCAAATCATGACTGTTTTTTCCACTAAGCCTGAAAAGTTACCCAATTCAAAAACCACCTTAATCTGCCCTTGTTCACCAGGCTTATAGCTTAGCTTACCGCCCTTCACTTTAGCGCTTAAGCATGAACACGCTGAGTCATATCGTTTGATCGTCAGCGTGCGATGGGTATCATTCTTGAAAAAATACGGCACCGTCACCGTCTTCGCGTCTGGCGCTACCGTGGTCTCAATACGACTTTGCTGAAAACTGAGGCCATCGGCCCCTTGCAACGATGACTCTGCGATCACAAAGAAACAGAGCATCAACGCGACCGGTAATATACCCAAGCTGGTGATAGTTATTCTGATCATAGATAGTGGTAAATTAATCAATAAGCTCAATCGCAATGATCATGCTGCAGCCACGCCATCGCGGGCCTAGGATAAGCAAGGGCTTGTCCGCATTTAGAACAGGATTCATCTGCATTATTTTACGTCGTTGCTGCCAAAACTCAAGATCTAGGCGCAAACCATCAGCACCAGATCGCCCACGTGACTCAAAGCTCAGCAATATCTCCTCGGACGGCTTTAAAGGGGCCAACCAATTTTCATAACTTCGAAACACGGGCTGAACATCCGAGCCAAGCTTTCGATAATGCTTAAACTTAAGCTGCGGGATATCTCGAAGCTTCGCCGTTATGTCCTCACCGGCCATCGCAAAATCTTTTGCCCACTCCTCGAGTTTATTGTGACTTCCAAGGTAGAGTGTCGCTTTGATCTTACCAACGACCTCCTTGCCCTTGTCCGATTTATCCTGATCAGCAAAGGCTGAACTCGCCACCACACACGGCAACACAAGTGCGACAAAAATAGTAACAAAAAGAGCAATGGGATATTTAATCATCATGTGACAGGTTCTGGTATTACAAATAAGATTATCTCTTCAGGGCAGCTGATTTAGAAAATCAGTTCTCTACTCACTGTGACAGCTTGAGTACTAGCACTTCCACTGTGCTGTGGCTCGCCCACTAACTCAAAATCATCTGGGATATCCTCTAAGCCTTCCAGTACGATCACCGTCGCCCCAGTGTGATCAGGGCTTAATATATTGGCCCTTACATTACCATCAGGCATATAAATGGCAGGCTTTGCAGACACCTTAACAATAGGAGCCACAGGGTCAGACACTTGGCTTACTTGAGTTCCCATGTAGAAACAGAGCAGCATGGCCACGGCAGCGGTAGGAAGTGCCAGCCATCTGCCGAACTTGCCAGCCACTGCACTCAATGAGCCAAAACCTAATTCGACCTCGCGTTCAGGCCCATCAAGCCTCTCATTCTCAATAGCTCGCAATATACGCTGGTTGAAAAAATCAGCGTGAGGAGGATCGACACTAGCCGGAATATTAGCCCGAATCTCAGATTGCATGGCATGCACTGCCTCTCGCTCTGCGATATACTCTGGGTGATCTTTTACCCAGGCTTCCACCCGCGCTAGTTCATCCCCATCGAGCTCACCGTCTATCCAGAGTGTGAGGTCCGCCGGGTCCGGCGCTTGATCATTGTGTGTTTTCATAACTTTATTGTTGGAGAATAATTAGGATTCAAATTTGAGATGCTGTTGAAGTTTTTGGCGGGCGTAATACAAACGGCTCATCACAGTTCCAAGTGAGCTACCTATAATGTCGGCAATCTCTTTATAGTCGAGCCCCTGAACTTCACGAAGCACTACCACCTCGCGATGTTGATCAGATAGTTGGTTGAGTGCCTGCTCAATACGTTGGCGCAGTTCACGCTGCTCAAGCGCTTGATCAGGCTGCTGATCTTGCTTTGGCCTTGTCAGCGCACCTGGCTCAATCTTAGCGGCGTCAAACACCTCATCATTAAGCTCTCCATCGCCCTGTATGCGATGCTTTCGCAGCCAATCATAGACTGCATTGTGACTGATTCTAAAAAGCCAAGTTGAGAAACGTGCTCTCGATTCGAACCTAGGCAGTGCCTTCCATGCTTTGATGAAAACCTCCTGCGACAGATCCCATGCGTCAGCATCATTTTTAACCATGTTGTAGATCATGGCGTAAATTCTCCCTCTATGCTTGGTGACCAGGCGATCGAACGCGCGCGAGCTTCCTGCCTGAGCTTGTTCGACAAGCTGAGCATCCTCATCGGCACTGGCTTTTTGTTCATCTCTGGTTTCATTGGGCTGGTTTCTTGGCGGTGTTGGTGATGGTGACTGAATACCCGATGCCTCTGGCTCTGGTTGAGCTGCAGCACCTCGACTCTGTTCCATGGCTAATGCATTGATGACGCCAGCAGCCGGCAAAGAAAGCAGTATTGGTGTCGGTATTGGTGTCGGTATTGGTGTCGGTATTGGTGTCGGTATTGGTGTCGGTATTGGTGTCGGTAATGGTAGCGATGGTGGTAGCGATGGTGTTAGCGGTAGCGTGGGGGGAACAAGTCCCCTCATCAGTTTTGACGCAATATGACCAAAAATATTCATCTCAATATGCTACAACTCAAAAATAGCCAATTATCATGGGTATCCTGATATCCAAACCCCGATTTTGCAAACCCCCATTTTGTGAGATAGCGTTTTGAAATGGCTCTATCTGAGACAATATATTGAGAAAACAGTTCGCAGACAAAAAAATACCGTCAGCAGATGCTTTTCCTTTCGCAATTCTCTATCTCCAGTCTAGCATAGTGGCAGCAATGCAATGTGAACACTGCGACAACAAAGCTACCGTCTTTTATACTCAGATCATTGACGGCATCGGCAAGAAGTCTTGTCTCTGCGAATCCTGTGCCAACGAACAAGGCATCACCGACCCTGACGGCTTCCTACTAGGCAGCCAAGACATCCAAAACCAAGAAGATGCTTCTAGCTCCGAGGCCTTACCGAAAGTTGAGGTCGCCACGGGCAAGCCGTCAAATCAAAGCTGTCCGGGATGCGGATTTGCTTTCGATGATCTAAAAAAGACAGGCAGACTCGGATGCAGCAAGTGCTACGATTTTTTCCGCAACGAAATCAAAAATAATCTCGGTGGCATGCACAAAGGAACCAGCCACACCGGCAGAGTGCCTGCAGGCATGCTTGAGGCATTTAGAGAGCGCCAAGAGCTCGAGAAGCTTGAAGAAAAACTAAGTGCGGCAATCAGCTCAGAAGATTATGAAAAGGCTGCCGCTTTGCGTGATGCAATAGGTAAAATTACGTCACAAGATACCACCCCACCAGAGCAGCAAACTAAGCCATGATGCGATTTTCCACACTCATGAAGCATCCTGCTGACTGGATGACCGGCACCGACACCGACAGCGCGATCGTGCTTACCAGCCGCATTCGGCTCGCCCGCAATATCACAGGCGCCCCCTTTCCAGGCTGGGCCCGCAAACAAGAGCGAATCAAGATTTTGCCAGAATTACGCGATAAAGTCGAAACACTGGCAGAGATGAAGGATGCTTTTTCACACCAGCTCAGCGAGCTATCCTCCGTGCAAAAACAAGTTTTAGTGGAGCGCCACTTAATCAGCCGGGAGCAAGCTGCCCGGAGTGAAGGCAGCGCCATTGTGGTAAATCGCAATCAAACACTGAGTGTGATGATCAATGAGGAAGACCACTTGCGTCTACAATCAATACGCTCCGGTTTACACTTGCGTGAGGCCTACCAACTCATCACCAGTATCGATAAGGATCTTGAGCAATCTCTACCCTATGCTTTTGACCATGAGCTCGGTTACCTAACCGCCTGCCCTACCAATGTAGGCACCGGTTTGCGGGCCTCGGCGATGCTCCACTTACCCGGTTTAGTCATCAGTGATCATATCGGGCAAGTCATTCAAGCCGTTGGCAAACTTGGCCTCGCTGTACGAGGTATCTTTGGTGAGGGCACTGAATCACTCGGGCACCTATTTCAAATTTCCAACCAATCAACACTTGGAGAGTCCGAAGAGGACATTCTAAACAGGCTCGAACGCGTTATTCAAAAAGTCAGAGAACAAGAGCGCAATGCACGAAGCAAACTCATTGAGGAAGACCCTCAAATGCTTGCCGACAAGATCTCCCGCGCATACGGACAACTAAAGTATGCCTATGTCATTGATTCAAAGGAAGCTCTGACTCATTTGTCATTAGTGCGACTGGGCAGTGATATGGGCTGCTTCCCCAGAGAAACCATGAAGCTTTGTGATTCTTTATTGATGGACATCGAGCCAGCTCACCTTCAACATAAGGCTGATCGAAAACTATCACCAGAGGAACGTGACACCATGCGTGCGGAAATCATTCGTAGCAGGTTGCAAAATCTTACTTCCCCTGTTATAACTTTTATTAACTAGTTCATTTAAAATCAGGATTTCACTCCTACCACACCACAAGACTCACTAAGATACGGAACAACCATGAATAATTTTACTCCAAGAGCCCAGCAAGTCCTCGCATTGGCGCGCAAAGAAGCGGATCGCTTCAACCACAACTATGTAGGGACTGAGCACATCTTACTAGGTCTCATTAAGCTTGGACAAGGAGTAGCGGTAAGCGTATTACAAAACATGGGACTCGACTTGGAGACAGTCCGTATTGAAGTCGAAAAACAAGTAGGATCAGGTCCTGAAAATACAGTTTCGGGCAACATTCCATACACACCTCGAGTCAAAAAAGTTCTCTCACTTTCGAACAAAGAAGCTGAACAGCTCGATCACTCATACGTGGGAACTGAGCACATTCTCTTGGGCCTACTTCGTGAAGGTGAGGGCGTCGCCGCTCGAGTCCTCACAAGTCTTAATGTCGACATCAATCAGACCCGGCAGGAAATCCTTGCAGAGATCGATCCTAACTTCAACCCCGATGATCTTGGCGATGAATTTGAAGATTTCGAGGATGAAGGTGAAGCAGAGGCCCAAGGCGAAGGCGAGGCTAAGAGTAAAACACCCGCACTCAAAGCCTTCGGCCGAGACCTCACCAAGCTCGCCAAAAAGGACAAGCTCGACCCCGTCATTGGTCGCGCTTCTGAAATTGAACGAGTGATTCAAATTCTCTGCCGCCGCACCAAGAACAACCCCGTACTCATAGGCGAGGCGGGGGTTGGCAAAACCGCCATTGTAGAGGGTTTGGCGCAAGAAATCGCCAGTGGTAACGTTCCAGAGCTACTTCGAGATCGCCGTGTTGTGACCCTTGACCTAGCTCTAATGGTGGCTGGCACCAAGTATAGAGGCCAATTCGAAGAGCGCATTAAAGCTGTCATGGACGAGATTCGTAAAGCCGGCGACATCATCCTCTTTATCGACGAGCTGCACACTATCGTGGGTGCGGGCTCCGCTGAAGGCGCCATGGATGCTTCCAACATTATTAAACCTGCGCTCTCCCGCTCTGAGCTACAGTGCGTTGGTGCGACCACCATGAACGAGTATCGCAAGTTCATCGAAAAAGATTCAGCACTCGAACGTCGTTTTCAAAAGGTGAAGGTCGAAGAACCATCGCAGGAAGATGCCATCGCCATTCTTGAGGGGCTTCAGTTTAAGTATGAGGAGCACCACAAGGCCAAATACACATCCGAGGCGATCCATGCTGCAGTAAAACTCTCCTCCCGCTACCTCTCTGATCGCTATCTGCCAGACAAAGCCATTGATGTCCTTGATGAGGCAGGCTCACGTGCTCGTATCGGCCAGATGACCAGACCCCCCAAGGTGAAAGACCTAGAAGCGAAAATCGAAGAAATCCAAGCGGATAAGGTAGCGGCTATTAACGATCAAAATTTCGAACAAGCCGCTTCAATGCGAGATGCTGAGAAGCAGGCAAAGCAAGAACTAGAAGATATCGTTGCCACGTGGAAGGCAGAGAGTGAGGAGACCATTATCGAAGTTGGCGAGGACGAAATCATGGCCGTGATTTCCAAATGGACTGGCGTTCCACTCCAGCGCATGGAGCAGAAGGAGGCCGACAAGCTTCTCAATATGGAAGGTCAACTCAAGGACAGTGTAATCGGCCAAGACACAGCGGTCATCACTATCTCCAAAGCACTTCGTCGTTCACGCGCTGACCTCAAGGATCCACGCCGCCCCATTGGATCTTTCCTTTTCCTGGGACCCACCGGCGTTGGTAAGACCTATCTAGCACGTAACCTCGCCGAGTTCATGTTCGGCGACCCTGAATCCCTGATTCAGATCGACATGTCTGAATACATGGAGAAATTCTCAACCTCACGACTCATTGGCTCTCCTCCCGGCTACGTCGGCTACGAAGAGGGAGGCCAACTTTCCGAAGCGGTCAGACGCCGCCCATACTCAGTGGTTCTTTTTGACGAAATTGAAAAGGCGCACCCAGACGTCATGAACCTTCTACTTCAAATCCTTGAAGAGGGCATGGTTACCGACTCCTTTGGTCGCAAGATCGATTTCAGGAACACCATCATCATTCTCACCTCCAATGTCGGGGCCTCGAGCATCAAGCGCCAATCATCTCTTGGCTTTGGCGCCATGCAGGATGACGAAGCTGACTTTGACGGCATGAAAGAGAAGATTCTCGAGGAAGCCAAAAAACAGTTTAAACCAGAATTCCTCAACCGCTTGGACGACGTTGTCGTCTTTCACATGCTGGAGAAAAAGGCGCTCAATGTCATCGTCGACTTAGAGAGCAAGAAACTCATCGACCGACTTCAGGAAAAAGGAATCACTCTCAAGTTGGACAAAGCAGCCCGCGAGCTACTCATGGACAAAGGCTACGATCCCAATTACGGGGCACGCCCCATGCGCCGTGCCGTGGAGCGCTACCTCGAAGACCCACTCGCAGAAGCTCTGCTACGCTCCGACATCAAAGAGGGCGACACCGTTAAGGTATCTCGCAAAAAAGAAGCTAAAGACCTCACCTTCACACCAGTAAAACCTACCGGCAAAGGCAAAGGCAAGGGGAAGGCCAAAGCGTAGCTTTTCATGGAGCGTAGCTTTTCATGGAGCGTAGCTTTCCCCACATAGCTTTCCCCACGTAGCTTTCCCCACGTAGCTTTCCCCACGCAGCCTTCCCTACGCAGCTTTTCCTGTGGTGCCACGGCGGCACCCGATGATTTCTACTGTATGTTTCTCACGCCAGCGACCTTGATGATCTTAGGCGAGAGCTCGATCAGCGGTTTGCTGACTTATTGATTGCTTCGCCAGCGCCTTGGATATCGCGACCGAATCCAGCGACAGTGTTACAAGAGCTGAGTGCCATCGCAGCGATACCAGCCAGTGCTAAAACAAATTTGATAGATGTTTTCATATTCAGAAATATAGGATCCATTACTTTGCATGCCAATCATTTTTTACCCCTTACTTGACGCATCGCCCCTATCGATTCAGAAATAAGCATGATTAAATTTCTCCACACTCGCATCCGTGTCTCTGACCCTCAGGCTAGCATCGCTTTTTACCAAAAACTTGGCTTCCAACTAGGCCAACAAAAAACATCTCCTCAGGGCAACCAACTTGCTTTCCTCCATTTACCAGGAAACGAGCATTTTCTTGAGCTTACTCATTCTCCTGATTTTGAGGTCTCCTTTCCCGAGGATCTCATGCACACTGCAGTCGGCGTCACTGACATCATAGCCTATTGCGACCAGCTTGAGCAAGATGGTATTGAAATATGGCCCGAGCAGTGGCGCAGTAAGTTTAGTTCTGGTGACCGCAAAATGGCCTTTGTCACCGATCCAGATGGTTACGAAGTAGAGATTCTAGAGAGCTAGCACTCCACCAAAGAGACAGCTCAAATTTCAAACTCTCCATCTTCGATAAGCTGCAGCAAATCTGGAGATTGTGCCAGCATTGGGTCTTTCTGCAGCACATTTTCGGCATGTGCTCTGGCCTCCCTGATCAGCTCTGTATCAGCAAGGAACTCGACGAATCGCAAATCAGCCAAGCCACTTTGTGCCGTCCCCAGAAGGTCTCCCGGTCCACGTAGCCTCAGGTCTGCCTCAGCAATTTTAAATCCATCGGTTGTGTCAGCCAAGACCTGAAGCTTCTCCATCGCTTCGGGTGACTTGCCATCAGTAGCGAGTATACAGTAGCTCTTGAACTCTCCTCGACCAATTCTACCACGTAGCTGATGGAGCTGCGCTAATCCAAAACGCTCAGCGTTATAAATAACCATGATGTTGGCATTCGGCACATCGACCCCGACCTCAATGACAGTTGTTGCCACCAATACTTGGAGCCCGCCTTCACGGAACGAGGACATCACCTGCTCTTTTTGTTCGGCAGGCATTTTGCCGTGAAGCAAACCAACATCAAATCGTGACAAACGCTTGGCCCATTTTTCATACTCAACCGTAGCAGCCTGCGCCTTCAGAGCATCACTCTCCTCAACCAGAGGATACACAACATAGGCCTGCCTTCCCTCAGTGAGATGCTGCTTCAAAAATTTTGTAATATCACTCACCTTGGGACTCTTTCGAAGTGCCGTCACCACCTCTCCCCTTCCTGCAGGTCGCTCATCTAAAATAGAAACATCCAAATCCCCGTATAGAGTCAGAGTGAGTGTTCTCGGAATCGGCGTCGCAGTCATCACCAACACGTCTGGCATCAGCCCCTGTCTCACCAGCATCGCTCGTTGTCCGACACCAAACTTATGCTGCTCATCAATGACCACCAAGCCAAGGTCATCAAATTCGATACTCTCATACAACAAGGCGTGAGTGCCAATGATGATTTGAGCATCACCATCGAATTCTATATGGCTGTCCTCTCTGCGAGACCCAGTCACCAGAGATACCCTCACACCCAAGGGCTTCAGCCATTGACAAAAGGTAAGATAATGCTGTTCGGCAAGAATTTGCGTTGGTGCCATTAGTGCCGCCTGAACACCGGAATCCACCGCAAGGAGCATCGCACACATGGCCACAAAGGTCTTTCCCGAACCCACATCACCTTGCAGCAAACGACTCATTGGATGAGGCGAGCGCATGTCCCCAATCATTTCTCTTACACTACGCTTCTGCGCAGTTGTTAGATCGAAGGGGAGGCTATGATAAAACTTAGTGAGCAAGGCTGTTTTTTTACCCAGCACTCGTCCTTCGTGCTCGTGATGACGTGCCCGCTTCCAGACAACATTGAGTTGTAGCGCAAAAAACTCCTCCAAGGCAAAATACCTTTTTGCAGCTTGGGCCTGTTCAATACTGCTAGGAAAATGAACCTCCTGCATCGCTTCATCGCGTGGATAGCTCGAATCTAGATCATACACCGGAGCAAGACTGGCACGATCAATACCAGCAAGGATCTGGTAGGTATGCTCTCGCAGCCGCCTCTGTGCAACGCCACTTACTGATTTGTAAATGGGGACTATTCTCTCTAGGTGGACTGAATCTTGATCATCGCCAACGATCTCAAAATCAGGATGATCGATGATGATACCTCCCTGATATTCTTTTGGTTTACCATAGAGCACGAGCTCATGACCCGCAGCCAACATGTTTTTCATCCATGGCATATTAAACCACCTACAAGTGATTTCACTGGTCGCCAATGCCGCCTCTGCAGACTCGATAATAATCGCCTCATAAAATTGCTTTCGTCCACCAAGTCGCTTGACCTGAGTATCAATGACCGTCCCCCGAAGACAACAAGCGCCACCGCCAGCCTGGGTTGGAAATTGATCAAATCGACGGCGGTCCTCGTAACGTTTCGGCAAGCGCATCAACAAATCCAAAACACTCTCAATACCAGCTGAATGATACGCCAGCAGCTCCTTAGCAGATATAAAATCTACTTGAGACAAAGCATCACTGGCACGAAACTGACTCATGTCTACCTAAGCGACCTAGTTTTGATGTGGCCTCACATCTTGAATGATGAGCTGCAGGCTTGTCCGCCCCCGGAACGTATTGCGATTGATGGTGTATGCAATATCCCATGGTTCTTGCCAGCTAGGTAACTCGTGCTGACCACCACCAAAGAACATTGCCTCTTGCCTCTGACCATCTTGCGCCATCGACAGCTTGAGGTGATGGTTTTTCAATTCGCGAGGAGGCTCGGTCAGCTCCACTCCACTACTCATAAACATCGGCTCCGGATTGGCCGAACCAAATGGCTGAAGTAGCTCATAGCTGCTGAGAAATTCCAACGAAAGCTCGCCCAGATTAATCTCAGTATCAATGTGCAAGCGAGGCGACAAATCATCCTCACTGATGTGCTCTTTGACGTAACTCGCAAATGCCTCTCGAAACTTCACAATATTGTTCTCTTCCACGCTGATGCCCGCGGCCATCGCATGACCTCCACCCGCCACCAGCAAATCACGGTTTGCATTGATCGCGTCCATGAGGGAGATCCCCTGTATGCTTCTACCACTACCTTTACCAATGCCGTGTTCATCAATAGCGATGATGAAGGCAGGCTTGTGGAAACGACGCATCATCCTTGAGGCCACAATGCCCACAACACCCGGGTGCCAATCGCGTGAACCAAGAACAATCACAGGATCAGAGGGGTCGCACTCGGTCTCCAAACATTGCACCGCTTCTTTATGAATGCGCAACTCCTCCGCCTGCCGCGCGCGGTTATGGGAGTCGAGAGTTTCCGCGAGGCTCTGTGCCTCGATCGCATCCTGGGTGGTCAGCATGGCTAGCGCATCCTCAGGCTTATCCATCCTCCCGGCCGCATTGATACGAGGGCCAATACGAAAACCGACATCGGCACTGGTCAGCGGCCCCTTCACTTGGGCAACCTCCATCAAGGCCGTAATACCTGGATTACGAGACTGGCTCATGCACTTCAATCCATGCCGAACCAACAATCGGTTCTCCTCAACCAAAGGCACGATGTCTGAAATCGTAGCCATCGCAACGAGATCCAAATAATCCTTCAAATCAAACCCGCTAACCGCCCTTGTTTTTAATAAGGCGTGAGCCAACTTAAATACAACCCCTGCAGCACACAGATAATCGAACGGCTTACTCGCCCCCTCTGCGCACTTAGGATTGATCACAGCCTCACAGTCGGGCCTTCCATCGGGCGACATCTCGTGGTGGTCGACCACAATCACATCGATACCATCGGCCTTTAAATCGGCGATCTCGTCCAATGATGCCGTGCCGCAATCAACCGTAACCAACAAATCAGGCTTATTGCCCTCAGTCATGCAGCGCTTCAGAGCAGCTTCATTGAGTCCATAGCCCTCCGGCCCACGCTTAGGAATAAAACTTCTCACCCGCAGACCATAAGCCCGTAAAACTGTTGTCAAAAGTGTCACCGAAGTAATGCCATCGACATCATAGTCACCATACACACAGACCTCCTGATCATAATCTACTGCTTCAAGGATGCGCGTCACCGCCAATTTCATATCAGGCAGGATAAACGGGTCCTGCAAAAGCTTTAGGCGAGGATGCAAGTATGCATCCATCTCACTGGTCTCGACCCCCCTTTGGAGCAACATACGCACCAAGACCTCTGGCATACTACTATCAACATCCGGTGGCATGTCTGGCACCGGCGCGAGGATCCATTTTGACTGCTTCTGACTCATGAATAGCAAGCTAGAAGCCCGCCCAAGTTACCACAAGGAAAGAAGAAAATTTTACAGACTACTTCCGCAGCATTAACCAGCTAGCTCACGTAGCAACAAGTGATCCGCATTCGGCTTCTCACGGCAAATACGCTCAATAATATTATCCCACACCTCCTCACCCTTGAGGATCTCAACCTCAATACGGAGGAAATAAACCGGCACATCCAACTCTTTCGGTCTCATAAATCGCACCGCATCCTTTTCTGTCGTGATGATGATTTCAATATCGCGCTCCATACAACGATGCATGAAACGATCGATTTCTTTTTGATTAAATGAGTGGTGATCCGAGAACACACGGTGGAATTCAACCTGAGCCCCGAGCTTATTCAGGATCTTCTCAAAACTCTGGGGCACGGCGATGCCGCTGATTGCCGCTACATACTTGTTATTGAGGAACTCTAGCGGAGCCCGCTCACCCGTGAACAAGTTCTCCAAATGCTTAGGGCCATGGGTGCACTCAATAATCTCCGCATTCTTATTAAACTTACGCATTTTGCGAATAAGCTGCTCATTGGAGCTGCCATCGCACTTAGTGATAAAAATATAGTCCGCTCGAATCAGATTCCTTGCTGGTTCGCGCAAGGTCCCCCGCGGCAGCATCTGCCCCGTGCCAAACGGAGCGCCCTGATCAACCAGCACCACATCGGTTGAGTGAGCTAGATCGAGATACTGCAGACCATCATCTAAAATCAGAGTGTCCGCCTCCAGCTCACCCACCGCAAAAGCGCCGCCCTTCACTCTATCTTTATCAACCACCACAGCAACACCGGGCAGATTTTTCGCCAACATCCATGGCTCGTCTCCCGCATACTTGACCTTCAGTAGCGGCTCACCCCCATCGCTAACCACCTTGGGCATCTGCTCAGCTGGTATCGGCTCACCATCTACTCGACCGACCCACTGCTGTGGATGGCTCAGCTTTTTACTTTTATAACCTCGGCTCAGTATCGCCGGCTTGCGGCCACGATCGCGTAAAGTCCGTGCAAAAAGCTCCACGACCGGGGTCTTACCAGTACCTCCCACTGTTAAGTTACCAATACTGATGACCTGCGTGCCGAGATATTGCTGCGGCTTCGCCCCGCTGCGGTATCTGCCCAAGCGCTTCGCCACCCCAAATCGATAAATGCCCGACAAGCTCCAGAGTAATACCCGCATCACCGAAGCCCTAAAACCTCGAGCTCTACCGAAGATAACCTCCGTGCCCCACTGCTCTAGCTCATTCAATGTTTCTCTCATCCGCGTGCGCAGTTATACGACTTCAAACTTGAAACTTCAAACTTCAAACTTAGAACTCTTTTATGACTCGACCTGACGGACGCCAAAACGATCAACTTCGCCCTATCTCATTCAAGCCGGGCATTGCCCCGCACGCCACTGGTTCTGTACTTGTCTCCTTTGGAAACACCAGAGTCATCTGCGCCGCCACCATCCAGGAAGACGTGCCCCGCTGGATGAAATACCAAAAAGTCGGCGGTGGCTGGCTTACTGCAGAATACAACATGCTGCCCTATTCTACTCATGACCGCAAGCAACGCGACATTTCAGCAGGCAGACTCGATGGTCGCTCTTCGGAGATCCAGCGTCTCATCGGGCGCTCGCTGCGCGCCGTGGTTGACCTCAAAGCACTTGGGCCACGCACTATCTGGCTTGATTGTGACGTACTACAAGCAGATGGAGGCACCCGCACCGCTTCCATCACAGGCGGCTGTGTTGCCATCGCCATTGCGCTCAACCAGCTCATCGCAAGCGGTAAGATCAAAAGCTTCCCAATGAAAAAACTCATCGCAGGCATTAGCTCCGGTATTTACCGTGATACACCCATTCTTGACCTCAACTACCCCGAGGATAAAGACGCCAGTGTCGACTTCAATATCGTCATGACAGAGGACCTTCAGTTCGTTGAGCTACAAGGAAGTGGTGAAGAAGGCACTTTTTCTAATGAAGAAATGAACGCCATGCTCGATCTCGCCCGCAAGGGAATTGTTGAAATCACCGAACTTCAAAAGCAAGCTATAAAGGACGCTGACGAGATGTCCTTAACCGACCTTGAAGGTTTAGCTGACTGTTTCAAAACGACGTAGGCGCTTTTTGCTACCACATGGCTCAACTTTTACCTTGTCCCACAGGTTCATTGAGTTATCCTAATGCACTGTCTGATAATTCACGTTCATTTGTGATGTCAAACATTGCATAGCTAATACGTTGCTAATTTGCATTACTCTCATGATATTTGGTCATGCTGATAATACTCATAAAAGCACGTTAGCAACATTGCAGCATTGCAAAAACCCATACATAAAACATAAAAAATACCCCAACCAAATAACCCATAAACATCAGCGCTGCAATCCTGCAAAGCTAATGTTCACATACAAAACAAAATACATACCATGAAAATGACTAAAAACAAACTAGCCAAGGGCTTCACACTTGTTGAGCTCCTTGTTGTTATTGCTATCATCGCAGCTCTCGCTGCGCTATCAACACCTGTTGTTCTTAAGCAGCAGAAGAAAGCCTCGCTTGCACAGGCTGTTAACAACGCCAAGCAAATTGGATACCTCTTCAAGGATTTCGAAGATGCATACGGTGCTTACCCAGGAACTGCTGCTGAGTATGGTCTTGCTGCTTCAGCTACCTCAAACACGGTCTTTGAAAAATTCTACGATGCTGGTTTTTACGACGGTGACGAAGAAATCTTCTATGCTAAAGCTACATTCACCAAAAAGCCTGATGGCGACGAGGTGGCTGCTGCACGGTGTGCTGCTGGTGAAGTCGGCTTCGGATATTCTACCAATGTAGCTAATGGCCTAAGTTCTTCAGACAACGCTGGACTACCACTAATCTTCTCGCCTCAAACCGCTGTTGCAGCCGCAACATTTGATTCAAATGCCTTCGGTGGTAGCATGGTTTACCTTGAAATTGGTGGTGCTGTGAAGACACTACCTATTTCTGCAGTAGCAGCTACAGATGGACAAGCACTTGTCACACGTGGAGGTGCATCAGTCGACCTAATGGCAGTTGCCAACACCGACTGGGCTGCTATCACACCTACTGTAGTTCCTCCTGTTTCCAAGTAATAGGATTGAGCTAAACTAACTATCACAAAACCGGAGAGGGATAACCTCTCCGGTTTTTTTGTGCCTAAGTGAAAAGGTTAGTCGCAAAAAACCTAGATCCAAATCACATCCACTACCAGCCAGACAATCATCAGCACCCCCACGATAATCTTGATCCCCATGCCGGCCACCGTGCCGAGCACCGAGCCCAGCCCAGAGACTGTTGCTGGGCGCACCTCTTTCTTGGCGAAGACAAACTCACAAAACATCGACCCGATCAAAGGCCCTAAGATCAAGCCAAAGGGAATAAAAAAGATGCCAACAATACCTCCAATGAGTGCTCCAAATGCACCCCAGCGCGTACCCCCAAACCAACGTGTGCCAGCCGCACCACTGAGAAACTCAAACACCTGAGACAAGATCAGCAAAACACCAAGCACGACAAAGGTCCACCACTCAACCCCCGAGTCTTGCCTTAGCATCAGCCAATGAGCGCCCGCCGCAAAAAACAGAATCAAGTGCCCAGGCAAGAACGGAACCAAAGTGCCTACGAATCCAAGGATTAGCAGAGAGATCGTCACCACCCAGGCAGCCACCGTTCCAATTGCAGGCAATGCTTCCCATAAAAAATCAAACATGTCCAAATTACTAAACCGCACAACAAAACAAGCAAGAAGTAAGCGTTGCCATCATTCATCTGAGGTGGTTGCATAAAAGCCAAATTTTGATCAGACAAACTTTTCGATATCGCTACCGCCATGCCTGCCACATCTCCTCTTGCATCCTCTGCCTCCTTCACATCCTTCGGCCAGCCAAATGAGGTCGTTGAGCTCACTAAAATTGATACCCACGAGCTCAAACTTAACGAGGTTCGTCTCAAGATGCGCTATGCTCCGATCAACCCCGCCGACATCAACTACATCCAAGGCATCTACGGCATCAAACCTGAGCTTCCAGCAGTAGCGGGACTCGAAGGCTGTGGTGAAGTCATCGAGAGCCAGTCGGAATGCTTCCAACCCGGTGACTTGGTGATCACTCTAAAACCCGTCGGCACCTGGGCCGAGCAAGTGGTCTGTCCTGCTGACCACCTACTCAAAATCCCTATGAATACTCCACTCAAGCAAGCCTCGATGCTCAAGGTCAACCCACTAACGGCATGGTGCATGCTGACCCAGTTCATTGATCTACCCAAGGGTTCATGGGTGATTCAAAATGCGGCCAACTCTGGAGTGGGAAGCTGTGTCATTCAAATTGCCAAGCTACTTGGCCTACGCACCATTAATCTCGTCCGGCGAGAAGAGCTCATCAAGCCACTCTCCGATCTGGGTGCCGACCATGTACTGCTTGATGACACCTCAGCCCTTGATCAAATCCGAAGCCTGACAGATGACAGCCCCCCCGCCCTCGCCCTTAATGCCGTCGGCGGAGACAGTGCCCTACGCTTGATGGACATCATCGCCACCAAGGGCATCCACGTTACTTACGGTGCCATGAGCCGCAGAAGCCTCAAAGTGCCCAACAAATTTCTGATCTTTAAGCGTATCCAGCTACATGGATTCTGGGTCACCGAATGGATCAAGGAGAACGAACCCAGTCTTGTGGCGAACACCTATCAGCAACTCGCTCGCTGGATCAGCGAAGGCAAGCTGGCACAGCCTATCGACTCCACCTACCCACTGGCAGAAATCACCACGGCCTTGAACCGCGCTATGGAAGATCAGCGGGATGGCAAGGTTTTACTCCATTGCAGCTCAGACTAAAAAAATCTGAATAAGTTTCATATCCAGTTCGTCCAATGGGGCGAACAACACAAATAACTAGGATATGAAAATCGTCATCGCTACACTTGCCATCATCGTCGGGCTCATTGCCCTCTCCCATAACGCAGAAGCTCGCTCTCCAAAGCACTGCGGCTCAAGCTACACCTACCGCAGCGGCCATGCCTCATGTGGCTGTCCGATCTACACCAAGCGCATTATAGCTAGCTACGACTGCTACCAACGACCCATCTACCGTTACTGCGGTGTGCCCATCGTTCACCGCTGCCACAACAAGCGTAACTACTACCACTCAAGCTATGGCAACTATCATAACAATCATCACCTGACTCGCTACCGCAATCATTATAGTAGCCGCTACGCTCATCACAGATATGGTAGCAGATATCGTAGTCACCACGGCTTTCGGACCAGCTTCGGCAACGTTCGTATTTGTCGGTGAATTTTCTTAAGCCAAAAAAGCGCCAGCATATTGAGACCAGCATACTGAGTCTGCCAGTCTACAATCTAACACAACGCCCTGAGCATCCTCGTGATTCTCTTGGCGTTTTAGGCCTCACCCTCCGCTGCCTGCTTTCGGATCAAATCGCGCTCTGCCTTCTTTCTGTCGCGCGCTTCGCGAAAGAAACTCTGCAGCAAAGCAAGGCACTCATCTTGTAAAACCCCAGATGAGATCTCACAGCGATGATTGAGGGGCGGATTTGACTCCAGCAAATTGATCCAGCCCCCAGCTGCACCAGCCTTTTCGTCAGGACAGCCAAAGACCACCCTGTCCGGGCGACAATGAACAATAGCCCCAGCACACATCGGACAAGGTTCCTTGGTCACATAGAGTGTGCATCCCTCAAGTCGCCAATCGCCGACAGCATCTTGGGCGGACGTCAAAGAAAGCATCTCAGCATGTGCAGTTGCATCCTTCAGGGTTTCCACCTGGTTCCAGGCTCGTGCAATCACCGATCCATCCCTCACAACAACTGCACCCACCGGCACCTCCTTCGCCTCATAAGCCTTGCGAGCCTCACGCAGGGCCATCTGCATGAAGTAGTCATCACTTTGAAAGTCCATCATTAGGTCGTTACTCGTATCACTCACATCATTCACATCAGCAATCTGTCAAAAAAACTTCAAACTTCAAACTGAATACTTCACACTCTCATACATGAGCTCATGGCAACACACCGATACTATCATCGCACCTTCTCTGCTTGCTTCCGATTTTTCACGAATCAAGGAGGAGACCGAGCGTGCTATCAGCAGCGGTGGAGACTGGATTCATCTCGATGTCATGGACGGACACTTTGTTGACAACATCTCCTTTGGCCCCGCCATCATCAAAGCCATCGACCAAGTCAATGATGCCTTCCTTGATGTTCACCTGATGATTTCTCGGCCAGATCACTACTTGGATCGCTTCCTAGATGCGGGCTCAGACATGATCACCGTACACGTAGAAGCAGATCATGACGTGAGTACAACACTCAAGCGTATCAAAGACGCTGGTAGGCAAGCAGGGCTCGCGCTCAATCCCGCAACTCCCATGTCAGAGGTAGAGCCTTACCTCGATCAAATTGACATGCTGCTATGTATGACCGTAGTACCTGGCTTTGGTGGACAATCCTTCATGCATGAGGTCATGCCCAAGGTCGAGCAGGCCGCCAGCTGGCGAAATAAGCGCAACCTCGACTACCACATTCAAGTAGACGGAGGTATCGATCAACAAACCGCCCCCGCAGCCACCCAAGCAGGCGCCAATGTCCTCGTTGCTGGTTCATCTACCTTCAAAGCCGATGACATGGCCGCAGCGATTCAAGCCATTCGCAACTCCTAGCTCAAATCATCCCGATTGAGCACATTTCTACGTGTATTTTCGTCATTCCGAGGTTACATAACAAGCGTGACGAATACCGACAACATCGCCGACAACATCACAGATCTGGGCAATGAGCTGGGCACTCTATTGAGGCCTGATCAGGTATCATCTATGCCAGAAATACTATCTGAGCACAGCTCGGACAAGTGGCACGCATCCAGCCTGCCTGATGTAGTCGTTTTTCCTGAATCAGCAGAGGACGTTGCCACCGTCATCAAGCACGCCTCAGCTCACCACATTCCCGTCTACACACGTGCATCAGGAAGTGGCCACACTGGCGCCTGTGTGCCAGTAGAAAAAGGCATCCTAATCTCCATGATGAGGATGAACAAAATCCTCGAAATCAACCCCTCCGATGGTGTTGCCGTGGTTCAACCTGGAGTCATTACGGGCGAGCTCCAAGCTGCCGCCAGAGAGCACGGCTGGTATTACCCACCTGATCCCGCATCACTCAAGGAGTGCAGTATAGGTGGCAACATCGCCACCAACGCTGGCGGACCTCGTTGTTTAAAATACGGTGTTACCAAGCAATACGCCCTCGGCCTTGAAGTCGTGCTCGCCTCAGGAGAAATTTTTCGCAGTGGTGGCCGCTGCCACAAAAACTCAACTGGATTTGATCTCACCTCTCTCATGGTCGGCTCCGAGGGCATGCTGGGCATTATCACAGAGATCACCGTTCGCCTGATCCCTCACCCACAAACGCGCGCCATGCTCGGGGCCTCCTTTGCAGACTTTGCCGCTGCTGCTGGAGCCGTTCAAGCTATTCTCGACTCAGGCACACTACCTTCAGCACTAGAAATCACAGACGGCTTCACCATGGCCGCAGCACGTGATTACTTAGGAGCTGACAAGCTCCCACCCGGTGACGCCTACCTGATGATTGAGATCGACGGCAACGAGGAAACTGTAGCCCGAGAGCTAAGCCGCCTCAATGATTTCCTCACAGATATAGGAGCACTACGTATCGATGAAGCGCCCAACGAAGCTGCCTGCGAAAGCATCTGGCAACTACGGCGCGACTTCTCCTACTCACTCAAGCACACCGGCCTAACTAAACTCAACGAGGATATCGTCGTGCCGCGCTCCAAGCTCGTTGATCTCGTCAACTTCGCCACCCAGCTTCAGCAGGACACAGGCATCCCAGTCGCTTGCTTCGGCCACGCCGGAGATGGCAACATACACACCAACCTCATGGTGGATAACTACGCCGACCCTGAGACGAAAAAAATCGCAGACACGGCTCTCAATAAGCTCTTCACCTGGGTGATCGAAAACGGTGGTGTCATCAGCGGCGAGCACGGCATCGGCCTTGCCAAGAAGCCGTGGATCAAGCAAGCACTTGGGGAAACATCCATGGCTTTGCATCACAGCATTAAAAAGGCACTCGACCCCAAGGGTATTCTCAACCCAGGCAAGTTTTTGGACTAGCACTTCAGCAGCTATGGACGACCTTTTTGCACATGCCGCGTCTCGGCAATCAGATCCTGAGAAACGCGTTCTCGAACTGAGCCAACAGCTCGAACACCACAACACGCTCTACTACCAAGATGCTGAGCCAGAAGTCTCAGATGCTGAGTATGACGCTCTGATGAACGAGCTCAAAAAACTTGAAGCCAGCCACCCTTCGCTAGCTAAAGCCGACTCTCCGACTCAGCGCGTTGGAGGCGCTCCTCTCAAAGATTTCCAGCAAATCAAACACCTCGTCCCGATGCTCTCCATCGAGGACATCCATGAGCTCAAGGACGAAGAGCTCGAAGCATTGATTGATCCAAGTGCGAGCAAGATGCAGAATCTAAACGACTGGTATCAGCGCTTAGCTAAAAATCTTGGGTTAGATCAAGTCGCTCTCAGTGTTGAACCCAAGATTGATGGTGTCGCGGTATCCGTTGTTTATCGTGATGGCGTGCTCGACTACGCAGTGACCCGTGGCGATGGGGCCACTGGTGATGATATCACCCAAAATATCAAAACCATCAAATCGATTCCTCTCCGACTTCCTGATGGCGCTCCTACATTGTTTGAAGTGCGCGGTGAGGTCTTCATGCCTAATGAAGCATTTGCCAAGCTCAACGAGCAGCGTGACGAAGCCGGCGAGCCTGCCTTTGTCAACCCACGTAATGCCACCGCAGGCACCCTCAAGCAGCTTGACTCCAAACTTGTAGCGACTCGCCCACTGGACTGTATTTTCCACTCCTACGGACAGGTCAATGACGCGCCCTATACCAGCACTTCAGAATTTCAACAAACACTACGCGATTATCAGCTCAAATCGAGCCATTGGTTTGAAGAGGTCAATAGCGTCACTGATCTGCTCTCAAGCATCACCAAGCTCGATGCAGACCGCCACCACTTTGCCTACGCTACCGACGGCGCCGTCATCAAGGTTAGTAAGCTCGCAACCCATCAAGAACTTGGCTCAACGTCGAAGCACCCCAAGTGGGCTTGCGCCTATAAGTTTCTTCCCGAGCAAAAAGAAACCCTGCTTCGCCAAATCACTATTCAGGTAGGGCGCACTGGTGTGCTAACTCCCGTTGCTGAGCTCGAGCCAGTGTTTGTTTCTGGCACCACCGTTTCCCGTGCCACTCTGCACAATCAAGATGAGATTGATCGCAAAGATGTCCGTATCGGCGACACGGTCATCATCGAAAAAGCCGGCGAGATCATCCCCGCGGTGGTCAAGGTCATCACCGCTAAACGACCTCCACTGAGCAAGCCCTTCAGCCTCTTCGAATATGTGAATGGCGAGTGTCCATCGTGCTCAGGACCTATCGAGCAAGAGGAAGGTTTTGTAGCATGGCGCTGTAGCAACTTTGCCTGTCCAGCACAAGCAGTCACCCGCATCAAGCATTTCGCCTCTCGCAAGGCCCTCGATATTGATGGCCTAGGCACCGCAGTTGCTGAAAAACTGGTAGAAACTCAAACCGTCTCCACCACCCTCGAGCTTTTCGACCTTAAACCAGAATCCCTAGCTGATCTTCTACTCGATCCCGCCAAATTAGAAGGAGGGCAGAGCAAACCGCGGCGCCTGGGAGAGAAAAAAGCCCAGCTCATCGTCGACTCACTGAATCAGTCCAAAGAAGCTCCCCTCTCAAAATGGATCTATGCCATGGGCATTCCTCAAATCGGAGAATCGGCCGCGCGTGAAATCGCCCGCCTTCATCGTAGCCTTGCTGAAGTTTCTCAATCAACAATTCTCAAGGACTTGGCTGAACTCCCCGACTTCGAGGAGCTAAGTGTTTCAAAACGAAAAAAAGAAAACCACCCAAGGCTCGCCCAGTATCAGATAGAATCTGAACTCGGGCCTGTCGCAGCTCAGCACATTGTCGCATTTTTCAACAGCTTAGCTGGTGAGCATGTCCTGGAAAAACTTGAGGCCCTCGCCATCAATCCAGATTCTGACAACTATGATCCAGAAAAATCAGCGGTCCTCTCATCCGACTCACCCGTGGCTGGTAAAACCTTTGTCATCACCGGCACGCTTAGCAAACCTCGCCCATCATTCAAAAAAATAATCGAGTCTCTCGGTGGCAAGGTATCTGGATCAATATCCAAAAATACAGACTATCTGCTCGCAGGAGAAAAGGCAGGCTCAAAACGAAGTAAAGCTGAATCCCTGGGCGTTAGCATCTTGAGTGAAGATGAATTCATATCTCTGACAAGCTAACAGCCCTCAACCTCAAAAATCTACTAGTATCTAAAGATAGTTACAAAATTGATTTCGATAAGTTTTTGCCAAGTTATCTGCATGTGCCATACTCCGCCCATGAGAAGTAATGCCGCCCGCTCTGCCAGCTACCAATTCGGTATGCTGAGTCTACTCGCGTTGCTGAGCATGCTAATGGTAAGCTGCGGCGGTGGTGGTGGCAGCGGTCCCATCAGTGAAAATCGTAGCATTCGCGGCTACAACCCAGGCGTTGGCCCCTTTGATAATCAAGGCAACTATATCGAGCGTTGGGCAAACGACAAAAGCAAAGGTAATTGGTGGCGCAAAAGCATCGTCCACGAGCAGGTGGCACCCACAGATCCCAGCAAACCAGTTGTTGTTGCCGCTGCGCCCAAGCCAACACAGAAACCCACAGCAAGCTCTGCCAGCTCAAAACCTAAACCATCTCCTCCAGCTGTTGCGGCCACACCAACGAGCAAACCTGCGGTTGCCATCACAGCAAAGCCGAAAAGCAAGCCTCCCCTCCGCCACGTCATCAAAAAAGGCGATACTCTCTGGGGACTCTCCCGCAAATATGGCACCACCGTTACCGCTATTCAGCGTGCCAATGGGCTCAAGGGCTCAAACCTCAGAATTGGGCGCACCCTGCTGATTCCTAGATACTAATTAAGGTTCAGCAAGCTGACTCATATCTTGGTGCTAAACGTAGGTGCTAAACGTAGGTGCTAAAAATTCACCTAAGACAATCCGTCATTGACCAATGTCATCCCCTGCAATACTGTTCTTTTGAACAGTATTATGGATTTAACCGCTCTCTTTGTTGACTTTGACGCCTACTTCGCCTCCGCGGAGCAGCATATGCAGCCGCACCTGCGAGGCAAGCCAGTGGGCATCGCCCCGGTATTAGCAGAAACTTCCTGCTGCATTGCCGCCAGCTACGAAGCCAAGGCACATGGCATCAAAACAGGCACCAGTATTGGTGATGCCCGCAAGCTTTGCCCGGGCATTCAAATCGTTCAAGCGCGGCCAGCCAAGTATGTAGAGCTGCACCACCGGCTCGTTGCCGCGGTAGAGTCGTGCATCCATGTCGAAGACGTTCTCTCAATTGATGAAATGTGGTGCTGGCTGCCTTACAATTTACGAGAGCCGGAAACCGTCGAGCAAATCGGCCAGCGAATCAAACGTGCCATCCACGACCAAGTCGGCCCATGGATCAACGGCTCTGTCGGCGCCGGACCCAATCGGTGGCTAGCCAAAATGGCATCCAAGATGCGCAAGCCAGATGGCTTATTTATCATTGAGTCCACGCAGCTACCAGAAATCCTCTATGAGCTAAGTCTTCGAGATATCCACGGTGTCGGCCGCGCCATGGAGCTACGCCTCCACGCCAATGGTATCCACGATGTACGAAGCCTGTGCCACGCCAGCCGCAAACAACTCCACACTGCTTGGGGTAGTATTGAGGGTGATCGGCTCTGGCTACAGCTACGAGGCAAAGAAGTTCCAAGTAAAACCTCAGAGCGCCGTAGCATCGGCCATAGCCATGTGCTACCGCCTGACAAGCGGACTCCCGAGGGAGCTCTCTCTGTGCTGCACAAGCTTACTCAAAAAGCAGGTCAGCGCCTCCGCAGCCATGGCATGTTGGCACAGCGTTTCTCTTTATCTCTGCGTTATCTTCGCGGTGGCCATTGGCATTGGGAAGCTGCAATAGAAGCCACAGACGACTCACTCAATCTTGCACGAGCAGCCTCGCACCTCTGGAAGCAACGTCCTCACCACCAGGAGCAACTGTTGAAAATATCGATGGTGCTTGGCCATTTAGTCGATCAAGGCAACTACACCCCCTCGCTCTTCAAGGAGTCGGACACTACGACTTACCAAGTAGGTAAAAACAGACAGACCCTGAATCAGTCTATGGATCAGCTAGTGAAAAAATTTGGCAAGCAATCGATCTATCTTGGCGGTGCTCATAATGCCATCGAAGACGCCCCTATGCGTATCTCCTTCGGTCA
>ERZ1048068.417-NODE-417-length-39608-cov-7.171567_pt1 | contig 39608 bp, 22 predicted proteins | sample MGYA00383098_ERZ1048068 | MGnify/ENA primary metagenome ERZ1048068 (study PRJEB29581, sample SAMEA5548368) | metagenome | biome: marine; feature: coastal; material: water | depth 1 m | study: Short-term variability in the microbial, nano- and picoplankton dynamics... | reverse complement strand
TGTTGGACTTTGATTCATCAAACTGTAAACCAATTTGTGCCAATTGTAAGATTGCCTGTCCTCGCATTTCGTCGTTGTATGTATATCCACGTACATTTCCTCTTGTTGCGTACCTATCACATAACTTCATCCACATCATAGCAAGTTTATTGGTTGCTTTTCCACCTGTTAACGTAAAGCAACCGTTTTCCATACCGCCTGCCCAGTGACTTTTTCCAACACATACTAATTCTCCATCAGATGTAAATTTATAATGCTGAAATGGAGGGAAATTAAGTTTAACTCTTGTATCGGCAACTGTCTTAGGGTTCTTTTTACGCCCAGGCTCTTCAGGAATATGGTCAAAAGTGTAAATTCTAAAAATTAACTCTTCTTTTGTGATTTTTTTATAGTCATGTTCACATTCTGCCATTTTTACTTTACGACCAGCTGCTTTAGCATCGTCGTATGCTTGGACACTAAGGCGTTTTGCTTTGTTACGTTTAGCTTCTGCAATAGTCCTGATATTAATCTTTTCAATAGTTGGTAGAATAATATCAAATTGATGATAATCCTTATCAACAAAACTACAAAATGTAGATTTTGACTTATGTATTTCTTTAAGGATATCTTTGTTATTTAAATAATTTACTCTTTTCATATATTTTCCTACAGTTTAAGTATTTCTTATATTATACACGTAAATATACTAAAAGTCAAGTGTATTTATTAAAAAAATTAAATGCGTAGTTTATTTGTAGTGATAAATACACTATAGGAGTAATCTATGGCAGGATTTTTTAACGCAGCAACCAGAGTTGCAAATCAATTTCAAAGTTTACAACAGAGTGTAGGATCTGAGTTTGTAAATATTGTAGAAAACAGCAAATTTGGAAATGTATTACAAGGTGCAAGGTCATTACAAGGAATTGCACAAGGTGTTGCAGATTTTGCAAACGGACTTGCAGATCCATCGAAATTGCTTTCGCAGTTTAGATCAAGAAATATATTTCCTGGAGCAGAACCTGAACAAAGTTCACGAGTTAGTGCAGAAATTGCAGGCGGAGTAGAAAGAGATTGGAGAGTACGGTTGAGTATTCCGGGATCAATGAAAGGTAGTAAAATGTTTGCTCCGTTAGGACGAACTGCTGGCTTTGTATTTCCATATACTCCTACAATTTATGTACAACACAGTGCAGATTATAATAGTTTACAGCCTGTACACACAAATTATCCGTTTCCTGTTTATGAAAACAGCAGAACTGATCAATTTACAGTGAGTGGAGACTTTTTGGTTGAAACAGCGTTTGAAGCAGAATACTGGGTAGCAGCAGTTCACTTCTTAAGAACAATAACAAAAATGGATTATGGTGGAACAGGTGCACCGCCACCGATTTGTAGACTAAACGGATACGGAGATTTTGTTTTTAATAATGTTCCTGTTGTTATAACAAACTTTCAAATAGATTTACCTGCAGAAGTTGACTACATATCTACAAGTTTAGAAAGTCAAGGCATCAGTACAAATAGTGCAAACGGTAAAGCTATAAGTTGGGTGCCATCACAAAGTTTGATTAGTGTTACATTGCAGCCAATCTATAGTCGACGAAAGGTTGAAAAGTTCAACCTCAATGATTTTATGAACGGATCATATATTAAAGATGGGGATGGATTTATCTAATGTCAAGTGTTACAAGTCCTTATTATAAAACAAAAAAAGTAAACGGAAATTATTTAGATTTACTTATTATTAGGCCTGTTCCTGCAGACCCAGATGATATACAATACACTATTGAACCTCAATATAACTTTAGACCAGATTTGTTAGCATTTGACTTATACGGTAGTTCAAAATTATGGTGGATTTTTGCACAGCGTAATTTAGATATTATCTATGATCCTATATTTGATTTTAAAGTTTCAACTACAATTTATCTACCTAAAAATAGTAGATTAAAAGCAGTATTAGGTCTATAATATGACAACAGAATACGAAAACGCAGCATTTGGAACAAGTCGAAGGAACCTTGCTAACAAAGTAAACGATACTGTTAGATCAGGAATCGGTAGTTTGGATGCAGCAGCAGCATCGGCACAGCAATCAATATCAGCCCGTGTTGCAACAACAGGGTTTGGCCCTGGACAAGTTGATCCTGCCTTGGCAAGAGCCCAGGGTGCAATTGAAGGAGTAACAAATCCGGATACATGGATTGAAGGTATAGGATGGGGCACAACTCCTGCTAATACTGATATCTCTGTAGGAGAACAAGTGTCGAATAGTGCTACTACTGTACCAGCAGCAACTCCACAATCTGAATCACCTACGCAGTTTAACTATTCAACATCGACAGAAATACAACCTAATCCTTTAGAAGAATTTGCATCCTTTAATAATATTTTTACATTGGGTGTACTTACCGCAGAAGAAACAAATTTTCCAAATAGAACTTATAGACAAAACGGACCACGTATTACAATATTAAGATCTGGAGGCGGATTAGGTGATAGTAAAGTAACAACTGCATTTGAAACCCAGGGCAAAGTAGAATATTTTATTGATAACCTTGACATCGATAGTATAATTTCTCCAGGAAACCGTGTAGGTACAACCAATGCAACTACAATAAATTTTCAAGTTACTGAACCTTATAGTATGGGATTGTTTATGCAATCTTTAATGGAAGGCGCACTAAACGCTGGCTTTGCAAATTATATACAAGCACCGTATGTTTTACAAATAGACTTTGTTGGCTGGGACGATAACGGTAATGCAAAAATTATAGAAAATACTACAAGGTATTTTCCGTTACGATTTATAGATATTAAATTTAATGTTACCGCAGGTGGATGTATCTACGATGTAACAGCAATTCCTTATAACGAAGTAGCACTAAGTGATACAGTACAGCGTATTAAGACAGATGTTGCTCCAACAGGCGCTACACTACAAGAACTATTTCAAACTGGACAAAACAGTTTAGCAAATATTATTAATAGAAGATACAGAGAACAAGCTAACGCCGGCGAAATAAGTACACCAGACGAAGTAGCAATTATTTTTCCAGATCCTAATTTAGATTTATCAGCAGCAATAACTTCAGATACACCGCAGTCGGCTACAGTTTCTCCGGAAGAAGCAGCAAGAAGTTTAGGTCAAGTTGGATTAGCGGGTGCAGCAAATTTAGATAGAATAGAAGAATTACAAACTAATGTTAATGGTTCAATTGGTAGAGATAATATAACTGATAGGATAGTAGGCTTATCAAGTAGAAGACCAAACGCAATCGGCGGCGCAACAATTGTACAAAGCATATTAGAAAAAGGTATTTCGCCGATGGCTATTGATGCATTTGTACTTGATGAAGATACAGGAAATTATTCAAGAGGAAAAATTAGTATTTCTTCAGACTTAAGAACGTTTAGTTTCGGCCAAGGAATGAAAATACAAAGTATTATTGAAAGTGTTATACTTACCAGTAGTTATGCAAGAAGTATTGCCGATTACACAGTAGACTTTGTTGGTATGGTTGATTGGTTTAGAATAGAAACAGATGTGTATATTAATGAAGATTTGAACAATGAATCTCGAAATGGTAGACCTGGTCTTGTTTATATTTTTAAAATTGTACCGTACAAAGTACATAGTAGTATTTTTAGTAGAGGTAGTACTGGCGGCGCAAATTATACTAATTTATCTAAAAACGTTGCAAAAGAATACAATTATATCTATACAGGAAAAAACAAAGATATATTAGATTTTGATATTCAACTGAATTTTGCATTTTTTACAGGTTTACAAGAAGATAGAGGACAAGGATCTGCTGATATTATAAATGGCGGAGCCGATTCTGCTCTCCCTGGTGACCCTGCAATTTATGGTCAATCTGATGGTACTGGAGACTTTCAACCTGACGGTCAAACCCCAATAGAAACAGTAATCGATGTCGCGGAAAACACTACTCCAGGTACAGAGATAGATGACCAGAAAATTAGAATAGCAAGACAATTTCATGATGCTATTATTAATAGTGATGCAGACTTAGTTCAATTAAAATTAGATATTATGGGAGATCCTTATTATATATCAGATAGCGGTATAGGAAACTATAATAGTCCTAATGTTGGAGTTCTAAATATTACTGGCGACGGCAGTATGGCATATCAAAATAGCGAAGTTGATATACTGATTAACTTTAAAACTCCAATTGATTATAAAGACGATGATAGTGGTACTATGTTATTTCCTGAACAAACCACAAAACTAACACCATTCAGTGGATTATATAGAGTTATTTTTGTTAGAAATGCTTGGCAACAGAATAAATTTGTACAAACACTAACGTTAATACGCAGACCAAATCAAGAAATAGAAGGCACAATTACAGATCAAGGAATGTTTACAGAAGCCGCAGCACCAATTGGTGAGATAGATACAGCATTGTCAGGAACTGCTCTCCAACAAGAAGCTGACAGAGTATTATCCGGACTTGCTTCTGGACAAGCTGGAGCACTACTAAGTACTTCAGTTGGCAACATAGCTTCAGGACTTGCTTCCGGACAAGCTGGAGCACTTGCTGCCGCAAGACAATTACAAGCAGATGCTACACGAATTAGTGGTTTAATTGGTAATATAGAAGGCCAAGCACAAACGGCAATCAATGATGTTAGAAATAACGCCAGATCAGTGATATCAAATGTAATAGGACCGAGGTAAAAAATTTAAATGGCAACACATACAAGAACACTTAATGATGGTAAAGTACGCAATCCTGGACCGTTCTTAGCAAAAGTTATAAGTCATCTTGATCCTTCCTATATGGGAAATTTGCAAGTACAATTACTTAAAATTGCTTCAAGCGGAAATACATATGAAGCATACGGTGAAAGTTTAACTGTTAGATACTTGTCTCCATTTTACGGAGTTACTCCACTAAGTGCGTCTTTGCCAAACGATAATTATCCATCAACACAACAATCTTATGGATGGTGGGCAGTGCCTCCAGATGTAGGGCAACGAGTATTATGTTTCTTTGTAGAAGGAGATAAATCTCGAGGTTATTGGGTAGGATGTGTACAAGACGAAAACATGAATATGATGGTACCGGGCAGCACACCGGCCTCTGCATTTAATGCTACTGGAAATAAAGTACCAGTAGGAGAATATAATAAGAAAATCAGCAGACCAGCACAAACAGATGCAACTCGATATTCAAAGGCTGTGAATACATATGCATTAGGATCTTTAATTCAGCAAGGTTTAGACTTAGATGAAATTAGAGGACTTACAAGCACCAGCGCAAGACGAGAAGTACCCAGTATGGTATTTGGCGTTAGTACCCCAGGACCGATAGATAAAAAAGGACCACGTGGTAGAGTAGGTACCAGTGACATTAAAGCTCTTAAACACACCAGTAGATTAGGCGGTAGCAGTTTTGTAATGGACGACGGCGATGTTAGTCTCATAAGAAAAACACCAGCAGGTGGACCAAATCAAGGTCCGTCGGAGTACGTAAATGTTGAAGGTGGTGAAACAGGAGGTGATCCGTCCTTACCACATAACGAACTTATGAGATTTAAAACACGCACTGGTCATCAGATATTAATGCATAATACTGAGGACTTAATATACATCGGTAATGCTCGAGGAACTACTTGGATAGAAATGACCAGTAATGGTAAAGTAGATATCTATGCTCAAGATAGCATAAGTGTGCATTCTAATCAAGACTTAAATTTTACAGCAGATCGAGATATAAATTTTACAGCCGGTCAAAATGTAAATTGGGTTGCTGGTAAAGAATGGAAGCAAGATATCGGAAGTAGTATTAATGTTACTTCAGGAGATTATATATCACAAAATGCTGCCGAAGCTATTACAAACAATGCGGGAAGTTTTATTAATAATTATGCAGGAGATAGTATTACTTGCACAGCCCAAGGAAAAATTGCAATATTAGCAGCAGGTAATTTAAATTTAGGATCTTCATCAGAAATTGGTATTGAATCATGCGGTGATTTAAAATTAAGTACAGACGGTAATTTTCATAATAAAGCTCTTGGTAATATGAATACACAAGCTGATTTAGAAATAAATTCTTTATCTGGATTAGCAACAAAAATAACAAGCGGCGAAGTTATGGGAATAAAAAGTACAGGAGCAAATGTGCTGTTAACTGGTAGCAGCGACATACATTTAAATGGTCCTGTAGCACCATCGGCAACAGCAGCAGTTCTACCATCAATTGCAGATCCTACAGATCCAGTTGCTCCATTACGTGCTGCACAAACAGCAAGAGTTCCGCAGCATGAACCTTGGCCACAACACGAAAATACTGATCCAAGTTTGTTTACACCTGATAAAACAAGAGCAGGACTTCAGCAATCTACAGCATATCCGCCAGAAGTTTATGATACATTTAATAAAAACGTAGGACGAACTCCTGCACAGCAGAACGTTACAAGAAATCCAGATCCAGATCCAGATATTAATTATGATGCAACACAAAATGTCCCACAAGGTGAAAGCAACAACAGAACATCAACCAGCGGTACAGCATCTGAACCGTTAACTTCTGCTCCAGCAGGAGTAATAACAGGACTAACAAACGCTCAAACTGTTGCGTATCTTAATGCTATTGGAAAACGAGAAAGTAATCTTGCATATGATGCTGTAAACACTTTAGGATTTAGCGGAAAATATCAATTTGGTAAATTAGCATTATATGACGAAGGTTACTTAAAAAGTACAAGCGGAACAAATAAACAAGCAGTTTCAAATGCAGCTAATTGGACAGGTACAGACGGAATGTCCAGTCAGCAAGCCTGGCTTGATTCGGTCAGTGTTCAAGAAAAAGCAATGATATCATATACAAATAAAAATCTTAGAGCTCTTAAACGCAACGGCGGAATAAGAGATGATGATAGTGTTGCTCAAATTATGGGTATGCTGGCAGGCTCACACTTATTAGGTGCCGGCGGGATGAATAAATGGCGTCGAGGTGAAGGCGGTAAAGATGCATACGGAACAACCGGCGATGAGTATTTTGCGTTAGGTGCCAATGCAGCAGGGGGAGCAACAAGTAATGTTGTTTAGGAGAAAAATATGTGTCAAGTAGTTATACCGAGTAGTCCGGTAGTTAATCCTAACATAGTAATCACAGAACAAGATACTGCCGGGTTTGCACAATCTTTAAGAGCAAGCAGAAATACCGGTGAAGGCTGGGGAGATCTTGCAGGCAACGGTGATCTTTCTACAGGGTTTTATGGTGCTTCAGGCGGTGCTGGCGCACAGGGCAATTTTGCCCAAGTAATACCTCCTGCAGAAACTGTGCCTGAAGGAGAAGGGTTTGACGCTATTAACAGTGTCTTAGAACAAACCTTATCGCAAAATTGGACAGAACGAGGAACACCAGGAAATCCTAATATTCTTAGGTGTTACGAAGTTGCTGGCGAAAACTATCGTGGAGACAATACTCCGTGGTGTGCCGGGTATGTGAGTTATGTTTTATCTACAGCAGGAATTGATTGTTTACGAACTCTAAGTAGTCAAGGCTATAAACAATATGGTTCAGAAATTGATTGGAGGACATTTGAAAATGTTCGCACTAATGACATAGTGATTTTAACAAGAAATGATGACGCAAGATATGGACATGTTGGATTTTTTAGAGGTTATAATCCGTCAACAAAGCGTGTACAGATGTTAGGCGGAAATCAAAAGGATACTGTAAAGTTAAGTAATTTTTTAGTAAGGGGCAATAGAATGACATTAACATCAATAAAAAGAAATTGGACTGTTCCGGAGAAATATGATTTTCCAGTTATTGGAACAGATTTGGCTTCAGGCAACCTTGATAGTTATGCGAGTACGAGGTAAAAAATGGAACAAGATTTATATAAAAATATTAAAGTTGTAGGGTACGAAGATAAAACATCTCAAATATCAAAGAGGTATAGAGGTATTAGTACAGTTAACAACAAAAATGAAAGTAAAGTATTATACGATGTTTCTATCATCAAACAAGATATAATAAATCACTTTCATATACGACAAGGCGAAAAGTTAGAGAATCCTACATTTGGAACTATAATTTGGGATGTCTTATTTGAGCCGTTAACCGACGACATTAGAGAAGCAGTATTAGAAAATGTAACAGATATTATTAACTCAGATCCACGTGTTCAAGTTGATAGTGTTTTTGTAGAACAGCAAGAAAGTGGTATTTCGATAGAATGTACACTACGATATTTGTCGTATAATATATCTGAAAAAATGCGTTTAGATTTTGATCAAGCAAATGGACTCATTAGTTAAGTGTGTATATATTTCAAGCAAATAAATACATTGTAGGAGAAACGTATGTCAGTAACTGATAGGCAAAATAAGTTAATTGTTGCAGAAGATTGGAAAAGAATTTATCAATCATATAGAAATGCGGACTTTCAAAGTTACGACTTTGATAGTTTAAGACGCACGATGATCAATTATCTAAGGGAAAATTATCCCGAGGATTTTAATGATTATATTGAAAGTTCAGAGTACCTTGCACTTATTGATTTAATTGCATACCTTGGCCAAAATTTAAGTTTCCGTATAGATTTAAATGCAAGAGAAAATTTCCTCGAAACAGCAGAGCGTAGAGAAAGTATCTTACGTTTAGCAAGACTCATTAATTACAATCCAAAAAGAAACTCGGCAGGTAACGGATTTCTAAAAATACAAAGTATACAAACAAGTGAAGATATTATTGATAGTAATAATATTAATCTTAACAATCAAAATATTGTTTGGAATGATAGTTCTAATTTAGATTGGTATGAACAGTTTATTAAAATTTTAAATAGTTCTTTAACAACAAGTAACAAGTTTGGTAATCCAATTGCATCAGATATAGTTAGTGGGATTAATTCAGAACAATATAGAGTTGCAGGAGTATCGTCAGATGTACCAGTTTTTAGTTTTTCTAAAGCTATTAACGGATCAAATTTACCTTTTGAAATTACAAGTTGTCAAATACAAAATGGAAAAGTTACAGAAGAAGCACCTTATCCTGGCAATAGTTTAAGTTTCATTTATAAAGATGACGGCAAAGGAGCAGCAAGTTCTAATAACGGATTCTTCTTACATTTTAGACAGGGCACGTTACAAAACGGAAACTTTAATATTAGTAATCCAAGTTCTAACCAAGTTGTAAATATAGAATCTACAAATATAAACAACACAGATGTGTGGCTTTATAAATTAGATGACTCAGGCAATGAAATTGAACTATGGAACAAAGTAGATAGTTTAACAGGAAATAACATTATATATAACACACTTACATCTGGATCTAAAAATATTTATAATGTATTAACTAAAGCACAAGATAAAATTAACGTTATATTTTCAGATGGAATATTTGGTAAATTACCTAAAGGTAATTTTAAAATTTATTATAGAACAAGTGCAAATTCAAGTTATCAAATTGTTCCAAACGAAATTAGAAATATTTCAATTAAAGTTCCTTATATAAATGCTAACGGAAACTTGCATAATTTAACAATTACAGGAAGTTTAGAATACACTGTTACTAATGCATCAACTACAGAAACAAATGAAAGTATTAAGCGTAATGCACCGGCAACATATTATACACAAAATAGGCTTATAACAGCTGAGGATTATAATATTGGTCCTTTAAGTACCAGTCAAGATATTATTAAAGTAAAAAGTGTTAATAGGAATGCAAGCGGTATAAGCAGATACTTTGATCTTAAAGATAGTACAGGAAAGTATTCTAACACTAACGTATTTGCTGATGATGCTATTATATATAAGCAAGAAATAGTAGAAAAGACTGCATTTAATTTTGAAACAAAAACAGATATCGAAAATGTATTAATTAATACAATACAACCTATTATAAAAGAAAATAATACAAGAAATTATTACTTTGAAAAATACAACGAAATTCTTCTTACAGAAAATAATGTAGTATGGACACAAACTACAACAGATACAAATAGAGATACAGGGTACTTTAAAGATTTAAGTGACAATGTATATAATCTTGGTAGCTTTACAAGTGGCAATTTACAGTATGTAGAACCAAGTGCATTAGTTAAATTTTCGGCTCCTACTGGTTATCATTTTATGACAACAAATAATAATAATCTTATGCTTGGAGATGCAGATCATCCTGGAGCAGTTTCTTATATATGGACAAAAATTATTAATGTTGTAAATGACGGAACAGCAAATTCAACTGGAATTTTAGACAACGGCGATAGTCCTGTAGTTGTTACTGATAAAATTCCATCAGGAGCAATACTTACTGCTATAAGACAAAAATATACAAAAGAATTTGGTACAGACATTTTAAGTAAAGCAATTGATTTAATTTTTGCGTTTAAAACTTTTGGACTACGTTATGACGCAATATTGCGTCAATGGAAAATAATACTAAATGAAGATTTAGATATTATAAATCCTTTTAGTTTAGGTAAGTCTGGCGATACAACAAAAACAAATCAAGATAGTAGTTGGATAGTGTTGCTTGAAACAAATGGCATTAGTTATACAATTACTAATAGAAAATTAGAATACGTTGCTGAAAGTAAAGATCAAGTTAGATTTTTGTTTGAAAAAGACAACACAGTATTTGACACAAAAACAGGACAGTATGTTTCCGATACAGTTAAAATTTTAAGTATAAACAAGCAGCCTAATAGTCTTATACCTTTTACAAAAGATTACACTTGGCAAATTATTGATGTGTTTAATAATGTCGAAGGATATGTCGATAGTAGAAAAGTTAAAGTAGACTTTTTTGATAGTGACTTTGATAGTACTATTGACGATCCTGATATTTTTAATACATTAGTTGATCAAACAGCAAGTAATCTTAATAGGTTTGTATTTCAAAAGCAATATATTACTTCAGAAAACTTAGAAGATTTTAAGTATGTATCACAAGCTGACGAAGGCATTATTATTGTTAATAATGAAGGACAAATTGGACCATTAACTAATGCATACGCTGATGGACAAATATTCTATCTTGTAGAATCTGATTTATTTAAAAAATATACAGCATCGGCATCTTCGCTATCAATTGTTAGTAATTACAAAGCATTTGTTGGTAGAGACGGATTAAAAGTACAATATACTCATAGTGCTGATCAAACAACAAGAATTGATCCAAGTGTAAGTAATATAATTGATACATATGTTTTAACTAAATCTTATGATATAGATTTTAGAAAGTACCTTTCTGGTGCAACAGTAGTAAGACCTAATCCGCCAAGTAGTGATGAATTATTTTTAAATTATGCTGAAAAAATTAATGCAATCAAAAGTATAAGTGACGAAGTTATTATGCAGCCAGCAAAGTATAAAGTTTTATTCGGTAATAAGTCTAATACTAATTTACAAGCAACTATAAAAGTTGTAAAGAATCCTGCAATTACTATAAATGATAATTTGATAAAGAGTCAAATAATTGATTATATGAATGTTTATTTTGCATTAGATAATTGGGACTTTGGTGATACATTTTATTTCCAAGAAATGGCAACTTATATTATGAACAAAATGTCGCCTGTAATTGTTAGTATGTTAATTGTACCAAACGACCCAGCATTATCGTTCGGCGGACTTTTTGAAATAACAAGCGAAGATAATGAAATTTTAATAAGCGGAGCAACAGTTGAAAATATTGATATTATATCAAGTAATACAGAATCGCAATTAAGAAGTTTAGGATCACAAGTAATATCTTATTCTGAAGCAGGATCTACAAGCGGGTCTTTAGCAGTTAACAATACTACAGTTAATAATAGTAATAGAGGAAGTAGTTACTAATGGCTTATAATGATAACCAAAATGAAAATGAGTTGCCTACAGGAAACGTTAAAAAAACATCAAGCCAGTTTCTTCCAAGATATTTTAGAAGTGATTTTAACAAAAAGTTTTTACAATCTACAATAGATCAGTTTATTAGTAATGGTAATATTGAAAAAATAAACGATTATGTAGGCAAGCGCAGCGCTCGAAGTGTAATAGAACAAGATACGTTTCTTCCTGATGTTTCAAAAGAACGTGAAGATTATCAACTTGAACCTGCCTTAGTTAATTTTGATGAAGTTAACAATGTTACCTTTTTTAAAGATTATAACGATTTTCTAAACCAATTAAAAGTATTTGGCGCTGACACTACTAACCATAATAGATTGAACCAACAAGAATTTTATAGTTGGGATCCAAAGATTGACTTTGATAAATTTACTAACTTTCGTGAATACTATTGGTTACCAAATGGTCCAGCGGCTATTACAGTAGTTGGTCAAGCAGAAATTATTGAAAGTACGTATACTGTAAAATTAGGTGACGACCTTGATAATAAACCTTATATATTTGATCCAAACGGATTAACAAGAAATCCTACACTAACTTTGTACAAAGGAAGAACTTATAGATTTGAAGTAGACTGTAAAGATGCTCCGTTATTCTTCAGAACGTCAAACATTAATGATAACGATTATGATTTTGGTATGGCCATTAATAATGGTGCTGAAGAAGGCATTATTGAAATTAATTTATTAGACACTGCACCTGATACATTATATTATATAAATGGAAATGATCAAAATCAGTCAGGCATAATAAATGTTTTGAGAGCAGAGGACGCATCTTCTTTAGATGTTGAGTTAGAAATTTTAGGTAAAAAGAACTTTAAACTTTCAAACAACATTGAAATATCAAATGGAATGAAACTAAACTTTGCTGGAAAAACAAATCCATCAAAGTACGAAGAAGGCAATTGGTATGTTGAAGGTGTTGGTAACAGCATAGTTCTTATCTCAGATAAAGATTTAGAAATACCAGCAACCTATTCAGATGCAACCCAGGTTGAATTTGACAATGTGCCGTTTGATAGTATACCTTTTTCTGATCAAGCAACTTTTGCTGGAACTAAAGATTATATTGTTATAAACAGATCTTCACCAGAAAAATCGCAATGGAGCAGATATAATAGATGGTATCATAAAGATGTAATAGAAATAAGTGCAAAAGTTACTAATACCACAGCAGAACTTAATCAAGATAATAGAGCATTTAAACCGATTATTGAATTTAATTCAGGCTTAAAACTATATAATTATGGTACTCGAAATATTACTAATGTAGATCTTATTGATACATTTACAAATGATGTTTTTAGTATTATTGAAGGTCAACAAGGTTATAACATCGACGGTGTTAACTTAGTTGACGGCATGAAAATTATTTTCAATGCTGATCCAGACATTAGAGTACTTGGAAAAATTTATCAAGTTAAATTTATTAAATTTAAAAATAATAATCAATTAACATTAGTTGAGCTTGAAAGTCCGCAACCAGTATTAAATGACACAGTATTAATTCAGCAAGGAACTAATAATTCAGGTACAGTTTATTGGTTCAATGGATCTAAGTGGATTAAAGCTCAAGAAAAGACAGCAGTAAACCAGTGTCCGTTATTTGACCTATTTGACGAAGACGGTAATAGTTTTGCTGACGAAGCTGTTTATAATGCAACATCATTCAAAGGCAACAAAATCTTTAGTTATGCTGAAGGCACGGGAACTAACGATGATGATTTAGGATTTCCTCTATCGTATAGAACTATTGAAAATACAGGTGACTTATTATTTAATTTTAATTTTATTAAAGAAACATACAATTATACAACGTCTAATTTATTATTAACTGAGAAAATTTCTTCAAACTCTTATGTAAGAGTATATGATAGAATAGGAAATTATACAACTGAAAATGCTTGGAAAAAGTCTAAAGTTACAAATACACAGCGTATTGTATTACAATATTTTGCTAATATTGACAATCAAAATAATTTTGAAATTAATTGCTTTGATACAATTCCGTTAGATGTAACTGCACAAGTGTATGTTGACAATGATTTAAAATTTGAAAATACTGACTATAACTTAGTTAATAAAAATAATAAACTGTGTGTAAGATTTTTACAAAATCAATTAGACAAATCGATAACTATTAAAGTTTCTTCTAAACAGGATAAAAATTCTAACGGAACTTATGAAATTCCTATAAACTTAGAAAGAAATCCTAAAAACGAAGAACTACCAGAATTTACATTTGGTGAAGTAGCAGATCACGTATTATCAATTGTTGAAGAGCATCCGAAATTTTCAGGAATATTTCCAGGAACAGGCAATTTAAGAGATTTACCTGATAATTGTTTATATGGTAAAAAGGTAGTTAGACATAGTAGTCCATTCATGTTATCTGGATACCATATCTTAAATAAAGATGCAAACATTATAAAATCTTTAAGATATGCAAAAAGAGAATATTCTAAATTTAAAAGATTACTTTTACAAACAGCAATAACTTTAGGATATGAAGGTAGTGCTGGTAACCATCTTAATATAATATTAGGCGAAATTACTAAAAATAAAACTAACACAATGCCTTTCTATTTTAGTGATATGATTGCATATAAAGGATTTGTTACTGTTGAACACCTTGTAAAGGATAATAGAATATTAAATTATCCGATGAATCAACAATTTAGTTTAACTAACTTAACTGACAAATCTGTATTAGTTTATAAAAATGATGTATTACTTACACATGGTAAAGATTACACTTTTAATCAAGACTTTGTAAAATTAACTGAAGTATCACGTGACGACAATATTAAGATACAAGAATATGAAACTACTAATGGTAGTTTTGTACCACCTACTCCTACTAAATTAGGTCTTTATCCAGCAACTGAACCTTTAATATTTGTAGACAATACTTATCAAACTCCTACAAAGATGATACAAGGGCACGATGGCAGTCTTACAAAGGCATATAATGATTTTAGAGATGACATAATACTTGAATTTGAAACAAGAATATACAATAATTTAAAAGTTTCGTATAACACAAGATTTTTTGATTATGATAAATTATATGTTAGTGCAGAAAGAAAAGACGGTCTTAGTTTAGGGTCACTAAACACATCGTTGTCAATTGATTTTGGTCAATGGTTAACATTTACTGGCGGAGTTGATTATCAAAAGAATTCTTATCTAAATTTAGATAATGCATTTACATATAACTATAACAATTTTGCATTATTCAATAACGATCCAGCACCTGGATTTTGGCGTGGAATATTTAATTATGTTTATGATACTGATAGGCCACATACACACCCTTGGGAAATGTTAGGATTTAGTGTTAAACCTAACTGGTGGGAAGAACAGTATGGTCCAGCACCGTATACCGAAGGTAATATGGTTCTATGGGGCGATGTTGCACAAGGTAAAATTAAAAAACCAGGCGTACCTGTAACTACTATTAAAACAAAAATAAGACCTTGGCTATTAACACATATTCCTGTTACTGAATTTGGAACTCTTAAAACACCATTAGAAGCAGGCTTAATAAAACAATACAGTAATGCTTTGGCAATAGGAGATTTTAATTTTGGTGATATGTCTCCTGTCGAAAATGCTTGGCGTAAAAGTAGTGAATACCCGTTTGCATTACTTGCAGCAACAATTGTAAATTATCCTCACTTAGTTTTTGCAACAGGATTTGACAAGTCCAGACAAGTAGTATCTTCGCAGGATCAAATAGTTTATAATCCTACAAATAATCAGATTACAATGCAAGATATTATATTTCCAAATATTGCAACAGATACATCAAAGTCGAACACTATAGGGTTAATAAATTATATACAAAATTATTTAACAAGCAAAAGTCAAATTCCGATAAGTGTTTATCAAAATGAATTAACAAACATGGATATACGTATTTGTAGTAAGTTGGGCGGATTTACAAATAAAGATAATTTTAAATTAATACTTGATAGTAGAACACCATTAAATGAAGGCAATGTTTTTATTCCTTCAGAAAATTATGATATATTTTTAAATACAAGTTCTCCTATAGATCAAGTAATTTATAGCGGTGTTATAATTGAAAAACTTGAAAATGGTTATTCTGTAAAAGGCTATGATAAAGAAAAAAGTTTATTTTATATCAATGAGCATTTAGAATCAGCTAACGATTCTACTTTTGTTACAGGCGGCGTGTCTGATACATATAGTGATTGGCGAGCAACTGCTTGGGGCAAAGGACAAATAGTCTTATACAATGGTAGTTATTATAGAGCATTGGATAATATTGAATTAGGTGATTTTAATCCAGACGAATGGCAAAAATTATCAAATCTTCCTGTAGTTGGAGGAGTTAGAGCTACTGTAAGAAAGCGTTTTACAAATAATGTAGTTACTGTGCCCTATGGAACAGTATACGAGACTGTACAAGACGTAGTTGATTTTCTATTAAGTTACGAAAAATATTTACAGGCTGCTGGTTTTGAATTTAATACCTTTAACAAAGAATTAGAATTAGTTGCTAATTGGTTAACAAGTGCAAAAGAATTTATGTTTTGGACAACGCAAAACTGGGAATTAGGAAGTGTAATTACTTTATCGCCTTCAGCAGACAGATTAGTTTATAATAATAAAAATGCTGTTATAGATAATATATTCGATCCGTTTTACGGAAACGAGATATTTAAAGCAGACGGAACAAAATTAGACAGAAGCACACTTTCTACATACAGACAAAATAGTGAATTTGTTATCGAAACAAAAACTAATGACGGATTGTATTTCTGTAAATTGTACCCAGTACAAAAAGAACATGTATTAGTATTAGACAATCGAACAAAATTTAAAGATTATATTTACGATCCAGCAATGGGCTATAGACAAGATAGAGTTAAAATATTAGGTTATAGAACAAGTGACTGGAACGGCGGTTTTGATATACCTGGGTTTGTCTACGATAATATTAAAGTTACATCTTGGGAAAGTTACAAAGATTATAAAATTGGTGACACAATTAAATTTAAAGAGTACTATTATGTTGCAGATAAAAATATAACAGGTACAGAAACGTTTGACGCAAGTGTTTGGGTACAATTATCTGAAGCACCAACACCTAAATTAAAACCTAATTGGGATTATCGATCAGCACAATTTGCAGATTTTTATGATCTGGATACTGATAATTTTGATACTGAACAACAAAAGTTAGCACAGCATTTGATAGGCTATCAGCCAAGAAAGTATCTTGAAAATATCATTAATGATGAAGTTTCTCAGTATAAATTTTATCAAGGTATGATAAGAGAAAAAGGTACTAAGAATAGTTTAACAAAATTATTTGATAGTTTAGGAAAATCTGATAAAGATAGCCTAAAGTTTTACGAAGAATGGGCAGTACGTACAGGTCAATACGGAGCAGTTGATAATTTTAGAGAAGTAGAATACTTAATCGACGAACAACAATATATTTTACAACCGCAACCTGTAAAATTAACTAATTTAATTAGTGCGTCAGACACATCGTTAGTATATAAAGTACCAGAAGCTGATGTGTATACTAAACCGTTAGACTATAATCATAGCAATCCTTTTGTTAGTAAAACTGATTACTCACAATTTTTAAAAGATGCAGGGTATGTTGCTGAGGAAGATGTCGCTTTTGTAATAAAAGAAATAGAAGAAATTTTAAATTTAGATTTTTCACAAGTAACAAGAACATCATATATTTGGGTATCTAATAATAATGGTAACTGGGACATACTAAAACCAACGAAAACAGAACTTGTAATAGAAAGTATTACAAGTGAAGCTCGAGAGATAACTTTTGATACTAATATACAAGTTACTGATATAAAAGTAAATGATTATATTGGCGTTTATGGTATTGTAGAAGATGCAGGACTTATTAATGATGATAAAATAGGAAGATGTTTTAAAGTTAAGAAAATACAAGGAAGCGCAATTACAGTAGATAGTATTGCGCAGGCTCCTGAATCAATTACTACAGGAAGTGCATTTATATATAAATTTGTGTCATATAGAACAAAAGACATAGAAACATTTAACAATAATCTTAATTCAAATTATCTAACAACTAATGATAAAGTTTGGATTGATAGTGTTGACAATAGTAAATGGAATGTAGTTTCTAATACTAATCCGTATTATCAACATCAAGAAATAACTACTGAGCTTACATTTAAAGATAGTTGGGTAGCAGATACTCGATATAAGAGAAATGATATTGTGTTGTTTAGCGGAGATCGTTATATTGCTATTAACGAAGTTACCAGCGCAGTTGATCCGAGTGCAGATACATCAAACTGGCAATTAACAGAGTTTGTTGCAGACGGATTTGGTAGTAAAGTAGTAAGTGGCAAAAAGAATCAAAATGTATTTGTACTTGCACAAGATTCGTACAACGGGTTAGGCACTATTTTCTATTATCAAAGAAACAGTGAAACTTTAAATTTAGCATTTATGAGTAAGTTTGAATCATTAGAAGATTATTCTACTAACTTCAAATATGATAACATTGCAGTTAGCGACGACGAAGAAATCGTTGTTGTATCGTCAAGCCAAGCATCAAATGTAAAAACAAACTATAAAGGTCTGTTTAATGAGTCTGCCCCGGGCGGAACCTATGTAGAAGGCGATATTGTAGAATATCAAGATACATTATGGAAATTTAATGCAGATTATATAGACGATGCAAGTACATTGTTTACCGAAGTTCAAGATGTAGTACCAGTCAACAACATACCTGTAGAAAGTTCAGGATCTACAAGTTACGGAAATTATGACGAACAAGGTGTAATTTTTGTTTATAAAAAATCTGGACCAAGAACATACGCTTTGGTTAATAGTACAATTAGTAGACGCCCGCAACTTTCTGAATTTTTTGGTAAAGAAGTAGTTATAACACAAAAAGACGGAGCATACGAATTATTTGTAAGTGCTCCGGGTACAAATACAAATAGAATATACTTTTTAAAATATGACGGCGAAAACAATAATTTAAGTTATAATGAAGATAGAAGATACAAAGGTCAGTTTGACGAAAATAAAAGTTATAGAAAAGGCGATATTGTTCAAATACTTGTAGAAGGCCAGTCAGCACAACAAGGACAGCAACTATATGTAGCAAACAATACATTACCGGCACAGACATTTTCAACTGATAATTGGGAATTACAAGACCCAGATATAAACTACTTAGAATATGTTCCTAATACGTTATTTCCTGTTTTGAATGACGATAGTACTGTACTATCTGATGAAGAAAAAGAAAACTTTGGTGATTCATTTGCTGTATCAAGTAACGGAGAAGTATTAGCAGTAGGTATATCAAACTATGCAAAATACGACAACGAAGCAAATTATTTAACTGGCGACATTGTAAGTAATAATGGAAAAACTTACGAAGCAGTTTCTTCTGTTACTCCTGTAGTCGAACGAATAATATATTTAGATAGTGCCGGAATTAGTACAAAAGTTGATATTGCTCCAGGAAGTGTTCTTACTCAAGCAAATACTAATGCAACTGGCGTTGTAAAAAACTTAGTTGTTGACAGTAATAGAATTTTACTTACTGAAGTTTCTGGAGTATTTGACACTCAGTCTGCTAATGAAGTTACAGTTACAACAACAGACAGTTCTCAATTAGAAGATGCACCATCTGGTAGATTCATTGGAGAGGTTGTAAATGTTCCTAATGCAGATACTACAAATACAAGTGCATGGAGAGAAATTGCCGCAGAAAAAGTTGCAATTTACAGAAAAAATAATACAAGATTTGCATTAGCACAAGTAATTAACGGCACAGTTGAAAATCAAGGCTTTGGCTCAAAGATTGAAATATCAGATGACGGAAATACTTTATTGATAGGTGCACCGTTAGCTGATACAAACAGTTACGACGATAGCGGAAAGATTTATGTTTACAAATGGCAGTTACAAAACTGGACATTAACACAGACAATTGAAGCACCACAAGATTTAAGAAATCAAAAGTTTGGTGATAAGTTTTCGTTTAATGAAGACACTCTTTTTGTAATAACAGAAGGTACTTATAAGTTTGATAACGAAGTTACAGATATAACACTTGATGGCAATTTTACAAGATTTGGAGAGAAAAGTAATAACTCAACTAATCTACACGTTTATGATAATTTGCAAGGCGGATTACTTTATGCTGGTAAAATTATTTTAGATAAAGTTACTAACTTTATTGATTACAGTGTATATGCAAAAAATAATCATGTTTACATTGGACTTCCGTATGCAGGACCTATTAATGATTATGGTAAAGTATTTGATATTCGACGCCAAGTAAACACAACAAGCTGGAAAGTAGATAAACAACAAACGGATATTATAGATACTACAAAATTAAAAACAGTATTTGCATACAACAAAGATACTAAACAATTAATAAGTGATATAGATTATATTGATGTATTGCAAGGTAAAATTGCTGCTCCGTTAGAACAGGAAATTAACTTTAAAACACATTATGATCCTGCAATTTATGATATAGGAAATGATAGTGTTGTTGTAGATAGCAATCAAAGTTGGGCCGAAAGATACATAGGAACAGTTTGGTGGAACCTGTCATCAAGTAAATTTTATAATCCTTATCAAGGCGATGTATTATATAAAACAAATTATTGGAATAAAATATTCCCAGGTTATAACGTAGAAGTATGTGAATGGGTCGAAAGTGATTATACACCAAGTCAGTGGGACAGTTTAGCTGGAACATCTCAAGGATTTGCACAAGGTATAACAGGTAATACAAAATACGGTGATGATGTTTATGCTACTGGAAGAAAATATGATGCACAAGCACAAGCATTTACAACAAAATATTATTATTGGGTTGCTCAGAAGAAAACATTACCTAACAATAATTCATATAGAAAACTAACAGCGCAAGAGATTGCGTTAATGATCGAAGATCCTGCAGGACAAGGTTATCGCTTTGTAGCATTATTAGATAATGACGAATTTGCAATGTTTAATCTTAAAGGACTAATTAGTGGTAAAACTACAGCACTTAATTTTAGTTACTATGTAAAAGATAATATCAATACAAATATCCATACACAATATAAAATATTTACAGATGGGCTTGCAACAAGTGTGCCATCAAACGATTTACAAGAAAAATGGTTTGATAGTTTAATTGGTTATGATAAGTTTTTTAGAGATGTACCTAATAAAGATCTATCAGAAAAGCAAAAATACGGAACATTAAACACACCTCGACAGTCGATGTTTAAAAATAAATTTGAAGCTCGTAAACAATTTTTTGAAAGAGTAAATTATGAATTAAACAAAAGAATAATATTAGATGATTACGATTTATCTAATTTACTTTTAAGCGATATTGAGCCTAACTTTAAAGAAAATAAGTATGATGTAGTTATTGATAATAATTTGCAATTAGAAACTATTAGTTTAGATAATAAAACTACAGCTGAGATATCAATAGAATTAGTTGATGGTAAAATTAATAAAGTAAAAATTACAAATCCTGGTATTGGGTATATAACAGCACCAAGTATAACCATCGGCGGTGACGGACAACAGGCTGTCTTAGAAACTGAAATTACAGACGGTAAAGTAACTAATGTTATAATCAAAAACAAAGGCAAAAACTATAATACTATTAGTGCAGTAGTTAGACCGTATACAGTTTTAATTCGAGCAGACAATACAGTAGAAAACAAATGGTCGTTGTACAGTTATGATTATGTTGAATTTACATGGAAAAGAATAACAGGTCAGCAATATGATAATACATTATATTGGTCATATAACGATTGGTATGCAGCAACCGTAAGTGAATTAACATCTATTGATTACGTTGTAGAAAATAATTATGAATTAGAATTACTAAGTGATAAAATTGGTGATATTATTAAAATTCAAAATATAGGAACTGGCGGTTGGTTGTTATTAAGAAAAGTTGATAATACTAATACTGACACAAGTATTGATTATGAAACTATAGGTAGACAAAACGGCACAATACAATTTAACAAAAGTTTATGGGACTATAATCAGCAACAAATTGGTTTTGATTTAGAAAGTTTTGACACTCAGTTATATGATAACGAACCTGTTAGAGAATTAAGAAATATTTTAAACGCTTTGGCAAATAATATATTTGTAGATGATTTACGTCTTGAATGGAATCAACTATTCTTAGCAGGTATTCGTTATGTATTTACAGAACAGCGATATGTAGACTGGGCGTTTAAAACAAGTTTTGTAAAGGCAGAACATAAACTTGGAGAATTTGAGCAAAAAATTACATTCCAAAATGATAATTTATCCAGCTATGAAGATTATGTGCGTGAAGTAAAACCTTATAAAACTAAAATTAGAGAATATTTAAGTACATATGAAAAGGTAACTAATACAAATACATTAGTAACAGACTTTGATCTTATGCCGTTGTTTAATCCTATTAGTGGTAAAATTGAACCTTTAAATATCAAATTACAACAAGGACAGATATTTGTACAAGAAGGAAAAACCGACAGTGTTAATAGGAACTGGGCAAATAATGTAGGGTTTCAAGTTGAAGAAATTAACGTTTATGATGGCGGAAGAGGATATACTTACACACCCAAAGTTACAATAGAAAGCGTTTCAGGTACAGGCGCCGAAGCAAGAGCAATAATGCGCAACGGCGAAATTCTTAAAATTGAAGTACTGCAATCTGGCACAGGATATTTAACACAACCACAAGTAGTTATCGAACAACCAACTGGTGAAGATGCAATTAACCCTGTAATTGTTGCACGTATTGGAACAGGACTTCCGCGAGCATTTACAAATAAAATTAAATTTGATAGAATATCAGCATTATCAGATTACGATAGTATATCTATTGTTGACGAAACATTTACAGGAGTTTCAAATTTACAAATTTATAATCTTGAAAATTCTATGGATTTAAATAAAGCAAATGTTTTAGTAAAAATTGACGGTATTGAATTATTATCAAGCGAATATACTTTTGGTAATACTACAGAAGTTGGTACTACAACATTAAGAGATACTTATGATCTTACAACTGGAAATAATTATTATAATAACTTTAATAGCTTAATAACAAGCGGTACAGATGTTGAACATGGATTTATTAACTTAACAAATACTCCTGCACAAGATAGTGTAATAACAGTTTCATATAAGAGATCAGTTGAGTCGTTAAATGTAGCAGATAGAATTAGTAATTACTATAATCCGTCTACCGGAATGTATGGTAATGAGTTAACACAGTTAATGGAAGGTGTCGACTACGGCGGCGTAGAAGTTACATCATTTAACTTTGAAACAGAAAATATTGTAGGATGGGACCAAGGTGCGTGGGATACAGTTGCATGGTCAACTTATACTGAAACTGGCGATGAATTTACATTTTTAAGTGACGGTATTACAACATCGTTTACACTACCGGAAGGGTTAACACTTGAGCAGGGTGTAGAATATAATGTTTATATTAATGGTGTAAGAATTGATGCAAATGACTTTGTAGCAGGAACACCAGGATCATCTGCTACTAATGAAGATGCATTTATGCTTACGGTTACAGGAAACAATACTAATGTATTTGAATTCCCAGATGCAGCAGTATTCCAAGCATATGTAAGTGATAAACCTGATGCAGAAATTACGTTACGAAAAGAAACATTCGACGGAGGAGCACTACCGGATGAAACATCGTATGACACTTTATTAACAGGTGGTGATTTAGCATATGCTTCAGCAACTGGTGTTGCATCGGAAGATATTATAATCGACGGCGACGGATTTGTTACAATAGCTACAAGTGCAGGACCTGAAGAAGTTGTTCCTGGTCATGTTGCAGATACTCTTGATATAAGAGTTTATAATAGACCCGATGATGGCGGCAACGTAATTACTACAAGGACATATACATATACTGATACTTCTACTTTTGATATTGGGTTAAATCCGTCATCAACTGAAGGGTTTATTGTAAAAATTAATAAAATTATTGTTGATAGTACAAATTATACTCTCGATTTTGCACAACGCCAAGTTACTATTACAATGCCACTTTCGGCTAATGACGAAGTAACAATATATTCAATAAGTGGCGGCGCAAGTAATATATTAGATGTTGATAATTTTATTGCAGACGGTAGTACAAGTGAATATATTACAAATGTATTATATAGAGAAGATGCAAATGCATTAGTAACAGTAAATGGCACTGAAGTTATATTTGAAATATTCAAAACTGACAGCAGTTATGGTAGTGAAGCTAATCTACTTGGTATTAGATTTGGTGAAGCACCAGTTGCAAATGATTACATTTATTTTGCAATAGTAGCAGGAACAACTATTCCGCACTCACAAGTTAAAATACAAAACTTTACTGGTGACGGATCATCTACACAATTCTTGTTAGAACAATTACCGTATACACTAACTACGCCAGTTTATACAAACACTATTATTAATGTAGGCGATATATTCTTAAATCAAGGATACAATAAAAAGTTTACAGTCAACAATGCATTAAACCAGTATCAACTTGATGTATGGCAAATACCTACAGGAAGTTTTGATATACAATCTGCAAAAGTGTTTGTAAATAATACATTGTTAACTTATGAAAATGAGTTTTTATGGGACGAGACAACTAATATATTCTCACTTATACCAGGTACTGCCCAAGATGGCGCTGATTTAAAAATCTTTATTTTAGGTGAAGAAGAATTCAGTATAGACACTACAAATAATCTAACAACATTAGTATTAGGAAGTGCAGCAGCACTTAATACAAATATTGTAGTTTACTCATTGGGTGACGATAGAACTCAATTATTTGAAAGATACCATTACGATATTGCAATTGATCAAAGTATATCAACTGATTCAGCACAATTTAAATTATATCAAAGACTAAAATCAGGAAAGATTAAATTAAGAAATAAAGCAGCAAGTCCTGATTTTGTTTGGGTATTTGTTAATGGTATATTACAAACGCCAAATCTCGATTATGTATTATCTGAAGAAATGAACGAAGTAATATATAAAGAATCATTACAGTTAAATGACAAAATAGAAGTATTAGAATTTACTACTGGAGGAATTGGTCGTAGATTTGGTTATAGAGTATTCAAAGATGTAACAAACAAAACTATTTACAAACGTCTTACAGATGACAGAATATATAAAGTAGCAAAGGATTTTAACTTTTATGATAAAACACTTGAGCTTAATACAACTGCTGGTTTACCTACACCAAGTAAAGATGAAAACATTCCTGGAGTTGTGTTTATTGAAGGCGAAAGAATAGAATACTTTATTAAATTAGGTAACACTTTACGTCAATTACGTAGAGGAACAAGGGGTACTGGTGTAGGAGAATTATATACAGCCGATACACCAGTTACGGACCAGAGTTTCATCCATACTATTCCATATAATGATAATATAGAAGTAGTGAATGAAACAGGAGATTCTACATCATATGAATATAACTTGCCATATGTACCTAATGTAGTATCTAATACATTGAATACTTCAGCATGGAATAGAAGTACTATACCATTAACGTTTGGACAGTGTAACGAAATAGAAGTATTTGTAGGAGGCAAAAGGTTGCATAAAGAGCCATATACAGTTTATGATATAGTTACAAATACAAATATTACCTATGAAGCAGAATTTTCTGTTAATGGGTATAACTACGGATCACAAGATAACCCAATGGGAAGAGTTAGATTAACTAACCCTGCAGGCGATAATACAAATGTAAAAGTAGTTAGAAAAATAGGTAAAACTTGGATCAAAGACGGTGAAAAACTTTCAGATGCAAATAATTTAATAGCAAGATTTATAAGATCTACAACACAGGGACTACCCGAATAAATACATATAGGTGAAGGACTATGATGAAACAAACAGATGAACACAGCGGCATTTACGTAAAAGGACACATCAAAATTAGTGATCCAGATTCGGGTGAGGTTTATATTGATAAACCAAATGCTATACACTATGAGAACATGAGTATTGCACTTGCTGAAAGTATCGGCAATGCAGGTCAAGGATTTATATTTGAAATGGCATTCGGCAACGGCGGCACAAATGTAGATCCAACAGGTATTATTACATATCTTACTCCAAACAGTACAGGAACAAATGCAAGTTTATATAAACAAACATTTTCGAAAGTTGTAGACGATAGGAGTGTTAATAACACAGATCCTATAAGAAATAAGATCGAAACAAGACACCTTAGCGGAACTAACTATACCGATATTGTAATAAGTTGTTTGTTAGATTATGGCGAGCCAGATGGTCAAGATGCTTTTGATACAGCAACTAATACAGAAAGTTTATATGTATTTGATGAATTAGGACTCAAAAGTTATTCACCTACCGGCGAAGGAAGATTACTTACACATGTTATCTTCCATCCTGTACAAAAGTCACTTAACAGACTTATACAAATTGATTATACTGTAAGAGTACAAAGTTTAACAGGGTTTAACGAGGAGTAATAATGGCAATAATAATTTATCATACTGACGGTACAAGATCGTTAACCATTACTGACAATACTGTTAATAATGACACAAGTTTAGATTTACCCGGCAGAGGGTATACTGGTTATGGCACCAAGGTTAATGAAAACTTATTGCACTTATTAGAAAACTTTGCTAATACTTCTGAACCCAGCGGTCCAGTTATAGGACAACTTTGGTACGACACAGGCGCAGCAGGCGGCTTAAAAGTATTTAACGGTTCGTCATTTTTAGATGCTGGCGGATTAAAGTCGGGAGCAATTAGACCTGCTGATGCTAAAAGTGCTCCTGGAGACTTATGGGTTGATACAACTAATGCACAATTATATTTGTGGAACGGAACTAAATGGATATTAATTGGTCCTGAATATTCCGATGGTTTAATTACTGGAGCAAAACCAGATACAATTACTGATGTTAGTAATTTAGAAAAAACGGTTTTATTTTTATATGTAGCTGGACAACCACTTGCTATATTATCAACTGAAAACTTTACTCCAAAAACAGCGTTATCTGGTTATACTCAAATAAAATCAGGATTAAATATTTCATCTAACGTAGTAATGAACGGAGTTGCTGAAAAAGCAAATAGTTTATTAGTTGACGGAACAAGTGTTGCTGGCAATCAGTTTTTAAGAAAAGACACTGCTAATATAACAAACGAATCACTAACAGTTCGAAATAATCAAGGTATTTCTGTAGGACTTGATAGTTCTATGAGATTAGAAGTCGGCGGAGTTACGGGTACAATCAAACACCCATCAGCTAATAGTAACATTAATCTTTCAGTTACTACAGCACAAGGTTTGGCAAAAAATGTTTTAAGAGTTAGCGGAAGCGAAAAAGTTGGTATTAATCGAAACCCTGATGTTGCATTACATGTAGCAGGTAACATACAGACTAATTCAGGCAATGCAGGTGAAAACGGCGATTTAATTATTGCTGGAGATGCTAACATAGGGGAAAACTTAGATGTTTCTGGAACAGCGTTATTTGACGGTCTTGCTACATTTGGCACAGCAACAGCTACTAACTCTTTTTCAACCGAAACATTATTGCCAATATCAGAAAATTCAAATATTGGCGCAGCAAATAATAGATGGAATACAGTATATGCACAAACAGTAAGAGCTGATACAATTGAAGGACAGTTTTCTGGTTCAGCAAGTACAGCAGGTAGATGGTCAAGTCCTATATCGTTGCAGTTTGGTGGCGGTAATAGTGACATCACAAGCTCACCTATTGAAATTGATGGATCTGATAATGTTGTAATTAGTGCAAGTGTTTCAAGTAGTTTTATTGTAAACAAGAGTACAGTTAGCGATGCGGCTGTAGACGATTTGTTGTTAATACAGCGAGGCGGTCAATTATTTAAATTAGCATATAGATCAATACAAGATGCATTACCTACTATTCCAGTTGGCACTATTATGCCGTACGGTGGCCCGACAGCTCCTGTTGGATACCATCTATGTGACGGAAGTCAAAAAATTATATCAGAATTTGAAGATTTATATGAAGTTATAGGTTATAATTATGGATCTATTAATAGTGTATCAGCAGGTAGTTTTAAACTACCCGACCTTAGAGGTAGAGTACCGTTAGGTGTTGATAACATGGGAGGATCAAGTGCAAATAGAACACTTGACACTTCAGCAGACACACTTGGATTATCAAATGACGGCAAATCAAGTGAATTGCTAATTCAACAAAGAAATTTACCTGAACACCAGCATACTTTTGAATCTTTTCCTGAAGGTAGCAATGTTGCAGTAGATACATTTTATGCATTAAACGATAGTGTATCTGACACTACTGCTGTAGGTGTTAGTAATGACTTAGGCGTACAAAAAGACCCAGGAGGTACTACGTCTGCTATAGATAGAACAGGTAAAATTTATAGACAAAATATTAACGAACCAGTAAATGAAGCAGTCAATATTATGCCTCCGTATCAAACATTTAATTATATTATCTATCACGGAGTGCTATCATGAGCTATATTATTAACACTACAAACGGTTCTATTTTAACTACATTGGTAGACGGGACACGGGACACCTCTACTACAAGTATAAGTTTAATAGGAAAAAATTATACAGGTTTTGGAGAAAGCATAAATGAAAATTTTGTTAATATACTCGAAAACTTTGCTAATACATCAGCACCGAGTGCTCCATTAGCCGGACAACTTTGGTGGGATACAAGTGAATCTCGGTTAAAAGTTTACGATGGAACAACAAAAAGTTGGAGAACAAGTGGCGGACCTATATTAGCTTCAGAAGAACCAATTATGGTTGCTGGCGATTTATGGATAGATACTTTCAATAGACAAATCTATTTTAAAGACTCTGCTGGATTAGATCCAGTATTAGTTGGACCAAGTTATAAAAACAGTCAAGGTAAAACTGGATTATTTTCAGAAGATATAATCAACGATGCAGGCTTAGAAAAAACAGTAAGTTCGTTATATGTAGCTGGATTAAAAATTGCAATTATTTCAAAGGAAACAATTACTCCAAATGGTGTAATTGTAGGACTTACTGGAGATATTAAACCTGGTATAAATTATTTAAATGTAACTGGAGAAACTAATCCTAAACTAATTGGTACAGCAACAAATGCAGAAAGTATAGGCGGCGTTAATATAAGTAACTTATTAAGAGGCGACTCTAATGATCAAACAGTTGGTACTTTCCGTATAAAAAATGATGGAGGATTATCGATAGGTAATGCTCAACCATATCATCAAATACTTATAAATGGTACACGAGATACAGTTTTTAAAAATAGTAGCAGTGGTTCAAAGATATCATTTGAACTGCGTAATGCACAAGCACAAAGTGAAACAGCTATTGATATTAACCCTTCGGCAAGACAAGTTAAATTTTATCCCGCAACAGGCGATGCAGACGTAAATGTAAATGGCGATCTTACAGTAGAGGGCGATCTTACAGTTAACGGATCAACTACAACAGTAAATTCATCAGATCTATCAGTAGACGACAGAAATATTGAGTTAGCAGCTACTGATAGTCCATCAGACGCTATAGCAGCAGGCGGCGGTATTATACTTAAAGGTAGTTCGGATCATAGTATTCTTTGGAACTTAGATATTCCAAACGGCGATTACTGGACAGTTAATGATCATTTAAATCTTACAACAGGAAAAGCATTTAAAATTAACAATGCAAGTATTTTAGATGAAGTTAGATTACATAACTCTGTTACAGAAAGTAATTTAGAAACATTAGGAGATTTAAATAATCTTCAAATTAATAACGGTCCGTTTATAAACGGAAACAATATTAGTACAACAGCGTCACTTACATTTGACGTAGACGGTATTGTTACGTTTACAAATAATACAGCTGATATTAATATTAGAGGTATAGCAAGCCCTGCGGCTAATAATGATGCTGCTAATAAAGCATATGTTGATCTTAAAACACGAGATACAAAGGTGTCATTATCCTTTGATGCAACAAACTATAACGTAGGGCCTTACGCAAAATACGATCAATCAATTACACAAAATTGGTTACAACAGATTGCACCAGCATCTGACAGAAACGCAACAACTACAGCGGCGCTTCATTGCATCTTTTACTTACCTGGCGGTATAGAAAGAGAAGTAAGAAGATATGTAGTATCAATCATTAACAATGTAAAAACGTGGGATTTTCAAAGTGTTGATACTATCTCACAGCCATAAATATTATATTGGCATAAATACGTTATACATAGGGGTCAACAATGGCATATAGCATACAAAAAACAAGTGGTCAAACGTTATCTACAATTGCTGACGGCACAGTAGATAATACAACTGACTTAAAACTAATAGGTAAAAACTTTGCAGGGTACGGAGAAATACAAAACGAAAACTTTGTATTTTTATTAGAAAACTTTGCAAGTGCGCAACAACCACCACGTCCAATAGCAGGGCAAGTTTGGTTTGATAGCGGAGAGAATAAACTTAAATTTTACGACGGAAGTGCGTGGAAAACTACTGGTGGAACTACAAGTACTACTTCACAACCTGTAAATTTATCAGAAGGTGATCTTTGGTTTGATAACGTAAATCAAAAATTATACATTTATAACGGCGCTGACTTTTCATTCATTGGACCCCAGGATGCAGGCGACGGCCTAACACAAATGCAAAGTAGAGAAATAATTGCTACAGATAACACATCTAAGGCAGTTGTTGTTGCTACTATAGAAGATGAAGAAATTGCAATTTTTAGTAATGCTAATTTTACTATTAAAGATACAGGAACACAATTTGCTGATTTTGCAGGATTTGTTGACAATAATAGAACAGTCAAAAAAGGTATTACATTAAAAGGTAATGACGAAAATGGTGTTAACACTGAAACATTCTTTTACGGCACAGCAACTAATGCAACTAAGTTAGGTGGATTTAGTGCAGCTAATTATGTAAGATCAGATCAAGCAAACTTTTCCGGCACAGTAGTTAACTTTGATGATAACGGCATTAATATTGGTAATGATCAAGATATGTCTATTGTTATAGATGGCAGCGGCGGCAATGAAGGTCATTTAAAAATGAACCAACAGTTGTTAAAGTTTAGTACTTATAACGGTGCATCATATAATGAAGTATTTAGAATTAACAGCTCGCAAATATTGCCGGGCGGAACCCCAGTAAGCCAAGTTAGTCCAAGATCAATTGGCGATGCCACAAATCAGTTTAACGAAGTTCATGCACAATCATTTAAAGGTACATCAGATAGAGCAAACGAAATGCGTGTAGGTTTACCTGCAAATAATGAATATATTACAGCAAGCTATACATATTCTGGAGCAGCAGATGCTAATACAATTGTAGCAAGAGACGACAACGGTAATATTGCTGCTAATGAACTTTACGGCGTATCAAGTCGTGCAAAATATGCTGACCTTGCAGAAATATATAAATCAGAAAACAATGACATTCCTATGGGAACAATTGTTGGTATTACAGGCGGCGAAGGCGATACAGAAATAGGCCCAGCATTTATAAACGGTGCATCTGCAACTGCTATCGGCGTAATTAGTACAGCGCCAGCATATTTAATGAATGCTGATGCTTCCGGACAAGCGGTTGGATTAATAGGTAGAGTTCCAACACTTGTAAAAGGTGTAGCAAAAATGGGATCTTCGGTGTATGTAAGTAATGATCCAGGTATAGGTACAACAGAACCAGACCCGGATGGACCATTATGTCTTGTAGGATACATATTAGAAGAAGACGCTGGCACATCTGAGGCCGCAAGATTAGTTGAATGTTTTATTAAGTGCTAAATAGTACGTATAACGAGGAAAAGCAATGGCAGTAAATGTTGGAGATTTAATCACTGATACGGATTATAATAATATGCGTACAACAGTGCAATCAGTTTTAGGAGCACCAGTAGGGACACACGGAAGTCCGTCTACTAACTTAGGCTATGGTCAACCTTTAGAAAGTTCAACAGTATCCAACGGAGCAACTGTTACTGCTGATGATTTAAATAAACTTTATCTTGATATATATGCATGTAAATTACATCAAGTAGGTGGCACAGGGTTTACAGTACAAGAAGTTTCCGCTGGTAACATTATTGGTGCAGACGCAAGTGGTGCTTCGATATCAAATCTTAATTTATCACAACAAGGCGTTAATGATTTTATAAATGAGTCTGATCAAATTTTTACTGATCGTGATGATAAAGATACAGGATATATGCAAGCATTAGCAGCTAATACACGATCACGTACTACATCTTGGGGATATGGCGGCTTAACAACAATAACACATGTTATTAGTGTAAGTTTTGGCGGACAGACAAAGTCAGCTGATTCAGGCAATACTCAAGTACTTACAGCAGCTGATCATTATCGAGCATTTTTTAATACTGGTGGAGAAATTCGCTGGTACGGTAGTCGTTCAGGCGGCGCTTCTCACACTAAAAATACTGACTGGACAAATTTGTTTGCCGACTTAGGAACAGTGAAAATAGATCGCGATAGTGTTACAGTTACCGGTAATACCACAAATACAACAGTATTATCAGCAGGTGGATTTGAATTATCTACAACATATCAAGATATAATAGTTCGAACTGGTGCTAATTATTCTGTTAACAATTTAACATTAGCAGCCAAAGTTAATAGTAATACTAATCCAACAGTAGTTACAATGCGTTTACAATTAACTGATACTGATGATGATTACGGAGGCGCAACTTTTGACGACGGTTATGTAGAACCAGCAGTTGATCCAAGCGTTGACGGTACACTATCAAGTAATACTCAAATATATCTTGCTCAAGATAGCAACAATATTATTGAAATAACAGCGCCAACAGTTAATACAAATGTATCTGGAACTGATCTTTAAATTTTAATTGACAAACTGTATTTAAGACTGTATACTAACAGTATGGAGTATACGTATGGATAAAAAACTTGAAGCAGCATTAGACTTTACTAATTATTCGCTTACATTAGAAAAACAAAAACTTATAGCAAAAAATCACTTCAAAAAATCTATCATTTTAAATTATGAAGGCGGCACATTTACAGTATCGATGGAGTTATTGTCTTATTGTAAATTAATGGAATCTGAAAGCCATTACGAACAATACATTATTATTGACGACAATGATATCCCAATTGAAATAACAAACTTAGATGAGTTTTATACACAGGCTCGTAGGCTATATTACAAATACTGTAAACAATATCTAAATGAGTATAAACGTTTAATTAACAAAAAAGACGTAAAGGGTATTGTATTTGATGAGTAGCGGAGTATTAGTCTTTGCTAACAATAACGGAACTATAGATTATTGTAAGCAAGCAACGTTTCTTGCAAAGCGTATTCGTAAGTATATGGATTTACCTACTTGTATAGTTACGACTGACAAAGACTACAACTTCGAAACCGGTGTGTTTGATAAGATCGTTTATGTTGATGATACAAAAAAGATTAATAATCGAATATATAATGATGCAACTAAATCTGTTACATTAAATTTTAAAAATAATTTACGTCCGTTGGCGTACGATCTTTCACCGTACGATAATACGTTTTTAATGGATACTGATTATATAGTTTCCAGTAATTATTTAAAAGGGTTTTTGCAGCAGTATGAAGATTTTTTAATTTTTAAAGATGGCATTAATATAGGATATGAAGATAGTGCCGATACGTTTAAGTACATAGGTAAAAATAGTATTGACTTTTATTGGGCTACAGTAGTTTATTTTACCAAATCAAATAAGAATAAAGTATTTTTTGACTTATTAAAACATATACAAGAAAATTATTATAATTATGCAGTAAATTATAACTTGCAAAATACAATGTATAGGAACGATCATGCATTTAGTATTGCAATTCACATAATGAATAATTTTGGACAGTCTAATATTTTCAAAACTTTTCCAACTCCTATAATTTATACATTAGACAAAGAAGAATTATTAGAAATTAACGGTACAGAATTAACATTATTATCTCGAAACTCGGATAAAGTTAATACTATATTGCATAAAACAAAAGACATAGACGTGCATGTAATGAATAAGTTTAGTTTAGAAAAGTTAATACCATGAGTAACGGTTTTCTTTTATTTGCTCAAAATAACTCAACAACAGATTATGTGCGACAAGCATATGCATTAGCATGTAGTATAAAAGCTACACAAAAGACTCATTCCGATGTTTGTTTAATCACTGATAAAGATATTAGTGACAAGTATTCAAAAGTTTTTGATCAAGTTATAGTCATACAGTCCGACGATGCATTAAACAGTGAATGGAAGATTGAAAACAGATATAAAATTTATGATCTCAGTCCGTATGACGAAACTATTGTGTTAGATACCGATATGTTAGTATTATCAGATTTGTCAGATTACTGGGAAGATTTTTCAACACACAATCTTTGCTTTACTACTGACGTAAGAACATTTAGAAATAAACCTATAACAACCGGACTATGGTATTACAGAAAAGCATTTGTGAGATTTGAGCTACCTAATACATACGTTGCACTACATTATTTTAAAAAAACAACTCTAACAAAGATGTTTGCAAAATATTTAGAAATTATTAATAAAAATTGGGAAGTAATATATGGTACATTTACCGGCGGCAATGCTTTTCAAAACTGGGCAAGTATTGATGTTAGTGCTGCATTAGCAATTCGAGTTTTAGATATCGAAAAAGAAGTTACACCAAAGAATTCTGTAATCAATTTTACTCATATGAAAGTATACCATCAAGAGTTTGATAATTTACAAAATAATTGGCAAGATTACGTTACTACCTATATGACAGATGAATTAGAACTTTTTATTGGCAACTATAAACAAGATGGAGTTTTTCATTATATTGAAGATTCGTTCTTAAGCGATAAAATTATAAAAAAATATGAAAAGTATTTGAATTATGCAGAATTATAAAAAGAGAATTGCTTATCTAAATAAAATTAATAATAAAGTACCTATCTGGTATTGCGAATATGATAGCGAGTCTAACGATATTATATGCGTTACAACACTTGATAATAAAACGTCTACACGAATTGAAGTTTCACATGATACTGCAATGAAGTTTAATAGTGGAGAAAACCATTTATATCAATATTTTGTTAATATTGAAAATAATACTGTCGAAATTAAACAACAATTTTTAAAGCCTAAAACAACAACATTTTTTGAAGTAACACAACAAACAGACATATGTGATATTACAATACAAAAAGACTATAAAAACAACAAGTGGAAATTTATTTGTAATAATGTTGAGAACAATATTGACGGATTATTACATTTCAGCATTACTCAGAAAGACAACCCAAATTTGCTATATAGAAGTATAACGATTTCTGTAAACGAGATAACTGATAATAATGTAGAAGTTGACTTTACAGAACATGATAAAAATACTAAAGACTATAGTGTGTTTACAGTTAAAAAGTTTCAATCGTATACATTAGAGGAAAAATATGCATCAAACACTTAAAGTAAAAGATTTAGATATAATATATCTGTCTTACGACGAACCAAACGCAGAAAAAAATTATGCAGACTTACTTACAAAAGTACCTTGGGCAAAGCGTGTACACGGAGTAGAAGGTTCAGATGCTGCACATAAGGCTTGTGCTAAACTTAGTAACACAGATCGATTTATTACTATAGACGGCGACAACATAATTAATCCTAAGTTTCTGCAAGAGGAAATACATTTTCATGATAGTGCAGATATTAATAAGGCTGTTATCAGTTGGACTGCTAAAAATTCAATTAACAATTTAATGTATGGTAATGGCGGCATTAAGTGTTGGCCAAAAGATCATGTGTTAAATATGCAAACACATGAAAATGCTGAACCAGATAATCTCAAAGCACAAGTAGATTTTTGCTGGGACATGGAGTATATACAACAAGATACTTGTTATTCGATGATAATGAATAATTATACTCCTCATCAAGCGTGGCGTGCTGGGTTTCGCGAAGGCGTTAAGATGGCACTCGATGAAGGCAAACAACTGTCCAAAGACGGATTATTATCTCAACATTGGAAAAATCTAAATAGACTCTATATTTGGACAATGGTTGGTTGCGATACTATAAACGGCGACTGGGGAGTACTTGGAGCAAGAGCAGGTTTGTATATGGCTATGTGTACAGATTGGGATTTTATACAGGTAAGAGACTTTGAACATTTAAACGACTTATGGAAACAGTCCTTTGAATCGATCGAAAACGTTGAAGACGAAATTGTTGAATACGGTATCAAACTGATTAATGCACTTGAGATTCCAATTGCTGAAAATCCGTTATCGGCTCAACAGAGTAAATTTTTTAAAACAGTTTATCGAAACCCTCCAAGATTAGTATCTCCTAAAGTTATCAAAGCAGTTCCGGCAGCAAAAACAGAATACGATATTGTAATGATAACATATAATGAAGAACATATGAATCAAAATTACAAAAGATTATTAGAAAGATTTCCTTATGCAAAGCGTATACACGGAGTAGATGGAATTCATAATGCACATATAAAAGCAGCAGAGTTATGCACAACTGATATGATTTGGATAGTTGACGGTGATGCTGTTATTGACGACGATTTTAATTTTAACTATTCTGTTCCTAAATGGGACTTAGACACTGTGCATGTATGTAATAGTAAAAATCCTATTAATGATTTAATTTACGGTTATGGTGCTATTAAACTATTTCCAAGAGAACTTACTCTTAATATGGATAAGTCTAAGCCGGATATGACTACCAGCATAAGTACTAAATTTAAAAAAGTATACGAAATAAGTAATATTACTGAATTTAATACAAGTCCGCTAAACACTTGGAAAAGTGCATTTAGAGAATGTTGTAAACTTTCAAGCAAAGTAATAGACAGACAAAAAGACGACGAAACAAACGAACGATTAAATATTTGGTGTACAGTTGGTAACGATAGGCAATACGGAGAATATGCAATTGATGGCGCCAATCAAGGCAGAAAATACGGTGAATACTATCGTGATTCATTGCAAGATCTGCGTAGAATAAATGATTTTATGTGGTTAGAGGAGAAGTTTAATGAGCATTACAAATAAAGAATTTTTACATGGATTACAAGAATATAGTGAATTTAAAACAGAAAGTTCAGTTGCACAAAATGTAAAATCTTTCTTAGATATTTTATATGCAGAGGATCAAAAGTCTGCTTTTGTTAATCATTTCTTGCCAAAGGATCTTGCAAATATTTACGGATCTGATAATTTTGAGCAAGACCTTATTGTATATCTTTTAAATAATTATGAAGGCAACGATACTCGTTATTTTAGATTTATTAAGGACTTTATCAAAAAAGATAAAGACATGAATATACTTTCAGATGCATTGAGTAGAAGTCAAATTAAGAGTAAGATATGGTTAGTAAATGAGCTTGAAAAAATATCTAATCATTATGGCAATGTTGTACTATTAGCTGGATGGTACGGACAGTTAGTTGAGTTGTTTGGAGACAGCGTAGACAAGATTACATTTAAAAAATTTAGAAACGTTGAAATTGACATAGATGCATGTAACGAAAGTGACTATAATTTTAACTTACGTCGAATGGATGATTATAAAGTAAAATCTATACATGGCGATATCAATAATCTTAATTTGCACGGAAGCGGGTATCAGTGGGACGTGGAAAATTTCAAGTCTGAAGAAAAATATAACGAGCAATTTTACCCAGACCTAATTATAAACACAAGTGCTGAACATATGACAACTGAATGGTTTAATCAAATTAGATTTAATCCTTGGAAAGATCATAAACCTATTGTTGCTATACAAAGTAATAATTATTTTGACTTAGAAGAACACGTAAATTGCGTACATAGTATTAATCATATGAAAAAAATATTTCCTATGAGTAAAATATTATATGAAGGCGAATTACAACTTAAAGGTTATAAAAGAGTTATGTTGATCGGCGAAGCATAATGAAACGAATACTATGTATCGGCGACAGTCATACTGCTGGACATAATAGACACACTACTGTTCGCAACCCTGACGATATTGTAACTCCTAAAAATTGGTCAGCCTATTTACAAAAAGCATTTCGTGATTTAGAAGTTTGGAATTTAGCATTATCAGGCGGAAACAACTTTTTTACCGGTATAGTACTTGATAGTTTTTTAGAAACTTATACTCCTGATGTAGTACTTTATCAGATATCTGATCATAGAAGATTTATAAAAATAAAAGATAAAACTAAATTAAATTTATTAGAAAATACAAATTGTTTTGCTCCTAATTATTACGGATTAAAAAGAGTCACTTATCCTTTCGGAAGATTGGTTAGTCCAAGAAGCTTCGACCAGCTCGCCAGGCGAGAAGTAAATCGTCTGTATGCAGCTTTATCAGATGACGATATTGTATATTTAAATACTATTGCAGTGGAAAGGAACCTTTTAAAATTACAGAATATTCCACATTACGCATTTTATTGGCGAAAAGAAGATGTTGCTATTACAAGCTACGATAGTGTAGAAAATATATTAGGATCACAGTTTCACAGTTTTGTTGATGATAACGGATCTCACTTAAATACTACAGGACACGGACTTGTTTACAATAATATTATTCATACAAAGGTAGTAAACTTATTATGATAGATTTAAAGGATCTCCCTGTTAGGGAATTACAAAAAGAAAGTGCAAGAGCCCTAAGCACAATACAGGCTACCAATAATAATATTTGGCAGTTTAATAAAAAAGCTCATCACAATAGTCATAATTGGTATTGTGCTGTAATAGACTGGTATATTGATCAATATGGAGATTTGCCCAGTAAAGCAGGCCCTGGCAAAGATGTAAAATTGGTGTTAGATGTATGAGGAAAAAAGTATTTTGTTTTGGATGCAGTTTTACTAACGGCACACATCGAGAGGAAAAAGACTGGAAAGTTTCATATCCGTATCAGCTATCATTATTAATGCCAAATGTAGATGTTTATAATTTTGGGATATCTGGCGGTAATAATATACTGAATGACCTAATAATTAAAAAAGCATATGAGGAATTTAATGTAGATTTTTCTATTGTACAGTTTACACACCCAAATAGGTTTTATTTTTCATTAGACAACAGTTCTGAAAAAATAGGCATTCGGTACGGGGTTGAGCAGCTAACTGATAATTATTACCTGTTAAACAATGATTACGTTGTAACATATTTTAATGTTTTTACGCCGGCATCCTTGAAAGGCGTGCCGCACCGAATCACTAAGGCCGACATTAAAAAAATGAGTAACCTGTATAAACTGCTACCAGCAAACCAAATAAAGCATATAAATGAAACAGCTTATCTGTCAACATTATATAGATTAAAAGACAAGCAGCATTATACTTGGTCTTGGAACAAAGAAACGTTGGGTACTAATGTAGTACCTGATAGACTAAAATTACAATGCTATGAAGACGACACTAAACATTTGACTCAATTAGGTAATCAAGTACTTGCAGGATATTTAAAAGGTACAATAGTGTAAATGTATAGATATGAAGAAATCAAAGAAGTACATTTAGAAATTACGCAAAAGTGTCAAGCGGCTTGTCCTATGTGCGATCGTAACATGA
>ERZ1048068.416-NODE-416-length-39612-cov-11.605531_pt1 | contig 39612 bp, 32 predicted proteins | sample MGYA00383098_ERZ1048068 | MGnify/ENA primary metagenome ERZ1048068 (study PRJEB29581, sample SAMEA5548368) | metagenome | biome: marine; feature: coastal; material: water | depth 1 m | study: Short-term variability in the microbial, nano- and picoplankton... | reverse complement strand
ACCCAAAACACGGGTAATAAGAGCAAAGTTAACAGACCGTATATTCGGCGCATTTAAATGTCACCATCAAACCACTGCCAGCGCGCAGTATACTCAACCCGGCCCGTAGGTCGCCTCGATCTCTAGAAATGCCGCCAAAGTGACTGGGCCCGGTGCTATTGCGTGAGCCACGGCGAAGATGCGGGCTTAAACATTATCTGATGTATTTCAGGCAAGGTCTGTCAGTTGGGGATAGTGATCAGAGCCTAGGGAGCATGGCAGTCGTGGGTTTTTATCCTTGCAGGGCGAGCGGTTCACGGGCGATAGTAACCGGCAATGCGCCGCGCTTTGCTGCGAAGTCTGCGCTGCATCGGTAGGCGAGCCTCGGTTGTAGGCCACTGCAAAGTTTTACAGGCTTTTCATAGTTGAGTGATTCATGCGTAAACATAAGCTCTCCTGTTTTCTCATTGTGTGCAACGAAGGTGACCGACTCGATCGCTGTCTCAAGGGACTCGCGGGGTGGGTAGACCAACTGGTTATTTTAGATAGCGGAAGCTCGGACGATACCGTGGAAATAGCCAAACGCTATGGCGCAGAGGTTCATTGCACGGATTGGCCCGGTTTTGGAGCGCAGCGCAATCGAGCGTTGACCTATTGTCAGCATGAATGGGTGTTGAATATCGACGCTGATGAAGAGGTTACAAGAGAGCTGCGGGCTGAAATCGATCAATTTTTGAGCCAAGATGCCATCAAAGAGACCTTGGTCAAGATACCCTGGCAAACGATTTTATTTGGTAAGGCGGTTAACTTTGGTCGGTATGCATCGCCTCAGGGGAAGCTGTTTTATAAAAAAGGGGCGCGCTTTAAAGATGCCGCGGTGCACGAAACGTTGATCTTGCCCACTGAAACAGTTCACCGTTTGAGGGCCAAATTATTGCATTACAGTTGGCGTGATTATCGTCACCTTCAGGAAAAGCATATCCAGTACGCAGCGCTCAGTGCTGCTGATAAATTTAAATCGGGGAAACGCAGCTCTCTCCCCTACGCAAGCCTACGATTTTTTACTGACTTCACTCAGCAGTACCTGCTTCGGTTGGGCTTTCTAGATGGCTGGAGGGGTTTTTTGCTGGCTCTCGTACTGGGGCAATATGCCTTTAATAAATACGCAGGGCTGGTGGTTTTACAGCGCAGCACTCCTGTAAGCCAGGAGGGGCCTTTGTGATTTGTGACAATGTGACTCGATGCGCCTGCGCCGCGCTTAAATTACGGTCGCCCGAGATCTCCGCTCCATGACCAACGTCAGTGTATTTATTGTCACCTTGAACGAGGCAGACACCATCGGTGCTACGGTCAAAAGTGTCGCCGGCTTCGATGAGGTTATTGTCGTTGACTCTGGCTCAACCGATGACACAGTGGCAATCGCTCGCCGTGAAGGTGCCCGGGTCTTACACCACGATTGGGAGGGGTTTTCTCAGCAAAAAGCCTTCGCTATGGGCTTATGCCGCAACGAATGGTGTTTAAATCTCGATGGCGACGAAGTTGTGCCGCCTTTACTCTTGCAAGAACTCAAGGCCTTGATTGCCTCAAATGAATGGGACCTTATCCGCCTGCGCATTGAAGACATATTCATGGGCGCTCCTATGCATCCTAGGTCTCGTAAACGGGCCATTACCCGTGCCTTTAAAAAGTCACTCGTGCGCTATCCAAGTGATCGACGGGTTCACGAAAACATTCAGGGAGAGGGTCGGCAGGTTACGACTCAGCACACACTGACCCACTGGGGGTACAACGACCTAGGGGTCTACGCGACCAAACACGTGCACTACGCGAAGCTACGGGCACAGGACAAATTTCTTGCAGGAAAACGCTTCAGCGGTGTGAAATTACTGTTTATTTTCCCGGTCACGTTTATCAAGGTTTATCTGTTGCGCGGACTTATTTTTTCGGGTTGGCGTGGCTTGGTGCAAGCGACAGTCGAGTCCTTTTATGCGTTTATGAAAGAGGCCTATCTTTGGATGATCGAGAGAGACTCTGGCCGCTCCTAGCTTTTCACTTCAGGGGTGCTAGGTAGCACTGTCGTCGTTCAGCTGCAGAGTGCGCAATACCTCATCGACTTTGTTAATGACCTGAGACAGCGAAATGTCTTCCATTAACTGCGCACCTTTGAGCCTGGTGCCCCACTTTAGTGTCTTTGATGATTCTGGTTTAAGACGTTCTAGATTTTTGTGATAAGCGTCGATGGTTAGATTCTGATATTTATAGGGTCCCGTTCGCTGCGGGTTGCTGTGGGCATATAGCCCTATTGTTGGGGTATTTTGTGTAACAGCCATGTGGGCGGTCCCGCTGTCAGGTGCTATGACAAGACCGGCCTTTGCCACGACCGCCAGCAACTGCTTGAGGCTTGTTTGGCCGGCGAGATTAATCACATCGCAGTTTGCTGAGGCGACAATTTTTTGGGCTAACACGACTTCGGCTTCCGCTGGTGAGGCGGTTAGTACCACCCCATAGCCTCGGGTTTGGAGATGTTCGGCAAGTGCTGCATAGCGATCGACTAACCAGTTGCGTTCCGGATTACTGGCAGAGGGTGCAATCACCGCATAAGGCTGGTGTTCAGTGAGACGCTCTCTCACCCAAAGATGGTCTTCTTGGGCAATAGGAATGGCCCATGTGGGCTCAAAAGGCGGAACGCCCAGGGCATAGGCGAAATGCTGAAAGCCTTCGAGCACATGGGGCCTATCTGGCATGGTTGCTCGCCGGTTCACGACCAAGCCGTGCAGCTCTTTTGATAAGTGCTTGGGAAATCCCCATTTCGCTTTTGCCGGCACAGCCGCAGCTAACAGGTTGGCCCGAAAAGAAACCTGCATGTGCAGTAGTACATCGAACGGTTCAGGAATCGCCTTGAGCACATTTCTGAACCCGGCCAGTCCCAGTTTCTTGTCAAATATAATGAAGTTTATCCCGGGTAAATCGCCAATGAGTGCGGCTTCAGTTCGCCCGATGATCCAAGTAATTTCATCCTCGGGGGCATGACGCTGTATAGCTTGAACCGTTGCAACTGCATGGCAGACGTCACCAATGGCAGACAGGCGTATCAGACCTATGCGGCGTCCCTTAGGTTTTACCATGCCGCTACCTGATTCCTTTGTGCAGACCTGTTTTTTGCCTCGTAGGCTTGACACTGACGGTGGCACTCCAACGACACTTTGGGAAATATTGTTAAACAGTTCGCCATTGATTTAAGTGGCCTTCGAAATCACAAAGCGCCTAGTGTACGCTCAGTTAGGCTGGGAGCGGAACGTGGTGTTTGAGCAACCCCCAGAAAGCGAGGCTGCCGATGACGGCGGGCAATGTGAGTGTACGAGACATGAAAGCCGAGATAATTAACGTCGATGCTGGAAAAATATTGTTCGACGCAACCTGCGTGGTTAATCCGACCCGCGCTTTATTTGACAGCGCTCATTGGTCAAACCGCGAGGCTATTTCCGACGGGCGTGGAGCTGCACATTTCGTCGAGTACGAGGGCCAACGTTGGCTATTGAAGCCTTATTACCGTGGTGGCTTTATTCGAAAACTGTCTGAGAAATCGTACGTCTTTACCGGATATGAGCGCACGCGCATGTTTAGAGAGTTTAGGTTGCTCCAGTCTTTAATCGCGCTCGGGCTGCCGGTCCCAAAGCCGGTTGCTGTATTGGCTCAGCGTTCAAGTTGGCGCTACTCAGGGGCCATCATTCTCGAACGTCTCGATAACGTAACGTCGCTTCAGCGCCTAGTAGAAAATGAAGCCGTGAGGGGGGCGCAGTGGCAAGCTGTCGGTAGAACGGTAGCGCTATTTCACGATAACGGGGTAAATCATACCGACTTGAACGCTAGCAATATTTTATTGCGAGACGATGAGGTATTTATTATCGATTTTGATGGCTGCACCTTGAAGCCGGCCACGGGCGGCAGGTCTCGACGCGTTAATCTTGAGCGACTGCATCGCTCGCTGCTAAAGCAGCGGCAATTTTCTCAGGGATTGTCAGCAAAAGGTTGGTCACTTCTGGTATCGGCATATCACGATCAAGCCCGAATTTGATGTGGCCACACCGAGGTGTGGTTGAGTCGGGAGCAGTTGGTGAAAATTATGAGAAAGCGTCCCACTTTGGGTGCGAGCTGCTAAATGGTTAGCCCGCTGCAGGTGCTACCGGTGCCTGCGCAAGATAAGCCTGGATTCGCTGGGCGCTATCACGTCCTGAGGTAACGGCCCCCTCCATCCACCCATACCACCGTCTTGAGACATCGCCACCTGTAAAAATGACGGGGGGAGGGTTGTCTGCGAGCTGATGCCAGCCTTCGTGCTGTTTGGGCGCGGCAGATAGCCATGTTCCTTGTGCCAGTGGATCATTGAGCCAGTCATGGGACAAAAATTCATTGTGCCACTGGAGGTTAGGGTGTCTGGAGCGGACGGCTTGCCAGGATTTTTCCAAAGCACTGTCGTGGCAGGGGTCGGCAACCGCGAAGGTGGCAATCGCTGATGTTGAGGCCCCTTGTCGGCTGTAGACCTCTACAGCATTCGGCCATCCTGAGGAGTGAATAGGCTCGGGACAGCTGACCGAAGCCCAGCCTTTTGCGGCGGCGCCCGGGTGTTTCTCTTGAATGGCCCGGCGGGCGGCGCTTCCAATCTGAGCGTCTATATCCAGTGATGAAAGGACATTGACGGGAAGGGTGATGATGAGTGCTTTTGTGAGCAGCGTTCCATTAGGGCCTGCGATCTCAAAGCCCTCAGAGGTCTGTTGGATGCGTTGAACTCGCCAATCTAGGCGTATTTCCTTAGCCATGGTTTTCGCAATAGCCAAAGCCAAGGCTTGTGCGCCGCCACCAATACGTTGCTCATCTGCTTGAAAGGCCTCCTTTGCACCACCAAAAGCCGCAACGTCATGCAGCACATTGATGGTGCTGTAGCGATGGGGGTCGGCTCCATGTAAAGCGAAGCCGTCCGCGAGGAGAAGATCTTTGGCAGCGGCGCATTCAGGACAGGCGCTTAGGTAGTCTGAGAACGATAAATCTAAGTGGCTCACCGCCCGATACCAATCGGGTCTTGTTGGGTCGACTTGCGCTGCGTCTGCATCTATTTTTTTTAGCAAGGTCTGATAGTCGGCGCTAACGTCTTGGGGGAGCGCGCTGACGAGGTCTTTGCAGCCGTCTGGTACAACCAGGGGTAAGTGGTAGCGCTTGAGCTCCTCAACCATAGTGGGATGGGCCGCCGGAATGACCCATTCCGCGCCAAGATCGACACTGAGGCCGGTGTTAGCAAAAGGCGCCGTCCATGTTCGGCCGCCGACCCGATCACGGGCCTCCAGTACTGTAACTTGGATGCCGGCTGCGACAAGCTCACGGGCTGCGACAAGTCCAGCTAACCCAGCGCCAAGGATGGTGACCTCGGATTTGTCTTGCATGGAAAAACTCCTTACACCAGGACGCCATGGCGATACATAAACGCTTTTAAAAATGCTGTAAACAAACCTCATATTAAACACTGAGTGCAGTGTTGCCGAGAAAGCTCCGCTGAAACAATGACCTGAAGACAGCCTAGAGCGAGTTTGAAAATTTTTTGGACCCGGCTGCAAGCGTGGTTGAGCACGACAATATCAATTTACGGAGGTGTCTGGGCAGGTCAATCTTACCGACCAAAAACCCGATTGAGATACCTCCAGATCAGGGGGCAGTGGCTCCGCGAGCTTATTTCTGGTTGGGTACCATGATGCCGCTTTTGATAGTTCCAAGGTCGCCGTGTTGGTCTAACTTAGCGACCTTAGGATGTTCAGCACTCGATCAAATTGACAGGCATCTCGAGTACGTTAATGGCGAGGCCACCCCTAGCGGTCTCTTTGTATTTTTCCTGCATGTCACGTCCTGTGTCGCGCATGGTGCGAATGACCTGATCCAAGGATACAAAGTGCTTGCCGTCACCTCTCAGGGCCATTCTGGCAGCGCTGATCGCTTTAATAGCGCCCATCGCATTGCGTTCAATACAGGGCACTTGAACCAGCCCGCCGATAGGGTCACAGGTGAGGCCAAGGTTGTGTTCCATGGCAATTTCTGCGGCATTCTCTACCTGCTGAGGAGTCCCGCCTAAAGCATCAGCAAGGGCTCCCGCCGCCATTGAGCAGGCAGAACCCACTTCGCCCTGACATCCGACCTCAGCCCCTGATATGGAGGCATTAATTTTATACAAGGTGCCAATGGCGCCTGCCGTTAGTAGGAAGCGGCAGATATCCTCATCCCGAGCGCCCTTGCAATGCGCAAGATAATACTTAAGTACGGCAGGTAGTATGCCTGCTGCGCCGTTAGTGGGCGCTGTGACAATGCGTCCTCCCCCTGCGTTTTCCTCGTTGACCGCCAGGGCATAGAGCGTCACCCAATCCATGGTGTTGAGGGACTCGTCGCCCAAAGAATCCCCTTGACGCTTGAGTTGGCGGTGGAGTTGAGCGGCCCGCCGTTTGACTTTGAGCCCCCCCGGCATCACACCTTCAGTACTGCAGCCCCGGGTGATACAGGCATCCATAACGTCCCACAGCTCCAGTAACCTTTGGCGGATTTCAGTTTCGGGGCGCCAAGCACATTCATTGCTCATCATCAGTGCAGGGATTGATAGCCCATGCTCGCTGCACAGGGCCATCAACTGATCAGCGCTAGTGAAGGGGTAGGGCGTGGGCGTGGGATCATCGACAATAATGTCGGTCTGGTCTGCTGTCTCGTCAACAACAAAACCGCCACCTACCGAAAAATAAACGCGGCTTACTAGGGGGCTTTGGGTCTTACCAAAGGCCGAGAAACGCATACCGTTGGGGTGAAAGGGCAGAGTCTCGGTGCGATGCATGATGAGATCATCACGATAGTTAAAGTCGACTTCGTGGTAGCCCAGCAAAAGGATTTTTCCTGCTTCGCGTACCTGTGCTACACGGGCTGGAATGCTCTCGACATTAACTGTCTCGGGAGTTTCGCCAGATAAACCCAGGATAATCGCTTTCGGCGAACCGTGACCGGCCCCAGTAGCCCCAAGGGAGCCAAAAAGTTCTACGGTTACTCGGGTGCACTCAGTGATCTGCGCAGTGTCTTCCAATGTTTTAGTAAACAGACGCGCGGCATTCATGGGCCCTACCGTGTGGGAGCTGGAAGGTCCAATACCGACTTTAAATAAATCAAAAACACTAATCGACACGGTCTTAATCCTGTGCCCTGAAACGCCTGTGAGCTTAACGTTGCAGCGATGGGTGCGCTACTGCCAAAAACGCCGTGTGGTGACGTTTTTAAGCACGGTGATTTCCCCATAAGCGGCTCAACCAGCGGCACTTTTGTGCTTTGACGCAGCTCGGAAGGCAAGCCGCGTCAATCCTGACCAAAAAAAGTGACGCGTTTCACTGTCTGTGCGGTGCCGGGTGGACTTCTAAGTATGAGGCGGTTGTTATGCATCACTCTTTGAAATTTTGACGGGTGATACACCCAGAGGTGCTGAGGTGTCGGCAGCTTTATTCATGGCTAATGCCCGGAGCACGCGTTCCAAAGACCCCCGCTGTGTACTACTGCGTGGTCATGGGTTCAGCGTGTTGTGTGCATGGTTGTTAGTTGGGTTATTCGGTTGTGAGAGCTCCACCAGCGAGCCTGCTGTCGAGCTTAAGCCCACTGATCGCGCCTATTTAGAGGCGCTTGTCGCTGAGCAAATACTTACGCTCCCTTCAAAAATCGACAAATACACCGAGCTTACTGGAGTGAGTGTCATACCCTCAGGACTTCGATACAAACTTCGCATGATTCACATGCCCGCTCACACCGTAGACCACGGCACGCTGAAGACCACCCGAGTTAACATTACCCAAAAAAGCTGCAGTGACGATAAAGAGCGATTCGAGCTCGAGGCGGGAGTCGCTCGCCACTATGTCGTTTATGGCATGGAAGACTTACCGGCGGGCAGATTTTTCGTCTCAGATGCAGCCTGTCGGTCTCAGTAGCTGAGCTGTGGCGCTGCGGCGGTTGTAGCAGTTAACTCCATTCATCGCTGCCTTTATCCTGCTACCAAGGTGAAGGCTTTTTCGCCCTTACTATTTGAGGGGGTGCTCAATAAGCAGTGTCGGTATGTCCAGAACATGTGACTTGATGGTGCAGACTCGGGTGCCTTTTTTTCGTCCTTCTCTTACTTCAGAGACCTCAACGCCTGTGTCATAGAGTCGCTGACGTGTGGCATCAATGTCGGCAGTTTTCAGGGCCAGTCCCCAAAGGCTATCCATCGCCTCAGACTTCTTTGAGGCAATGACTTCGATACTCATTGAGCTGGCGCGAAAGAACAGCTGAGTCCCCCCCCATTGCGGTACTTCCTGTTCCAGCGCAAGGCGAATGCCCAGTTGATCACCGTAAAACCGTTTCGCGGCCTGCGCGTCTTGAGTCTGGACTACCACATGATCGACAGCGCTGATGGGTGCCGCTGCAGTGACCGGTGCCGGGGGTAGGAAGGATTCAGGGTCGTGGCATATACAGAAGGAAAAAATACCCCTTGCGGCGGCAGGATCCCAGAATAGATTGCTCCAATGGCGGGTATTACCACTTAAGTCATCGATGCCGTGGCTGGGGACTGGATCGCTGACTTCGAGTCCAGCACTTCTGGCACGCTGTAAAAATGCGCTGCTATTTTCGGTGCCAAATACCAGCCCGCCTAGGGCGTTAGGCTTTGATTTTAGTATCGCCGTAACCGCGTCAGCCCCTATGCCAGATCCTTGAGCGGCCAACAGTTCAATGTAGGTATTTTCTAGGTTAAACAGAGTGTTGGCCGTGCCATAGTCGGGATGACTGCCTTGCCAGCTGGGATCACGTCCTAATAAAAGCCCGTAATCCTTGCTCGCTTGAGCGAGGTCCGAAACGGCAATGATAAGGTGATCAACGGTGGTGTCCTGTGAGCTCAATGTAGGCTACTCCAAAAGAAAAAATGAGACTGCGGTATTAGCCTTGTTCGTACCTGGCCTGACGCGGGGGCTCCAAGTCTACAGGGACAAGGCCGGTGATTTCTCGCTATTTGGGGGAGTAGCAGTCGACCTGAGTGGCTGGGTCGCGCGATCGAGGCGCTGGGGACATCAAGTTCCTTCTGGCTTGCCGATGGGCGACGTGCCATGGCGGTCTCGCCACATGGCGATTAGCAGTGACAGCATCATGAAGAACATGACACCAGAAAAAGGCAGCGCGCCAATAATCATGACGGACCGCAGTGCTTCCAGCCCTCCCACCATGAGCAGGGTGATGATGACCAGCCCTAAAAGTAAACTCCAGAGCACAATGTGCTGCGAAGCGTGCTCCTGCTCGACGCCGCCGGAGACGATGGTATTGACGACCAATACCGCCGAGTCTGCAGAGGTGATCAGATAAGTTAGCAAGAGCAGCACACAGAGGCAGGTTATGGGGAATACCCAGGGCGCTTGAAACAGCACATCAACCGTTGCAAACAATTGCGCCGACAGATCGGCGTCCAAGATACTGCCCTGAGCAATTCCTGAAAGCTCTAAGTCCAGCGCTGTACCGCCGATAATACAAAGCCAGGCAAAGCACATGAGCGATGGCAGTATGATGGCTCCGATAGCGTACTCGCGCAGGGTGCGGCCGCGGGATACTCGGGCTAGAAACAGCCCAACAAATGGGGTGAAGGCGATCCACCACGCCCAATAAAAGATGGTCCAGTTAGATTGCCATTGCGCAAGCTCCAGCCCCTCCTGGGTTGACGGATCAGACCAAACCGTTGATGACATGGCGGGTAACGCTGCAAGGTAGTCATAGAGCCCTTGAACGAATACTTCTCCGGCGAACCAAGTCGCACCGAAAATCAGAAATATCAGTAAAAGAAGCCAAGAGAGCACCATATTTAAATTGGAAAGCCACTTAATGCCTCTGCCTAGTCCTGAGAGGGCTGACATCATGGCAGCTATTACAATGATGCCCACCGCAACTGCCAGGCCCAGCGTGGTGGGCTCATTTTCCTGAATAATCCATGACCAATGGGTAATGTGATGGGCCCCATAAGCCAATTGTGTCACCCCGTAACCAATAGTGACCGCGATGCCGATTAAGGTCGCAAGAATCGCAGCAGTATCAACGATACCCCCTAAAACGGTGTTGCTACGTGCACCTAACAGGGCACTAAAAGGTGAGCGTATTGTTAGCGGCATGCCCCGGCGGTAAGAAAAATAGGCCAGAGAAAGGCCGACAACCGCATAACAGGCCCAAGGCGTTAAACCATAGTGCAACAATGTCCACTTGTAAGCGGGGCGAACATTGCCCGCTGTTAATGCCTCGGCGTTGCCCATAATGACATCGGGGTTGTTGCCAAAGTGGTAAAGGGGTTCTGCCGTCGAATAGGTGAGCATCCCAACGCCAATACCTGCACCAAACATCATAGAGAACCATGCGAACCGGCTAAATTCCGGCTGTGTATCAGGCATACCTAAACGCTGGGACCCTGTGCCGGGTAACAACGCCAAAATAATACATAAGCTCATGAACAAAGCCGTCGCACTTATGTACCAAACCCCAAAGACCTCGATCGTGGCAGTCTGTACAGCAAGGAGCGTGTCAGCCGCGTTGGGTGTTGTCGCCGTCCAGAGCACTAAAAGTACAATGATCAACTTCACTGATACTGCGATGCCGCGGTTATATCCGCGATAAAAACCTGAGGTTTCGACATGGGTCACTGGCTCAAACGACACGGTTAAACTCCTGTTGACCTTGAATCTTGCACCGGTACCTTCAGAGCAGCTACGAGCGCGTTGTATAAGTGAATCTTGTTTTTTTATCGTTATATAACGGATTCACCGAGCCCATCCGTTGTGGCCTAAAGTATCAGACCCGCTATGTATTGCCAGTGCTGACGTCAAACACTCCCCGTGGTAGGGCGCTAGGCAGGTGACCAAGGTTTTCTTGGCGTAAAAGCGCTTTGATTACTCCGCGACGATTGTTAATTTACGAAAAAGTTCTGGCTGAGGCGTTGGGCGGTTTGCTGGAATTCCGTTGGATTTTTTAAAGATGAGGGTGTTGCGCGTGTTTCGAATATTACTGGTTGCTTTACTCACTGCGGTGCATCTGCCGAATGCTCAGGCTCAGCCATCGGTCGCGCCTTTTGCACAACGTCCTGCCATTGAAAACAGTTTACTGGCTGAGCGTCTCGATGAGTTGCTCCCAAAACTCATGCGAGAACAGAATATCGACCTTTGGCTAGTGATCGCCAGAGAGTACAACGATGACCCTGCGTTTTTGTCGCTGGTACCGAAACCCCGATTTACAGCACGCAGAACGACGATGCTGCTCTTTCACGATAGGGGTGTCGAAAAGGGCGTTGAGCGACTTACGATTAGTCGCTACCCCCTAGGGGAGCTGTACGAGCCAGCTTGGCAAGGGGGAGATCTTGACGCTCAATGGCGGCGCTTAGCTGAGTTGATTGAGGCGCGGGATCCTAACAGCATTGCAATCAATGTAAGTGATACATGGCCTGTGGCTGACGGTTTGAGTCATGGGTTATATAAAAAATTGGAAACAGCTTTGGGGCCAGACTTATCGGCGCGTTTGGTTTCTTCTGAAAATCTTGTGGTTCGCTGGCTGGAGACACGAATTCCTGCAGAGATCGAGGTTTGGCAGCGGGCTGTGGCCATTGCCCGGAGTACGATTGCCGAGGCCTTCAGCGAGCGTGTTATTACTCCGGGGGTGACCACGCTAGGAGAGGTGGCCTGGTTTATTCGAGAGCGCTTTGAGGCGGCGGGCCTTGCGCCGTGGTTTCATCCAGATGTCAATCGGCAGTGGCAGGGGGCGGACTACGGCAAAGCTGCATTTTTGGGCGCAGGTTATACGCAAACCATTATTAGGCGTGGTGATTTGCTGCATACCGACGTTGGGCTCTGTTATCTCGGTTTGTGCACGGACACTCAGGAAATGGGGTACGTTTTAAAGCTGGGCGAAACAGCACCGCCCGCAGGGCTGGTGCAAGCCATGGCAACCGGTAATCTATGGCAAGACCTACTGACATCGCAGTTTCAAACCGGACGCAGTGGCAACGAAATTTTGGCAGCGGCGCAAGAACTGCTTCATGATAGAAACATCGACCATGCCATTTACACCCACCCACTGGGTGTTTTTGGACATGGACCAGGGCCCACCATAGGTATGTGGGATAATCAGGGGCCAACCCCGGGTCGAGGTGACTGGTTACTCTTTCCTATGACCGGTTATGCCATTGAGGGTCGGGTCACTGTGGCGATCCCCGAATGGAATAATGAACCTGTGCAGATGAAGCTAGAGCAGAGCGCTGTTTACGATGGCGACGAGGTGCGCTACCTGTCGGGCCGACAAACCCACTTACATGTAGTCAGGTAGGTTCCTCTGCTAGGTCCTGTATTTAGCTGTGTTGGTCGACGATGCACCCGCATCCAACGATGGCGTCATGGTGGATGGTGTGGCGATCTGACGAAAGGATGAGTGCCAAACTTTGGGTCAATACCAGCAAAAAAAATGACCCGTCAGGTATTACTCTTGAATGCGCCTTATCGCGCTGAGGCTCCCGGACATCTGATTTTTTGGCGTTATACTCTGAGAGTAACGCGGGCTTAAGACTGAGAGTTGGGGAAAAAAACCAAACATCACAAAGCGCAGCGGCACACACAAAGGAAGAAGAAATAGGAGCAAGGGTTATGGCTATACGATGCCTAAAGGCGGTATTTCTCAGCACTTTCGTCCTATTGAGTATGGCTGCTTGGGCAGAAAAACAAGCTAACGTCGTTCTCGTGCTAATGGACAATTTTGGCTACGGTGAAATTGGCGTATACGGCGGTGGTGTTATGCGAGGCGCTCCTACTCCGCGCATCGACAGCATTGCGAGGGAAGGATTGCAGCTTACCAATTTCAACGTGGAGGCCGAATGCACGCCCTCTCGTTCGGCGCTAATGACGGGTCGATACGGGATTAGAACCCGGCAGCGCGCCAACCAGCCACCGAGAGGGGTTTGGTACGGCATCACTAAATGGGAGGTTACCCTGGCTGAACTTTTGTCCGACGCAGGTTATGCGACGGGCATTTTTGGTAAGTGGCATCTTGGTGATACCGAGGGACGTTTTCCCACTGATCAGGGATTTGATGAATGGATAGGTTTACCGCGGTCATCAGACCGTGCGTTTTGGCCCGACAGCAACAGCTTTCAACCTAACAGCCACCCAAGTGCCAAATTTACTCATGTGATGTCTGCTTCCAAAGGTGAGCAGCCGGTGGAAGGTGCTGTTTATGATAGAGCGAAAAGAGCCATTATTGATCGCGAGATTACCGATCAAGCCATAGATTTTATGACGCGAATGTCGGGAGAAGGAAAGCCTTTCTTCGCGTATTTACCCTATACACAAACCCACGAACCGGTAGACCCCCATCCTGACTTTTATGGCAGCACGGGTAATGGCAGCTTTGCTGATGTTCTCGCCCAGACCGATGTTTACGTGGGTGAGTTGCTGGATACCGTGGAGAGCTTGGGTATACGTGAGGACACCATTTTCATCTTCACTTCGGATAACGGGCGCGAAGGTGTGCCTCGGTCATTTGGGTTTACCGGGCCTTGGCGTAGCGGCATGTTTTCACCTTACGAGGGCTCACTTCGGGTGCCATTTTTGGTGCGCTGGCCCGGCAAGATCCCTCCGGGCAGGGTGAGCAATGAAATGGTTCATCAAATGGATGTGTTCTCCACCGTAGCCAGTTTTACCGGTGTGCAGGTGCCGACAGACCGGGTCATAGACGGTGTCGACCAGTCCGACTTTTTTACGGGGAAATCAGAGCAGTCGGCGCGAGACTCGCTGGTCATTTATATCGGTAACACGCTGTTTGGTGCCAAGTGGCGTAACTGGAAAATTCTGCTGCGGGAAATGGATGAAGATGGTTACGGTATTAAAGAAATGGCCTACCCATCGGTATATAACCTGATCGTCGATCCCAAGGAAGAAGTCCCTGAGCTCAATTACCTTAACGATACTTGGGTCGATTTCCCGTTGTATCAGGTCATTGAAGATCACGAACTTTCGCTAGAAAATGATCCTGGCGCGCCGGGCCCTTAACCGCCTGCGGCGGCTACAATGGAAGAAAGAAAACTTCGTGAGTGTGACGAAAGCGGGAGCTCAGTGATGACGCAGGGTCGGGTGGTTAGTGTGCATGTTGGTGCGACAGGTACCTTAGATAAGGAAGCCGATCAGGCTTTAGAAATGGCCATTGATGGTATTGTCGGTGACCGTCACCGCGGAGCAACTCGCAAAGCGTGGGCTACCGGTGATAAGCAGGTCGGAGGCACGGTGCGGCGTAATGAGCGGCAGTGGTCAGCCATTGCCCACGAGGACGTCGAGAAAATTTCAGCGGCGATGTCCCTCGCCCAGCCTCTTACCGCAGGTGCCATTGCAGTAAATTTGTGTATTGAAGGTATTCCCGACTTTTCACGTTTGCCCCGGGGGACAACCCTGAGTTTTGAATCCGGTGTCGTGCTTATGGTGGAGGAATACAACCCTCCCTGCGGGGATATGGCCCTTCACGTTTCAAAAAACAACGTCACGACATCAGGAGAATCGCCCCCGCCACCTGCTTTTTCTGAAGCGGCAAAATTTTGTCGAGGACTTGTGGGGGTTGTCGAAGTACCCGGTTTCATTCGACCAGGCGATCAAGTAACGGTTGAAGCCGAGCCGTTGCCGAAGTGGCTTCGGACCTAGGTCGAATGGCCGCATACGACACAATTATTATTGGTGGTGGCCACAACGGATTAACCACCGCGGCCTATTTGGCAAGGGCTGGACAGCGTGTTTGTGTTTTAGAGCGGCGGTCTATTGTTGGTGGTGCCGCGGTCACGGAAGAGTTTCATCCCGGTTATCGAAACTCTGTATTTTCCTACGTGGTGAGTTTGCTTCGGCCTGAAGTCGTCAAAGATCTAGAGCTCGAGCGCTACGGCTATCAGCCTATACCCCTTGAAAATTCGCTCTATCTTGATTCGCGCGGGGACTACCTGTTGTTGACAGGGGATGAAGCTCATGACCGCGCCCAGTTTGCCAAGTTTTCCCCCACCGACTACGAAGCCTACATGGCCTTCGAGCAAGTTGTTGATCAGGTGGGTGGTTTATTGGCCAAGCAGTGGTTAAAAGAGCCGCCGCGACTGGGAGATCAGGGGGTCAGCGACCTTATCAGCATGTTGAAGTTGGGGGTCGATGTTTTCCGCCTCGATGCAGAATCGCGCTGGCGCTTGATGCAATTTTTTATTGGCGCCCCAGAAACCATTATTGATCGATGGTTTGAAAGTCCAAAAGTAAAAGCGATGGTTGCCGCACATATTATGCCGGCGAACTATGCACCCCTGAGCCAACCCGGGGCGAGTCTCGCCATGTTGCACCATGCTGTGGGGGAAATTGCGGGGCGCAAGGGTGCTTGGGGTTTGGTCAAAGGTGGCATGGGCAGCATTACTCAAGCGATGGCGCAGTCGGGTCAGGCTCATGGTGTGGAAATCAGAACCGACGCCTCGGTGGCAAAGATTAATGTCGAGAGCGGGCGGGTTTGCGGGGTAACGCTGGAAAGTGGTGAGATAATACGAGCGCAAACAGTGGCAGCTAACACGGACCCCAAGCGAACATTTTTGAAATTGCTGGGTGCCGAGCATTTGCCCGCGTCTTTCAGCAAGGATATTGGCGCTTTTCGTCAAGAGTCAGCTTCGTTACGCATGAATTTAGCGCTTTCTGAACTTCCCAATTTTTCAGCATTACCCAGCGGTGGTGCGCTGAGCCCTTGCCACAAGTCGAGCATTACGCTGATTGAAAGTGCGGAGCATCTCAACGAGGCCTTTCACAGTGCTCGCAAGGGTATACCGGCCAGTCCGCCGATAATTGAGGCGATTATCCCCAGTGCGATTGACCCTGACCTCGTCGATACGCCCGGTCACCATGTGATGAGTCTACTGTGTAAATACATGCCCTATAAGCTGAGTGAAGGGCAATCGTGGGATGAGCAAAAGCCTGCGGTAATTGCGCAAATCTTGGATTATGTTGAAGGATTTATACCGGACATCAGGCGTATTTTGGTGGGTCATCAATGCATGACGCCTTTGGATTTGGAGCGTGTGCTAGGCCTCACAGGGGGCGATATTTGTCACGGTCGATTAGAGCCTGATCAGCTTTTCAATATGCGGCCCCACCCCGATGCGGCCCAGTATGCAACTCCGGTTCCGGGACTTTACCTCTGTGGTTCCGGGGCGCATCCGGGGGGCGGTGTAACTGGCGCTCCGGGGCATAACGCCGCCCAACGTATTCTTCGTGACCTCTAATGTTGTGGCGTCTAAATCCTCACGACGTTGGTTAAAACACCGACATAGCGTGTAGAGCTAGGCAAACGCAGCGACACAAAAATACCCTCGCAAGACCCTATTTGAGTTGGCCGCTTAGAGGCGGGTGTGCCCCTTCTATGGCGCGCTGGCTTTTGGGGTGTAGCGGTGGCGTATGACATGCCATGCCAGTATCCCCAAGGGTATATGCAGCACCGCAGGGCCCAAGGCGAACCAGGGCTCTAGGCGCTCCCAATTCAAGGCGCCGCCGTAGTGTAGAAACCCCGCCGCGGTTTGATAGGGCCTGACGTAGTAATGCAATAACAGCCAAGGCATTGTTAACCCATAACCAACGAGTAGCACAGGCGCCAGAAGGGTGATTCGAGTCTCTTTCGTACTTAGATCTTCACTAGGCGTTGTGTGCAGTTTGCTGCGATATGCGACTTCTGCTCCTGAAGGTGACTGTCCTCTAGAACCCATCCAGACACCGATTAGCGCTGCAACAATACCGAGTAGGGCCGGCTCAAAATAACTGGGCAGACTGATCAAGCCTAAGTAGTTCAGTCCTGCGGGAATGATATTCCCCGCAAGGCCCGACAACATACCCCAGCGCGCACCCCGGGCAGTAATCGATTTATTCCAGATACTGAGTAGGCCAACCGGGCCCCAGCTTGAGGCGAATACGGTACCAATGAAAATAGTTATCCAAAATACGTTGGGTGGTATCAAGATACTGAATACCAAAACGACCACACTGACTGTGCCCATTGCCATGCGGGTGACACCTAAGCTCGTTAGTTGTCGATCGGGCATCAGGTCACGACTAACACTAAAGCCCACGAGGGAGAGAAATGTTGATGCGGAGGAAAGTGCTGCCGCGACAATACCGGCGACCAGCAAAGCGCCCAGAAAAGTGGGCACTAGATGCGTTGCAGCCCAAATCAAGACGGTCTCTACGGGGTCTATGTTGGGGTTGGCCAGATTGATAAACCCGCCTATTCCATAAATCAGAATCTGCAGAAAAATCACCACAATGCAGGTGTAAATTGAGGCGCGTAAGACCACGTGCTCGCTTTTCGCCATTAGGTGTCGACTCGACTGCCAAGGGCTAACGGCATAAACCAGGCTCCAAGACAAATCGATGACCACAAACCAAATCAAAAAATCGATGGGGGTCGGCCAGCTCGTTCCCTCACCAATAATTCCATGCCAACTCGTCAACCCAGGTTTTTCCGCTTGTCGAGTCAGGTCTTCTACAGCTTGCTGAATACCCCCGAATTCATCGAGAAGGTATCCCGCAAAAAAAAGAGTGGCGCCGGTGAACAGCAAAAACATCAGGGTATCGGAAAGGATGACACCGCGTGACCCGGCATAAAGGGTAAATATTGAATAGCTCAACCAGGCAATTACGACCGCAGCGACGTAACCAATGTCGGTTAATTCGGCGATTAGCAATGCTGCACCTTGAGTAACGACTAGCAGGTAGCCGCCCAAACCGATGATGACGGTTAACCCAGCGATACGTTGCACACCGGGGTCCGCAAAGCGCTCACCGAAGAAAGCAGCGACCGTCGTGGTTTCACTGCGGCGGAGGTAAGTACCAAAAAAAAGGGCACCGTAGATATAACCGGTCACTGTTATACCCGGTAGCAGCAGATAAGGTCCTAGTTGACCCTCATAGGTGAAGCCGGCTTCGCCCATAAATACGGTGGTACTCATGAGGCTCGCAACTAGTGTTCCAATAATGAGCAGCGTCGGAGCCTGCCGTCCCGCCACAAAGTAATCATCAAGATTTTTTACTTTACGCCCCGCGTAATTGCCGACGGCAATGAAGACTAGAACGCTGAGGGCTATGGCAATCGTAAAAAGATTCACAGGGCTGGGTTCCTGATTTGTGCGGATAGGCAAATGCCGGGTGAGTCTTTACTTGAGATCGTTAGCAATAGTTTGGCTCTTTGTTTTAGGGCGTCTTGTGCGAGGTTCAGTCACAGGCAAGGAGCGGCAATACACATCACTGTCTATCCTGTTTGTCCCATCAGACTGTCTGCCAGATCTCTTACGGCCGCACTTGAAGCAATGCGCCCCTCAGAGAAAAAGGCCTCATGTCGATTCTCAATCTCCTCAGGCTCGTAGACGTAGTTCACCATGACGCCGTAGGAAAGTTGTTTGCCACGCTCCGATTCGTCCCCCCGCCAGTGAATTTTGTCGAGCAGGGCGCCGTTGCCCAAATGAAATTTGGCCACAGGATCTATGGGCAGCTGATCCTTTTTTTCGTGTGTCAGGTAATGGGCGCATAAGGGGAGCAAGGTGTCCTGCACCAGCGGGTTGGCATCAAAATTTTCATCTATGTCTTCAAGGTAGGTTTCTAGCCTATCCCAAACAGCCGCCGGCAAAGTGTGTGTTGTGGCTCCTTTGAGTGAAGCAGATACCCAAGCCCTGAAGCCGGGTATGGGGGATAGGGTTTCGAATCGCGTGAGCTGAGGAAATTCGCTACGCAGTTCTGAAGCGACTTGCTTGATCAGAAAGTTACCGAAGGAAATACCGCGAAGCCCCTTGTGACAATTACTGATCGAATAAAAAGTTGCCGTATTGGTTGTGGCGGTCGCTTCTAATATTCGATCTTCTTGAACCAGTGGGCCCACGGCACTACTGCTGCCATCTCTTAGAGCCACCTGCACAAATATAATAGGATCGTCTGGCATGGCAGGATGGAAATAGGCAAAGAGCCGCCGATCTTCCTTCAGACGACTTCTGAGGTCACCCCAGCCCCGAATCTCGTGTACGGCCTCATATTCGATGAGTTTTTCTAGCGTGCTGGCCGGTGAGTCCCAACTGATGCGGCGCAAACTTAAGAAGCCCAGATTGAACCAAATGAGCAATAATCGCTTGAGGTCGTCATCGACTTGCTTGAGTTGTGGGTGGGCACCTTCATGTTGTAGTAGGTCACCTCTAAGCTTGACCAGACGGCCTGTGGCGTCGGGGACTTGGTTTAGGCGACGAAACAACCGGTTGCAGCGGGGCTCTAGTGCCTTGCGTAGCGTGTTCATGCTGGCCGGGTTGGGTTGCGCCTGATATTGAGCGGCTGCAGCGGCGACACCGGCTTGATCTACCAGAAAATCTTCGGCAAGGCCGCTGAAGAACGCGGCTTTTTCCTCAAAGGTTAATGCCTCGTAAGCGGATAAGATTTGTTCTGCAAGGGCTAACCCTGAGGCTTCGCCCTGATGCTCAACCAAATTTCCACAGGCGTCCAAAAGGGCACTAGGACCTACCAAGGTTTGATCATCGCCGCCCGATTTTTGCCGTAAGATCACCCGCCCTACGGCAAGAGCTGAGGCGAGCATTTTGGAAATGGGTATTCCAATATGCCATTTGCTCGAGGGCTTTGATTGCTCCATGTTCGGGTCCATTATTTAGAAAAGTGCCTTGAGTTTGGGTTTGACGACCTTACCCATGGCGTTGCGCGGTAACTCCGGGATGATCACAAGCTTTTTCGGAAGTTTATAGGACGACAGCTTACCCTCGCACCATGTTTTAAGTGTGTCGATATCCAATGTCTGGCCTTCCCGAAGCACAACGACAGCCGCGACAGACTCGCCCCAGGTGCGATCTTCAACTCCAAGAACTGCTATTTCAGCAATTGCCGGGTGAGCGAGAAGCTTTCCTTCAATTTCCAATGCTGACAGCTTGTAGCCCCCCGATTTAATAATATCGATGGAGGAGCGGCCCATAATTCGGAAATAACCCTCTTCAATAACGGCAATATCCCCGGTGCAAAACCAGCCATCTCTGAAACTGTCCATGGTGGCTTTCGGGTTGTTCCAGTACTCCAAAAATACGGTGTCGCTTTTGATGCGAATTTCCCCAGACGCGGAGGCTTCAGTGACTGGCTGATGGTCTTCACTAAACAGTTGCACGGTGACGCCGGGAAATGGCTGCCCTACGTAACCCGCTCGTCGCTCTCCCACGTAGGGGTTTGACAGGGCCATACCGATTTCTGTCATACCATAGCGCTCTAATAAAACTTGCCCCGTTAGCTGCTGCCAGGCTTCAAAAATTGCTACGGGACAGGCAGCCGAGCCCGACACGTTGAGCCGCATAGCGCCAAACGCTGCCTTGATCGGCTGTGCTGTTGCTGCATCAAGACTTTCAAGATGATCAATCAACTTAACGTAGATGGTGGGCACCGCCATGAAAAGATTGTAGGTGCCTTCCACTGCCTCTGCGCATAGCTTTTCTATATCAAGCTTTTGCATGAGGTGGACGGTTGCACCTGCCCATAAGGCACAGCTAAGAACATTGATAATGCCGTGCACATGATGCAGGGGCAGGAAAAGAGGGATAGCGTCATTTTCAGACCAAGCCCAGGCGTCAACGAGTGTCGTGATCTGAGCTTTAATATTTTTATGGGTCGTCACAACGCCTTTGGGCAGGCTTGTAGTGCCGCTGGTAAAAATAATCAGAGCCCTTCGATCAGCGGATAGTTCGGGCATGGGCTTGAGATTGTCACTTAAAAGCTCAGCAACGGAGCTTAAGACAATGGCCAGTTTGTCGCACAGTGGCCTAATACGCTCAAGAAAAGGCGCTACTGCGACAAGGCGCTTGACGCTGGTGCTGGTGAGGCAATGCTCAAGCTCGGCTTCAGCCGATGCGGTATTGAGTGGAATGGCGATGCCACCCGCACGCCATATACCGTGCATGACAGTCACGTATTCTGGGCTGGCGGGGATTAAGAATGCGATTCTCTCTTCGTTGAGGTCCTCTGCATTAGCAAGAATTCCACTGGCGAACCGCTGTACCTCCAGATCTACTTGGGAGTAGGTGTATTGATCTTGCCCGTCTACGAGAGCAGGTTTGTCAGGGTTGCTGCGACTGAGGGGACTGTGCATGGTGTTTCCACCCCGATACTTAAAGTCTGTACTGTAAAGTCTGGATAACCATTAGGTCCAATATTTAACGGAGGCCGGCTGGTATCAGACAGTGGTTGATTGATAGATCGCGACGCTTGCACAGGGCGCTCAATACCTAACCCAGCCTCAAAGCAGGTCAAGGGCCTTGTAATAGGTCATGCCCACAGCGAGGATTGCCCGGCCCAGCAGCGGTCCGCCGGGAAATGCCATGTGAGGGATGTTGGCCATTGCCTCAAAACGGCTAGACTCCCCAGCAATTTTTTCTGCGGTTACCCTGGCCATCATGTGCGTAGGCGCAACGCCATGCCCTGAATACGCCTGAATGTAATGAATATTGTCAGAAAGCTGTCCCAGTTGCGGCATGCGATTGATGCCAATGCCAATCCAACCACTCCAAGCATAATCGATGGCTGTATTTTCGAGCTCTGGAAAGACCTGAGTCATTTTTTTATACATCACGCCCTTTAAATTCTTTGGTTCCATGCCCGTGTAATTTGAGAGGCCACCAAATAGAAGTCGTCGGTCAGCTGACAGCCGAAAGTAGTCCAGAGCGGTTCTTGGATCACAGACTGCCACGTCTCCCGGTAAAATTTGCTGCGCAAGTTCTGGGGAGAGGGGAGCCGTTGCAATAACCGAGCTGGCAGAGGGAAGCACCTGTTTGCTTAGCTTGGGCACCAGCCCTCCCATGTAGGCATTGCCAGCCAAGACGACGGTTTTCGCGGTGATGCTGCCGGCTTCGGTTCGGACTACGGGCAGGGCCCCGGGTTCTATGGCTACTACGCGAGACTGTTCATAAATGGCGCCACCCAGAGCATTTAGCGCCTGCGCTTCCCCGATACACAAGTTGAGTGGGTGCAAATGGCCGTTGGCCGTGTTGTGCAAACCGCCCAGATAGCGGTCCGAGTTGACGTAGGTTTTGATCTCTTCTCGATCTAGCAGTGTGTAGGGGTGAGGGTTACCGATGGTTTTTTCAAAGGCCTGCCATTCAGCAAATTGCTTCATGTGTCGTGGCTTCAGCGCAACATCGCAGTAGCCCCACTTGAGATCGCACTGAATGTCATAACGCTCTACGCGCTCACGTATTACATCTCGCGCTTCGATACCCATTTGATAAATGTCACGAATCCCTGCCTCGCCGATTGATTTTTTAAAGCGCTCGGGCGTATGGCCAATGCCTCCAATAACCTGACCGCCATTGCGACCCGTGGCTCCCCAGCCAATACGGTTGGCCTCTATTAGAGCAACATCAAACCCACGCTCAGCGAGTTCAAGAGCGGTGTTTACCCCTGAAAAACCACCGCCAACAACGACCACATCGGCCTGTTTATCACCGGTTAAAGCGGGATAAGCGGTAGCCGTATTAGCGGAGGCGGCGTAAAACGAGTGGGTGTGCTCTTGGGTTTCTTTAAGTGCGCGTAAACCAAACATAATAAACCTCGGTGCGGTTGATCTTCTGTAGAGCGACGTAGTGTATCTAATGAGGGGAGCCTTTGACTGGTACCCTATACGGCAGGTAGACAAGCGGCACAGTATTTTTTATTTTTTTGACCTCAACCTTCAGGCGGTGCACATCATGAACTATGCGGACCAAGCTGAACTCGACCGGTTTATGCAGCTGAATCCGGATATTGAGGTCATAGAGCTGATCATGCCTGATTTTTCTGGGATTCCGCGGTGTAAACGCATACAGAGATCAGAGTTCAAACGGCTCTTTAGCGGGACGTTTTTGTCGCCTCAATCGGCGCCCCTTTTGGGAGTTCGTGGCAATTTTTATGAAACCACGCCCTACCCAGAACTTGGGGGTGATCCCGATCAAATCATACGCCCCGTCGCCGGAACACTGGCAGTTGTGCCGTGGTATGAATCCCCTGTAGCCCAAGTCATGGTGGCTTACACCGATGAAAGTGGTGAACTCGATTGGGTCGATACCCGCTGCCCACTCGTGTCGGTATTAAATGAGTTCACGGCCTCTGGGCTTCATCCTACGGTGGCAACCGAACTTGAGTTCTATTTACTGGGCCACTCCGAAGGCGAGCGCCCGGCCCCACTCAAAGGGAATATTCCGGGTACTCAATGGGTTCAGGAGGGGATTCAGTACTGCATGCCTGACGATCTTTTTGATTGCGATGCCTTTTTAAACGACGTGCGCATCGCCAGCGAACTTCAGAATGTGCCTCTGACGGCCATTCACAGCGAGTTTTCACCGGGTCAGTGGGAGATAAATACGCACCATCAAACAGATGCGCTTTTGGCAGCGCAGCATGCGTTGCTGCTGCGGCGCATTGTAAAGGGCGTTGCGCGAAAACACGGGTTTGGGGCGACCTTTATGGCCAAGCCCTTTGCAGGAATTCCCGGCAGTGGCATGCACATTCATGCCAGCGTTTATGATGCGGCGGGCAACAATATTTTTGCGGCCCCCGAGTCTACTAATCCCCCCCGGATGATGCCGCGATTGCGACACGCGGTGGCGGGCTTGGGAAGCCTGCTCGATGCGTCGATGTTGTGCTTTGCGCCGAACCCCAATTCTTACCGACGTGTGCAAGCGGGTGCACTGGCACCCTCGGGAAAAAATTGGGGCTATGACCACCGTGACGTGGCGCTTCGTATACCACGCTCCAATGAACAGAGCCGCCGTATTGAGCACCGCGTGGCGGGGGCTGATGCCAATCCCTACCTAGTGCTGGCAGCGGTTTTAGCAGGGGTTCATTGGGGTTTAGGTCAGGAGGGCGACCCTGGTGCGCCAGTGCCCAGAGAGGCCGACCTTTCTGAGGATGAAACGTCGCTACCCATTCGCTTAGATGACGCGATACGGTTTTTTTCGGAGAGTCGGGTTATGCAAAATTATTTAGGCGAAAAATTTGCCCGTGTCTATGGCGCTATTCGTCGGGGAGAGAGCAATGACTACTATAGCCAGATCCCTGACTTAGACTATCAGTGGTATCTAAGAGCGTTGTAACTCGCTGAATTACTGTGACTGGCTTTGGGCCCTTCGGAATTTAGCCGGCGAGTGGCCATTGATTTTTTTAAACGCGGTATAAAAGGTAGAGGTTGAATTGAATCCTACTGATAGCGCGACATCGAGAATGGCTGGGTAACGCTGACTTCCGCTACTTAGAATCTCCATAGCCTCATTAATACGGTATTGATTAACGTAGTCAAAAAACGTCATTTCTAAGCCTGCATTGATGGCCTGAGATAGGTGATTGACCGACGTCCCAAGGCGCTCGGCAAGTCTCGGGAGGGAGAGGTCGGGGTCAAGGTATAGCTTATCTGTGGTCATCAATTGTTCTAGATGCTTCAAAAGAGCCTTCATTGCTTCTGTGTGCAGCCCTGATTTCGCGTACCGCCTTACAGCATGTGTCGATTTAATCACTTCATCAGGTGTTAAGGCTTGATAGTAGTCGCTAATTTCCTGCGCTGTTGAGCCCTGAAGCGTTATGAATTCAGCGCCACGCCAAACAATGCCTTTATCGGGCTGTTCCATTGGCGATGCCTGATATTGAAAGGCAATAGTTTCCGCATTGTGAAGGACAGCACCCAGCACCTCGAAGTGATAAACCGCTCCCTGAAAATATTCAACGAGCTCGGTTTCCAGTGTGGTGTGTGTCAGTTGTTGTTGGGTTGCCGCATCGATGTAGCGGCCATTCTCGTGGAGGTGTTCTACTACCCCATTAGGGTCCCGCCTGTTCCAGGCATTGACGTAGCTTTCGACAAACGAAACAGCGAAGGCTCTGCGCATCAGGATATTGCTCCAGAAGCAGGTCGCGCTATAACATTTGGCAACATCGGGCTGTGCCGTCTCATGAGATTCCGTAGCCTGTCGTTAGACTGCTATCTTACTCTTGGCTACCCTGAAATCCAGCTGCGTAATAAACGGGGTTTTGGGGTGTCTCTGGTGCCGCCATCGCGGGCTCTTTTTTAAAGTTTTTGCGAACGTATCGGCACAGTGGTTGTGCGTACTTTGAGGGGTTAGCCTGAGAGCTACACACAAAACTTTGGAACGAAGGGTAATAATGAAGGGCTGCAGCGTCGCAAATACTGAGTGTTCAGAATTAGGTCAACTGCCGATTAAATACGGAGTCTTGTTGCGATGACACCACCCTCCCGCCCTATGAGCGGTCACTTTTTGGGGATCGGCTACCCCCAGTGGATAAAGCTCGTTGTTTATTCGCTGCTATTGGTGAATTTCGGGAACTACATCCTGCTCGATATTAATCAGGTGAGCCACACCTACCACGAGGGCTGGCGCTGGTTCGATTGGACCTCTGCTTTTGCAACCACCTTGGACGAGTTGGGCTGGTTCGTCTTACTTTTTTTGCTCGAGTTGGAGACTTACATTCTTTCAGATGCCGCCTTCACGCCTTTTTGGGTGAGGTGCATGAATATCGTCAGAGTTTCTTGTTACCTCGTTATTGGTCATGCTGTCGTTGCTTACGCAGAGTATCTGCATGACTTGTTGAACAGTGTTGAGCATGTGGGGGTTTCACTTTGTGGTTTTGTCGATCAGGGCCTATCAGCAGCGCGCAATTTGGCCTATCAGGAACTCGACGCCACCAACTGCAAGAGCTTCTCGACAGACACCACGTTTTATATCTTCTCCCAAGGCCAAGTCATTACCGATACGGCCGGCATGGGCGTTGAGTTTGAATTGGCTTGGGCAGACATTGCGGAGGTTCTGCTTTGGTTGCTGATTCTTGCGCTTATTGAAGTCCGCCTGCAGTTACAGGACCGCGGGGTTAGCCGGAGTCGTTTGCTGAGCTTCGCCGAAAACGCGAAGTATTTTCTGTATGGCGGCTTGTGGTTAATTGCGGGGTATTGGGCCTTCCGAGGTCACTGGCTGTTCGCTTGGGATGAGGCGCTTTGGATCTTAGGGTTTATGGCGATTGGCATGAATTTATCGCAATGGCGCGAAGAGATTGAGGCCGAAAAGCAGCCGGCTTAGCCGCTGTATTATCTGCGTGATTAGGTGAGGCTGGGTGGCGTCGCTCTTGCCCGCTCTGGGCCCCAGAAGGCCTTTTTCTGGACGGTGCATCGCGCCACTTTACGATGGTGTCTCAGTTCCTTCTGGTAGTAAATTTCCGTCCAGATCTCACCAGACAACGCTTCGACATTGATCATTGCTAAGGCAATATTTGCTTTGACCGAGGGGGACCACATGGCTGATGTGACGTACCCTATTTCGTCGCCACAGTCGTGATCGCTGTACAGAAGTGCCTCTTCCGCCGGTTTATTACCCTCAATGTTGAGCTTGGTGAGCAGGATTTTTGGTCCTGTTTTGTGTTGTTCAAGCAGTGCGCGTCGACCGTTAAAATGCGGCTTTTTAAAATCTACCAGCCAGGCAAGATCGAGTTCTAAAGGGGTCTGATCGTACTCAAAGTTGACGGTTTTAAGCGCCTCGTTGAATTCCATGTAAGGCATGATAAATCCGGCTTCGAGGCGGGCCATATTAGTGGCGGCTTCGCCGTAGGGCTGGATCCCGTAGTTGGCCCCCGCCTCATACAAACGATCCCACAACGTCAGTGCTAGATTGGGTTCAATCCAGAGCTCGTAGCCTAAGTCACCCGTGAAGCCTGTACGTGAGATCATTATCTCGCCCTCAGCAAAGGGGTAGTGGCCTATGTCAAAGGGCTTTAATGCACTAGCGGCCTCCAGCCCCATGGCCTTCAGTACGGCAAAGCTTGTGGGCCCTTGGAGGGACAATGCGGCCAGCGCCTCGGTGTGTTCGACAATCGATAGCTGACTAAAACCTAGGGCGCTTTTACGCAGCCAAGCTAGGCAGGGACTGCCGCAGGTCAGCAGAAATTTTTTCTCACCCAAACGAAAGATCGTTCCGTCATCGATCATGCGCCCCGAATCATTACACCAGGCGACATAGGTGACACGGTTGATCCGTAATTTGTTGAGATCACGAGTGACCATGCGATCGAGCATTGCCAAGGCATCTGCGCCCTCGATCAGATATTTTTGCATGGGGCAGATGTCGTAGGTGCCACAAGTGTTGCGGATGCAAAAGTACTCGTAGTCGACGTCATAATAATAATCGGCAAACTTAAACCCGTTCCATGACGACCAGGCATCCCGCAGGTTGAGTGCTGCTTGCCGCTCATGAAAATGCGAGAGCTTTAACCGCTCTCCGGCGTAGGGGTCGGCGGTATTTTCTCGAAGAATATCTGGGTTACTCATCGTAGAAATCATCCTCCGGTACGGTGTTGGGTTTGCGCAGGTCTCGTAAAATCTCGCGGGCTGCGTTGGCGCCACAGGCCGAGGAGACACCGCCGCCGGGGTGAGTTGATGAGCCACACATGTACATGTTTTTCAGAGGCATACGGTACTGCCCGTAACCGGGGAATGGGCGGTTAAACAACAGCTGATCAATCGTTAATTCACCTTGAAATATATTGCCCTCAGTAAGGCCGATCTCATTCTCAATTTCATGGGGGGTACGCACTTCAGCATGAACCACCAAGTCTTTAAAGCCCGGAGAATAGCGCTCGATTTTATCAATAACGGTAGCCCCGAAGGCATCGCGTTTTTCAGGGGTCCAATCGCCGTCCGCCAGTGTGGGCGGGCAATATTGGATGAAAGTCGACATCCAATGGCACCCGGGTGGCGCCACCGTGGGGTCCCAGGCGGAGGGAATCACGGCCTCAATAAAGGGGTCATCGGACCACCGGCCACGTTTCCAGCAGTCGTAGGCACGCTCCATAGTTTCTAGAGAGCCGGAAAAGCCCTGCCCGCCGCGATTGACGTAGCGGTTGTCTGGCACGTGGGTAAACTTTGGCATACCCGACAGGGCGATATTTACTTTTCCTGATGAACCTCGAATTTTGAAATTGCTTGCCCGCTCAAAGATGCCGGGGGGGAGATCATCTTTATCCATTACTTTAGTGAACGTGCGCTTGGCATCGAGGTTAGAGACGACAATTTTGCCGTAAATCTCGTCACCATTTTCCAGGGCTACACCAACGGTAGCGCCGTCTTTTACGAGAATTTTTGCAACAGGAGCTTCTGTCTGAATGCTGCCGCCATGCTCTTTGAGAGCCCCTGCAAGAGCATGGGAAATGGCGCCCATTCCTCCCCTCGCTAAGCCCCAAGCGCCTACGTTGCCGTCGACATCACCCATCACGTGGTGCAACAGAATATAGGCAGAACCGGGAGAATAGACCCCTAGAGCTGTGCCGATAATGCCAGGGCTGGCCATGGCTGACTTAATGAGATCGTTTTCGAAATAGTCCTCGAGAAAGTCGGCGGCACTCATAGTAAAAAAACGAATGTATTCGTAAAGCTCGCGCTCACCGAGACCCCAAAATTGTTTCCCTAACCAGAGTAGTTCCTTGATATCTCTGGGCTTGAACGAGCTAGGGTCGGGGGGAGTACGCAGCAGTGTCTTACGAATAAGCTGGGCGTATCGGCCTAGGTCCGCCTGAAACCGCGACATGGCATCGGCGTCGTGGGGTGAATGGCGCCGAAGTTCCAAATAGGCGGCCTCTTCATCGGCGTAGTCTAAAAGCACGCGATCGCCTCGGTCGCTAAAATTCACCGTGCCCAAATAGGGCACCAACAGAAGTCCGTGACGCGTTAAATCAAGATCGCGATGGATGGATTGGCGCATCATGGAGCACACGTAAGAGCAGCTGGAGTAAAACCAGCCTTCGTGCATTTCTCGGGTAACGGCTGCGCCACCGATGTAATCATTTTTTTCTAAGACAACAACATCAAGGCCCGCTTTAGCAAGGTAGGCTGCTGCGGTGAGACCGTTGTGGCCGGCGCCAACAATAATCGCATCATATTGCTTCACGATAGAATCTCCCGAGCCGCATTGCGTCCAGGATTACCACTTATGTCGCCAGCAGGATGGCTTCCAGAACCACAAAGATAGAGGCCCTCTATGGGCGTTGCATACTGCGCGGCTTCGTAGGTGGGGCGCATCATAAGAAGCTGATCAATAGCGGGTTCTACATGGTGCCAATGGCCCCCCGTAACCCGAAACTGCTGTTCCAAGTCAATCGGAGTCAGCAGTTCGCTACCCAGCACGAGCGCCTTAATACCCGGTGCATAGTTGTCGAGCTGTGATATCAGCTGCGCGGTCAGATTGTCGCGAGCAGCGTCCGTCCAGCCGCCTTTCAGCTCCCCCGGTATGTACATGACGTTTGCGGAGAGAATGTGCTGACCTGCCGGGGCAGCATCAGGAGTCGTAAGGGTGGGTAAGCAGACATCCATAACAGGATGTTCTGGGAGCTCGCCATATTTAGCGGCGTCCCAGGCAAACTCTATGGTATCCATCGACGGAGCCAGTATCAGCCGCCCTGATGGGGTATCAAGACCGGTGAATTTTGGTAACTCAGACAGTGCCAACTGTAACTTGGCGACGTAGCCCTTGCTGCGCAGCCGGCGAATGCGGTTGCTAAATTCAATTTCCAGATGCCTGGGGCCCACCAAATCAAGAAACGTCGTTTTAGGATCTGCACTGGAAATAACCCGTTCGCTGGTGAGTACCTCGCCATTTTCGAGTTCCACACCGCTGCAGTGTTGGCCCTGTTCGCTGGGTGTTATCACAATCTGCGCTACCGGAGTTCCGGTTCTAATGGTGACCCCGGCGGCAGTCGCGGCGCTGGTCAATGCGTCTACAAATATTTTCATGCCACCGGCGGGTACGCTGTGCTCACCTTCCCAATGTCCCGCCATTCGATTCAGAAGCGTCAAAACGCCCTGATTAGGGGACCGCGGCGCGAGTTGAGAGCCTAACAGGCCGTCCCAACACAGTGCGGCCTTAAGTGATTCCCCTGAGAAGTGTTCATCGACCAAGTCGCGCATGGGTAAGGTGGCCACTCGAAAGAACTCGAGCATATCGGCCTTGCCCATGGTTCGAATGTTGAACCCCATTTGTCCAAAGGTCAGCAAATCTTTAAGGCCCGCTGCGCCAATGCGCGGCATGGTTTTTGACCAAAAGGGCGCAAGGGCTTTGCTAAAGGTGGCGAGCTGCTTCTTGTAGTTAGCGAAGGCGGCGGTATCAGCCTCACACGCACCAGAGAGGTGGGAGCTTTCAAGCCGTACCGGCGGCTCGGAAAGGGACAGTGCCGTCGTGGTCATAGCATCGACACTGGGCACAAACCCATGCCGAGGCAGGTCGAGGGCATCGATTATTGCCTTTGGTAAGGCGTACAGTGTTTGGGCAACAGATGCGTTAAACCCTGTGTGAAACTCTCGCTGACCGGCCAGACCTCCTAGGGTTTCTGCGGCCTCGACGAGCACAACCTGCTGTCCTGCTTTCGCTAGCAGCGTGGCGCATATGAGGCCGTTGTGGCCGCCTCCAATTACGATTGTGTCAGTTGCGCTCATACAAACATCCCAATGTCTGCTGACAGATTAGTTTTCATGAGTTTTTATAGCCACCCTGCCTATACGTTGCTAAACGCTGCGGCAGATGATCTATGTGGCGACCTGCGTCTCTGAGGGGACGGATTTTTCGTTCAAGGTCAGTAGCCAAGTGCCTAGCCCCATTAGCAGTAGGGGCAGGAAGGGTTGAAACGGCCAGAAGGGCAGCCAAAGCTCCAGGGTTTGGGATGAAGTTGGTGCTAACAGAAATGCTGAAACCGATTCTTGCCACAGGGAACCTGTCATCGCCAGTACCAGCCCGCCTGCGACCAGCAGCGTGCCGCCCACCGCATGCCCGCTGATGTTTTGTTGAGGTTGCCGTCGGCTCTTACCCCAGGCCGCGATTCGCAGGGCAAAGGCGGTGAAGCCCAGACCATAAAAAAGGTAGTCGAGCCAAAGATCACTCCCGTAATAGGCTGTATTCCACCAGTAAACACTGAAAGGGTAGGCCCATAGAAAATAGACCCCTGAACGGTGCAATACGCGCCAATGGGCAGCGCTAAGGTAACGTCTTCCAAAGGAAAATGAGGTCACAATCATGGCCACTAGAAACAAATAGCCACTGCTACCCTCCAGCTCGTCTCGTAAGAAATAGATATTGGTGTAGTAGTGATCGGGGTGCCCCACCGAAATCCAAAAAATGAACGCACCCTGCCAGGCCATTGCTGTGGCGAAGGCGAGACCGACGTAGCGCCGATTGCGCAGCAGCCAACGAGTAACAATATTTGGGAACAGGCGCGCCATGGCCGATGTGGCTGTGATCAGAAAAATAAGCGGTACTGCCCAGCGCACAGAATATTGGATCATGGCCGAAATGCCGTCAGGGCTGCTCAAGTCAGTGAGCAGGCTGGCCCTGACCATAAAACCAGCGGGCACCAAAGCGAGCCACCAAAAGAGCGGCCAGCCGTTGATCAGGGGTGACTTATTCATAAAACGTTGCCCGCTCATTTTTCAACCCCCTTTGCGCCGGTAGTCATCATCGGTAATGGAACATAACGAGGCATCGACCCTATTGGCAAGCCATGAGGGCCGGATAGGAAAAAACAAAACAAGGGGCCATCAGTATTAACAGCACAAGCCCGGCAGTATAAGGTTGGCTATCGAGGTTTGCGGGTTGCCGGATAATGACGCGACAAATTATTGTATTTTTATTGGCACTAAGTCCCTGGGCGCTCTCGCTCTATGCGCATTATTGGTTGCAGCAGGGAGAGCTATGGAGCCCTGAAACTCCGTATCGCGCGGTCATTTCTGTTGTTCTCATTGCCTTGGGTATGGTGTTTAGTTTCCTGCTTTATATAAGGCTGACCCGTAACAGAGCGAAGCTATGATTCCTCTGGAAAACTAACGCCACCGATCCTCAGACTGTTTGTGATTCAGTGCGCTTCATTTCGCCGCCATAAATTTATAACCCTAAGGCTTAAAGGTCGTAATAGGCTCTACTGTTTGCAGTAAAGCGCGCATCAAGTGCCTGAGCAGCCACAATTTAGGCGGGCAGAACTTTTCGCCAGGGCCTAATTTGAACGCGCTCGAATAAGCCTGCAAGGGCATAGGGGTCAGCGGCACAGAAGCTATCGGCCTCTGCATGATCATTGAATGCCATGATCAGCATTGAGCCGATCATCTGATTGTCAGAATCCATAAAGGGTCCGGCCATGATAAGTTGCTGCTCAAAGTCCTTGAGGTAGTTAAGATGTGCGTCTCGATTTTCAAGCCGTACAGCGAGATGGCCGGGCTTGTCCTGGCAGTCAATGACAAAAAACATGTGAAATCCCTTTTTAACCGAAACCTGATTATGGCGTATTCGTTTTTTCAAATCTCCTTATTGACGGGCTGTCTGTGAGCGCGTTTCCTCTGCACATCGTGCTTTTTGAGCCCGAGATTCCCGGGAATACCGGTAGCATTATCCGACTTTGCGCCAATACTGGGGCAGCGCTGCATGTCATTAAGCCCCTGGGGTTTGAAATGGATGACAAGCGGCTGCGCCGCGCGGGTTTGGACTATCATGAATTCGCCAGCGTGATGCAGTGGGAATCTCTGGCACATTATCGAGAGCAAAATTCTGATCGCAGGCTTGTGGCGGTGGAGACCTGCGGCGTTGCACGACATTCAAATTTTTCTTTTTCGAATTCAGATGCCCTGTTGTTTGGCTCGGAAACCAAAGGGCTGCCCGAGACAATTTTGGCGACGCTATCTCATGATCACGTAGTCAAATTACCCATGCTGCCCAACAGTCGAAGTCTGAACTTGGCCAATGCCGTGTCGGTCGTCGTTTATGAGGCATGGCGTCAAGGGGATTATCCGGGTGCAAGCTAGACGTCACATCAGGGCAAACGACCTGCCAAAATTCAAAGGTCTTGAGGCCAGTCACTTATCGGAGCAGGTCAGACAGGGGGTACTGAAAAATCAGATGAAACCCCATCCCATGGACGGGTATTGCTATCTCTGCGGCGGATACGATTAACCAGATTATTTAGAGCTGAGTCGGCGGTTTTCGATGAGGCTAGAACCCTCGCTGAACGTGCTTTTCGTTGCAGCAGGTTAGGCGAACAAGGACGCTGGGATTCGCTAGATTCCCAAGTGGTACGTTGCGGTAGAGAGAAAAAAGGTGTGAGCGGTGGCAGAAGCAGCTAATGATAAGTCCCAGGGCGATAATCAGTATCGCGACGAACAAGCTCAGGCAGTGCGCCCCAAAGAAGCTGCCACGTTGGTGATTGTTCGCCAAGGCAGTGAGCCCAAAGTTCTTATGGGTAAGCGTGCGGCCAGTCATGTGTTTATGCCCAATAAATTTGTTTTTCCCGGTGGGCGTCTTGATGCTATTGACCAACGAATAAGCGTGCCGTCCGATCTCAGCGACCCTGTTATTGGGCGGCTGCAAAAGGAAACTCGAAAAAATGTCTCCAACCACAAGTTACGGGGGCTGGCATTGGCGGCGATTAGAGAGACCTACGAAGAGACAGGGCTTATTATTGGACGGAAGACCGGGCAAAAATTAACTACTAATAACGCCGTTTGGCAGCGCTATTTTGATCATGGCGTTGAGCCTCCGTTGGATAAAATCGATTTTATTGCGCGAGCCGTTACCCCCACGTATCGCAATCGTCGCTTCGATACGCGGTTTTTTATGATCTTTGATGATTTCATACAAACAGACCCTGACGATATGGTTAAAGCTTCCGGTGAGCTACTCGACCTCCATTGGTTAACCCTGTCTGAGACGCAGAACCTTGATTTACCTACGATTACTCGTTGGATTATTGATATGGTCGATCAGCGTCTAAAGTTGAGCCGTGACGCACAGCTGCAAGCGCCGGCAACCTACGTTCGATTTATCAATGGCAAGCCACGCATTACAACGCTATAGCGCGGGCTCAAACGCCAGCACCAAGGATCATGTGTTAAGGCTGCATGGGTGTTGACTCTGATAGGGGGAAGTTAAACATGCGGTGGATAAACATTGGCAAAGACCGCAGCCGCAGAATGACGCCGGTGCCGGTGATGGTATTTCTCCCGAGAAGCTTTTAGCATTGGCTCCGCAATCAAAAAAATGAAAATTAAGACTGATCGGCTTAATGTGCCGCGAATTTCCCTCAACACCACGGCCAACCACCTCTCTTTAATCGTTTTGGAGTAACCCTTTGACCTCAACCGATATTTTATTTCAGCCCTTTGAAACACCGAATCTCACATTGAAGAATCGTGTGGTGATGGCGCCCATGACGCGCAATATGTGTCCCGACAATGTGCCGGGAGAGCATGTTGTCGACTATTACCGTAAGCGCGCCGAAGGCGGGGTCGGTCTCATCATTACTGAAGGCACCCACCCTCAGGTCAATGCTGCTGAGGGCTACCTAAATGTCCCATTTTTTCATGGTGCAGCACTCGACGGCTGGGCTGAGGTTGTTAAGGCAGTGCACCAAGCGGGAGGAAAAATTGCACCTCAGCTTTGGCATTGCGGGGGCATGCGCGGGTCGGGGGATCTAAAAATTGGTGAGGGGGAGTCCTTGGGGCACACACCCTCAGGAATGAACGTGCCGGGCAAACAAAATCGGCACGCTATGACTGACTCAGAGATTCAAGATGCGATTGATGCCTTTGTTCAAGGTGTCACGGCAGCTAAGTCGGTGGGGTTTGACGCGGTAGAGCTACACGGCGCGCACGGCTATTTACTGGACCAGTTTTTTTGGGGTGGAACCAACATTAGAGAAGACCAATGGGGCGGCGACATGGCTCATCGCGGGCAGTTTGTCGCTGAGATCGTTCGCGCAAGCCGGGCGGCTGTGGGCGCTGATTTCCCCATTATTTTGCGGTACTCGCAGTGGAAGCAACAGGACTTCACCGCACGATTGGCGGAAACCCCTGAAGCCTTGGAGCGCTTTCTTACCCCCTTGGTAGACGCAGGCGTTGATCTTTTTCATTGCTCACAACGGCGGTTCTGGGAGTCGGAGTTTGAAGGCAGCGACCTGAACCTTGCGGGCTGGACGAAAAAGCTTACGGGTGTCCCCACCATAACGGTGGGCAGTATTAGCCTAGATAAAGACTTTATTCCTGAGCCCGGTGAGGGGTTTTTCAGCGGTGGCGATATCGCCAGTATCGACAAGCTCTTGGAGTCGTTAGAGCGCGGTGAGTTTGATCTTGCGGCGGTGGGAAGGGCATTGATTGCTAATCCCGACTGGGCAAATAAAGTTCAGCAGGGTGGTGTGAGCAGTCTCGCCCCCTATGAGAAAGAAATGCTCATGAAGTTGGTATAACGGTGGTTGTTGAGATGGATGCACTTGGAGGCAGGCAGGTTCAAAGACTCCGTCGCAGACTTTTCTCTACAGCGGCGCGCACCTAGTGTTGCTCTATTGAGCTATGCGGGAGTGCTAGCTTAGCGCCCAGCTTTTGCATCGCGGCGGCCGCGTTTGGTCAGTGGTACGCCGTTTTCGTCGACAGTACTCTTGGGTTTCTCACCTTTGGCTTTCTTTGAAGCGCGACTTTGTGCGATCAAGCTTAAGGTTTCTTGGTCCCGTAGTTTGGTTGCGTTTTTCTCGAGAGTATCCAGTTCCTCAAAGCTGTACACGTCACTCTTCAGCTTTTCTATTCTATTCATCGCATGCTCGTAATGGGGTAGGTTGACTGGCGTCTTTTCACGACAGGAAAAATGGGCATCCACAAGGCTATAAACCGAGGCAGGAGATCAGCATAACATGGCAATGGCCGAAACCTGGGTTGGCAAGTTTTCATTCAGGCGTAAGCCACGGGGAGTATGACCGGGGGGTATCTATGGGTTCAAATAACGCCTGTGAAATGCCAAGCACTGCTTCAATCGACGGCACGCGTTGAATTGCCAGAAATGAGGCGTTGCTTAACCTACAAGAGCAGCGGCATTGATTAAACAGTGGGTCGGCGTTGTCTGTATTGACAAAGAGTCGGAATAGCAACATTTTTTGAATGGGTAGGAGCTGCCACCTCGGGCACAGCGTCACAAGAAGAAAGAGGCTTTGAATAACATGATGGACCGGGAAAGAATTAACGCGCTGGGAGATGAACTCTATAACGCACTACGAAGTGGGCAAGCGGTGTCTCCGCTGACCGATCGTGAGGGTGATATCCAAATTGAAGACGCCTACCACATCAGTTTGCGAGTGTTGGATCGCAGGGTGGAGGGTGATGGTGAGACCATTGTCGGTAAGAAAATTGGGGTAACCAGTAAGCCGGTACAGGAAATGCTGGGCGTGTTTCAGCCGGATTTTGGATTTTTGATGGACACCATGGAGTACCCCAATGGTTCAGATATTCCTATCGCCGGCCATCTTATTGCTCCTATGGCGGAAGGGGAAATTGCTTTTCGTTTGAAGAAGGATCTTGTTGGTCCGGGGGTTACTGAAGCCGACGTTCTGGACGCTACCGAAACCGTTATACCCTGTTTCGAAATTGTTGATTCCCGGATTGCCGACTGGAAGATAAAAATTCAAGACACCGTGGCCGATAACGCCTCGTGTGGTGTTTATGTTTTGAGTGAAACCGAAGTTGACCCTAGAGACGTTGATTTGCCGAATCTACACATGAAAATTTATAAAAACGGTGAATTTCAATCGGAGGGTTTGGGCAGCGCGGTACAGGGCAACCCATTGACCGCAGTGGCCTGGTTAGCCAATACGCTGGGGGAGTTTGGAATACCGTTTAAAGCTGGCGAAGTGATTTTATCCGGCTCTTTAGCGCCCTTGATTCCGGTGGTGGCTGGGGATGAGATGTCACTTGAAGTTGCAGGCGTCGGCGGTTGTAGCTGTCGGTTCGTCTAGCACAATAGACTCGACAAATTTGCGCCAAGACACACCTTCGTTTTTGGCGGATGACAAGGATTGAGGCATGAGTAATAGGATAAAAGCAGCCATTATCGGTCCCGGCAATATTGGTACTGACTTGCTAATGAAAGCGCAGCGCAGCGAAGTGATTGAGCCGGTTTGGATGGTGGGGGTGGACGCCGAATCTCCCGGGTTAGCACGCGCAGCAGAGTTGGGTTTGAAGACGACGGCCGAAGGTGTAGAAGGCATGCTTCCCACCATGAGGGACGATGGCGTGCAAATCTGCTTCGATGCTACCTCAGCCTATGTCCATGCGGAGAACAGTCGCAAGGTCAATGAGCAAGGGGCGGTTATGATCGACCTGACCCCAGCGGCTATTGGCCCGTTTTGTGTTCCTCCCGTAAATTTAGTCGACGCCGTTGCGAAGAAAGCAATGAATGTAAATATGGTGACTTGCGGTGGTCAGGCAACGATTCCGCTAGTGGCCGCGGTGAGTCGCATCCAAGAAGTGGTTTATGGAGAGATTGTTGCGACGGTAAGTTCCAAGTCTGCGGGGCCGGGAACGCGGAAGAATATTGACGAATTCACTCGCACGACGGCCAAGGGCATTGAGGTGTGCGGTGGTGCCCACTCGGGTAAGGCAATTATTGTCATTAACCCGGCTGAGCCCCCCCTGATCATGCGCGACACGGTGCACTGCCTGACACAAGAAACCCCCAATCAAGAAGCCATCATTGAATCTGTGCACGCGATGATTAAAGAGGTACAGCAATATGTGCCGGGGTACACCCTCAAAAATGGGCCGGTATTCGACGGTAAGCGTGTGTCGATTTACATGGAGGTTGAAGGCCTCGGTGACTTCCTGCCCAAGTATGCGGGGAACCTCGACATCATGACCGCGGCGGGATTGCGCACGGCAGAAATGTACGCCGAGGAAATGTTAGCGGGCAGATTTGTGCCAGCTGCTGGATAGGTTGCGAGCCAAGCAATTTAAGCAAGTCATCGTATAAAAGGTAGTCGGCCAGATCCGATCCGGCCCCAAGACACAAGAGAGCAGCTAATGGACTTAAAAGGAAAGAAAATCACCGTCCACGACATGTGCCTGCGTGATGGCATGCACCCCAAGCGGCACCAAATTACCGTCGATGAGATGGTAACTATCTCCAAGGCGATGGATGATGCCGGCGTTCCGCTCATTGAAGTGACCCACGGCGACGGTCTTGGTGGCTCGTCGGTAAACTACGGGTTCCCCGCGGCCAGCGATGAGGAATATCTCACCGCGGTCTGTAAAGAAATGAAAAATGCCAAAATCTCGGCGCTATTGCTTCCCGGTATTGGCACTGTTGATCACTTAAAAATGGCAGTAGATTGCGGTATTTCAACGATTCGAGTGGCGACACACTGCACGGAGGCCGATGTCTCTGAGCAGCATCTCAGCATGGCAAAGAGCATCGACAACTTGGATACAGTGGGCTTTCTGATGATGGCCCACATGATTGAAGCTGAGGAATTAGTCGTTCAGCTGAAGATGATGGAAGACTTCGGCGCTAACTGTGTTTACATCACAGACTCTGCCGGTTACATGCTCCCCGATGATGTGACTTCGCGAATTGCCCTTGCCCGAGCCGAACTTAAACCCGAGACAGAGTTGGGTTTTCACGGACACCACAATATGGCGATGGGCGTTGCCAACTCGGTTGCTGCTGTCGCAGCGGGTGCAAATCGTATCGACGGATCCCTAGCAGGACTGGGTGCTGGTGCAGGTAACACGCCCTTGGAGGTTTTTGTTGCCGTTTGTGATCGTATGGGCATTGAGACTGGCATCGATACTTTTAAAGCTATGGATATTGCCGAGGATTTGATCGTACCTATGATGGATCATATGGTTCGTGTCGACCGCGATGCGCTCACACTAGGCTACGCGGGTGTGTACTCATCATTTTTGCTGTTCGCCAAGCGCAGCGCCGAGAAGTACAACTTGTCTACCCGAGATATTTTAGTGGAGCTTGGACGGCGCCGTACCGTGGGTGGCCAAGAAGATATGATTGAAGACCTCGCACTCGATATGGCAAAAGCACAAGGCACACTCTAGATCTGAGTCAGCGATGCGTTTTTTGGCATCATTGAGAGCCAGGCCGCAGCAGGTTATGGGTATCGAACTTTAGTGCCCGCAACTGCAGCCCAGCAACCAGGAATTCAACTCAGGCAACCGCTATGTTGGCCTGCTTGAGTTCCCACAGCGCGTTAAAAAATTCTTCACGTCCTGCCTTCAGACGTTTACGAGCCTGTTGCATCTCGGCACGTAAATTCTCTCGTCTGGCACGTAAATCCCGAATTAGATCTTCCTGAGTCACTCCCATACGCTCTCGGGCAGCGGCCATGCTATCGGCTCCTGACTGTCGTATCTGATGGGTGAGTCTCTTTTTTTCTAGTTTAAATTGATCCCAGGCCTTAGCGGCAGCAAGCCACTCATCTCCTAATGAGGCTAGTTTTTCTTCCCACTGCTGCCAAATTACGGAGGGTGATTTTGCTTTTGTGTCTCGAACCTTACGACGGGCAATAATTTGTGCTTCTTGCCAGCGACTCGCTCGGTTGAGCCCCTCAACCAATCCCAGAGCTCTTAGCGCCAGAATGGCATACCGGGTGGGGTCCAGCACCCAGCCGCTCCAGCCAAATCCGTTGCGGAAATCTCTCGGGTAGTCATGGTGGTCGGCATGGTGATTGCCCTCTCCCAGCGGACCCA